>VSKW01008733.1_pt1 | contig 21610 bp, 23 predicted proteins | sample 4798611 | NCBI WGS metagenome assembly VSKW01 (sample SAMN12179536, study PRJNA552185) | sponge metagenome | biome: deep-sea hydrothermal plumes; feature: spots directly above weak diffusing fluid; material: sea water; isolation source: sponge from the Crane site of a hydrothermal vent ...
CCAATAGATTATCTCGTCAATATCTGCCAAAGAAAACAGAGTTTATAGGCATAGAAAATGATGAGATTTTAGCGATTCAAAAAGCACTCAATAATAGACCTAGAAAAGTGTTAAACTATCGAACACCTAATGAAGTTATGCTAGGCATAGAAAAACCTTTAGGTGTTGCACTTCATGGTTGAATGGGCCTTATATAAAAAATATGTTTGATGCGTCTTTAGAAAACTTATTAAAACCTATTCGACTAGCAGGTCAGCTTGAGTTGAAAAATCGCATTGTGATGGCTCCCATGACACGACGATTTGCTAGTCAAGATGGTGTGATCTCTTCTCAGTCTATTGAGTATTATGGACAGCGTAGTCGTGCTGGCTTGATTGTGACAGAAGGCACCTTGATTAGTGAAAAAGCAATGGGTTATGGTGCTGTTCCTGGTATTTTTTCATCTAAACACATTGAAGCTTGGAAGCCAATTACTGACGCTGTTCATAAAAAAAATGGCGTTATTTTTTTACAATTATGGCATTGTGGTCGTGTATCTCATCCTTCTTTCCATCAAAATAAACCACCTATTTCAGCTTCAGCTATCCCTTTAAACGATATATTAGGTCGTAGCGGATTAATAGCTGATCAAGCTAGAGCTGCTAGTATAGAAGATATTCAAGAGATTTTAGAACATTTTTACCGCGCAGCTTGCTTTGCAAAGCAAGCTGAGTTTGATGGCGTTGAAATTCATGCAGGAAATGGTTATTTAATAGATCAATTTTTGCATGCCTGTACTAATAAACGATTAGATGAATTTGGCGGTAATGTTGAAAATAATACGCGATTTTGTTTGCAAGTTGTTGAAAAATGTATAGAAGCCATTGGTGCTGAACGAGTTGGTATTCGATTGTCACCGGGTGGTCATATGGCCAATATTGTGACTGAACCTCAAGATCGGATGACGTTTGAATATTTATTGCAGCAATTAGACAAGTACCCCATTAGTTATATTCATACCGGTGCATTTGATGATCAAATTGTGTATGAAGCATTAGGCAATGTATCCATGAGTGATTTTATCACGGCATCTTATCCTGGGCAGATCATAGCATCAGGTGGATATTCTTTAGATCGCGCTATCAACTTTTTGAATAAAAAAGAAAATGGCTTGGTTTCTTTTGGACGTCCTTTTATTGCAAATTATAATTTAATTGATTTAATTGAACAAAATAAACCATGGAAAAAATATCAAAAAAATATGCTAAATACACTGATTTAGCTTTTTATATCATTTTGATTGCTATGAAAAAAAAAATTCAGTATATTAACTTATACAAGACGTTCACTTATGATCTTCTTGCCACTATTAAATCATGTATAATCTATTATTTTGTACTAATAAAGTACTAATAGTCTTAATTAAGTGAGGAAATGATTCAATGAAAAAAATGATATATACAGTACTGGTTATCATCGCTTTCAATATCGGCATAAGTACTGTGACGCACGCTTCTTATACGCCGAAACAAATAATCCGTGCAAGATATGTAATACCAGGTGCTTTTTTTGGTGCTTTATTAGGACCTTTAGGTTTATTTGTAGGTGGTGTTACACTGGATATGATGTATCAATCATCTCAAAATAAAAATAAAAATAAAAACAAACACAAACACGTTCTGATGAATAAATCTAACATGATGTCTTATGCCCCTTTCAACGAAAAAAAAGAAGCCACTATTTTTTTTAAAATAGCAAATCATACTTTAACTGAGAATGAAAAATTGATGTTGAGAAACATTGCTATGCTTTTAAAGAAAGAAGTAACGTTTACAGTGGATATTTTAGGATCAACAGATCCTACAGGTAAGAAAAATAACTATAATAATCAATCGCTATCAAAACGAAGAGCTGATGTGGTTGCTGATTACTTAATTACAATGGGTGTGGATAAAAATAGATTATCTGTCCAAGGTGTCGGTGCGATTGAGACCAGTAACGCAGAAGATTATCCAAATATTCGTATCACAAAATTAAAATTAATGACGCAATAAATTGTGGTGTTGTTGCTTATTATAGTATCCTTATTTTAAGCAACAAGATATTAACAGTCCTATCAGTTTTTGTCCTAGTTACTCATGTAACCCTGATATTCAAATTGCTTTTTCAGATAATAAAGCGTGAACCATGTCACTTGAAATAGGAATAACCACAGCTTGACCTATTTTTTTTAGTAAAACAAAACGTAATTGCTTATCTAAAACTTTTTTATCTTGAAAGAGAATAGACAATAAGACTGATAGATCAATATTTTTTGGTACATCTGTTGGTAATTTAGCTTGTCTTAATAAGTGGATTAAATCTGTCAAGTTTTGTTGAGGCATGTCATATATTTTCAATGACAATTTCATAGCAAACACCATACCAATTGAGACAGCTTCACCATGTAGCATGTCTTGATATTTCGTAATGGTTTCAAGCGCATGACCGATTGTATGTCCAAAATTTAACATTTCACGCGCACCCGTATCGTATTCATCTGAAGCCGTTATATTGGCTTTATATTGACAAGATTTATAAACAGCTTCCATTAAAACCGTTTGATCTCTATTCATTAAAGCGGATATATTGGTTGATAACCAATGATAAAAATGCACATCACCAATTAAGCCATATTTGATGATTTCAGCAAGGCCTGAAATATATTCTGGATCAGGTAAAGTATCTAACCATTTTAAATCAATAATCACTTGATAAGGTTGATAAAATGTCCCTATCATATTTTTACCTTTCGGATGATTAACGCCTGTTTTACCGCCTATTGATGCATCAACTTGTGCTAATAATGTGGTTGGGATTTGAATGAATCGAATGCCTCTTCGATAGCAAGAGGCTACAAAACCAGTAATATCTCCTATCACCCCCCCACCTAGTGCAATTAAAGTGGTGTGACGATCACACTGCATTGTCATTAATTGATCAATAATGTTTGAAACAGTATCTAAATTTTTCCAGTTTTCACCTTCTTGAATGATGATTGTTTGTATCTTATGATTTGATAAGTAGGATAATAAGGTTGCTTGATGTAAATTCGCAATGGTTTGATTCGTAATTAACACGAACTGTGTATGACGCTGATTGTTGTCTGATAAAGTTAATTTTGATAATGTATTATAACCAATATAAATCGAATAGGAGCGATGAGCAAAATCAACCATTAATGTGTGCATAGGTTTCAATGTCCTGAATAATACGATGTATTGATTTATGTTTAACCCATTAAAAAACAATTGAATGGTCAAGCATGCTGAGTCTATTTCAGAGTATCATTATTTTTTTATACTGAATACTGAGCTATATTGTAAAATAGCATGATCACGAATGATTATGTTGCTTCCATTCAGAAAATGATTGAATAATTTTTTTAATGACGATATGTGGTGTCCCTTCATTTGTGCTAACAATAAGCTGAGCTAACGAATGATAAATTGCTTCGCGATCTGAATATAAGGTTTTTAATATTACTTTTCGATCGATGTTGCCTTGTAATAAAGGACGTTTTTTATCACGATATGTTCGATTTAATTGTGTTTTAACAGAGGCTTCTAAGAATACAATAAAACCAGATTGTAAGAGTAATGCTTGATTTTCAGCACTGGCGATTGTCCCTCCACCGGTAGAAATAATCATACCCGTGTAAGTAATTGATAATTCTGATAATAGTTTTGTTTCTCGAATTCGAAAACCTTTTTCACCTTCTTTATCAAAAATCCAATTTAAAGACACACCGCTTCGGGTTTCAATTTCAGTGTCAGTATCACAAAAAGGTAATTTTAATTTCTTAGCGAGTAACCTGCCAATGGTACTTTTACCAGAACCCATGGGCCCGACTAAATAAATCTTATTAAAATATTTTTTATTGTTCATAGCGCATCATAAACCATCAATCGATTTTTAACTAACTTATTTCAGTTGGCTATATTATCATGTTTCGTGATGCGGAATGACTGATTTTTTTTGTATAATACGCGGCGTAATAAATACCATGACTTCTGATTTTTCATGTATATCCACTTTTTTAGAAAATAATTTACCCAAAACAGGTAGTCGATGTAATATAGGGATCCCTGTTTGAGTTTTACCTGATTTCTTTTTAAAGATACCTCCCAATACAACAGTTTCACCATTGTTCACTAATAATTGCGTATTAATTTCATTCGTTGAAGTAATAGGATTATTTTTAGTATCATAACCTGTCACTTCGTTATTATTGAGATGGACATCTAAAACAATATGGCCATCTGCTGTGATTTGAGGCGTTACTTCTAAAGCTAAACTGACATCTTTAAACGTTGTATTGGTCCCATTAGCACTGGTTGTTTCAAATGCATATTCTGAACCTTTTCGAATCGTTGCTTTTTTATTGTTTGTTGTAATAATTTGTGGTTGAGATATAATTTCGACTTTATCATCCATTTCTAATGCGGATAATTTTAATCCTAAATTAATGGATGATAAGAAACCAAAAGCAATACTAGGCGCTGATGCTGAAGCAGGTAATGAGACATTAATATCTTTAATCGCTACCTTATCAGATATTTTTTTCACAACGTGTTGTAATGTTTTATTTGAAAGTACAGCATCTGTTGTCGGTGTTGTATCATTTTTACCCCACTGAACACCTAATTCTTCCCGTATATTACTACGCGCTTCTATAATTCTTGCTTCAATAATAACTTGTGATATAGGTACATCAATTTTTTGAATTAAATCTTTGATTATTTTTAATTGTTCTTTTGTTTCGGTGATTAATAAGGTGTTTAGTCTCTGGACAATCGTAACACTACCTCGTTCTGATAAAATTCTACTTTTTCCTGAACCTTTTAAAACCGTAGCAATTGTTTCAGCATTCTCATTATTAATTTGTAAAAATTCACTTTCTAAAGGGGCTAATTTTTTTAATTTTTCAGTATTTTCAAATTGTATTTTTTCGCGAGAAGCTAATTCTTCTGTAGGTGCTATATTTAAGATATTATTTTCAATGCGTTTATCTAACCCTTTTTGATGTAAAATAATATCTAATGCTTCTTGCCATGATACATTATTCAATTGTAAGGTAATATTACCTGATACCGAATTACTGGCAACTAAATTAACATTGGCTTCTTTAGCTAAAATTTGTAAAACAGCTCGTACTGAAATATCTTGAAAATTTAAAGAGATTTTTTTATCTTTTTGTTGTTTTAATAAATTATAGGTATTGATTGATTGTTTTGTATTTTTTAAAACACTGACAATTAATTTTTGATCTTTTATTTTTTTAGACAAAACATCTAAAGGCTGTTCTTTTAAAATAATTTTTGCAATCACCTGACTGGGTTTTTCAATAAATTCTATAGATTGGATAATGGTATTAAAATGTAATGTGTTAAATATTTTATTTTTCATTTCATTCGATAATTTTTTATTGTAAAACGTAATATCAATTGTTTTATTTTCTTTCGAGATTTGATGTGGTATCTCGGATGTAGAAGATTGAAATATCAAATTTCCTTCACCATCTTGTGTTACAAAAAAATCAAATCCAATTAATTGAGGAGTTGGATGTAATATTTCTTTAGGAAGCTGTTTGGATTTCTCAAGATCTTTTGATGCTTTTTGAATGCCAGCATCTATATATACTTTACATAATAAAGTATTATTTTGAGTTATGATCTCAAAAGAAGTCTCTTTTTGTAATTTTATGATTAAAAAAATAAATTTATTTTTAGTAGTAACATTGATAGATTGAATGCCTAATTTATTAATTACTTGATAGGTGTGATGAAGATGATGTTTGCTGTTTTTTAGTGATAGAATTAATTCATCTTTTTTTTTGCTATAAGTATGTGTCCATTCAGGTATGTGATCTTCAAACTGTAATGCAATTTGGCTTGCGTTATCTGAGATGCTTTGATTTTTTATATGGGTTAAAATAGCTAGATTTTGTTGGGGAATGGATGGCGGATAAGTCGTTTTTTTTGCTTGCAATATGATAGGCGACATGATGGTAACCCATAAGATTGCTATTAGAAGTGACAACCATGAATTTATTTTTATTATTAATCTGAAACGCATGCCAGCAAGCCTCATTTAAAATTAAGATACAGCCATTTGTCATTATTTTGATTTTTTTAATGACAGTACTTGTGTGTGTTCATTCCAATTATTATGATTAATAGGAATAATTTCTTTTACATGTATAGCCGTATTGGTAATGCTAATAATTTGCCCATCATTGACACCTAAGTAATCCCCAACTGAGACAATATGCACTGTATTATTTACTTGAACTAATGCTTTTAAAGGTTCATCTGATTGTTGTAATACACCTTTAAAGGTAAATAATGTCAAATTAAATTTTTCTAAAAATTGTTTAATACGATCAGGATTTGGTTTAATATCATTCTTTTTTTTAATGATTTTTTTATCAGGATTATGCATTTCTTTAAAAGGATCTTTTAGATGAGATGCGTTATAACTAACAGGTTCATATTGTTCAATATGCATTAATTTTTTTTTTGGTTGAATCGATTGCTTTTCTACTTCATGAAAGTAATTTTTTAAATCGGTATGATAATGAGAATTATCACATCCTGTGAGATTCAATATGATAAGCAAACAAGTAAAAATATAACATGATTGACTCATTATAATGTATCCTCATTATCTTTATAGCGATACGTTTTAGCTATGATATCTAAATCTAAAAGATCGGATTGTTTATTTTTTTGAATTTTAAAATCATGTAATGTGACAATCCGTTGACCTGCTGAAATAGCACTGATAAATTGTCCTATTTCATGATAAGTGCCTTTAGACTGTATCTGAATGGGTAGCTCAACAAAAAATTGGTTATTAATTTCAGGTCGTAAGGTGATGGCATTAAACTCTAAACCGGCTTTTACACCCATTTTTGTAATGTCTTCTAATAAAGTAGGAATTTCTCGATCATTTGGTAATTGATTTAATAAATCTGAAAATTCATTATTAATTTTTTGCAGTTGATTTCGATAGTTATCATGATTTGTAATTTTATTGATTTTGATTTTAATGTCTTCTTTTAAAGTCCGTTCTTTTTGGATTAATAAATAAATGTCATCTTGCTTATCAATCAAAAATAAGTTATATCCGACAAAACAGATACTGATACTGAGCAAAGCTGCTATGATGCTTTTGAAGGTTATAGGCCATTGTGCCATATTATCCAATGTTAATTCTCTAAAATTAACAGTTTGCAGCTGACTAAAATTAAATATTTTTTTCATTTTAAACCACTTTTATTTAATATAGAGGATAGTATTTCAGCCTGCACACTTAATTCAAATCGATTCCCTTGATCCATTGGTAAAGTATGGACGCCTATTAAATGAGGATTTTGAAATTTAGCTGAAAGTTCTAATTGTCGCATGAATTCTGAAATATAGTTATTATGTGCTGAAATGCCGCTAATCATTAGCGTATTATTCGTCATTTTTAGTGAAGTTAGATACATTTTTTGTGGTGTTTTGAATGCAATGGTATTGAATATTTCTACGATATTAGAACGATATTTTTGTAATGTTTGTATGATATTAATGCGTGCAAATAAATTTTCTTCTATTTTTTCAAGATTTTGAATATTTTGAATGTTTTTAGTTAAATCAGTCATGGTTGTTTTTAAAAACTGAATACGCTTTTGTTGTTGATTAGATTGATAATTTAAATAGACATAAGACAAAGAAATAATACTGATCCCTATGAAACAAGCACAAATTAATAATAATTTAAAAGTTTGTTTATTATGCTTTAAAGCATAATCTCTCCAGGGTAATAGATTGATGCTCATTCACTATTCCTCATTGAAAGGCCGCAAGCGATTAATAAGGAAGCTGCTGATGTTTTTAATTGATTCATATCAATTGATTTATTGACTTGCATGTCTTGAAAGGGATTAGCTAAAAAAAAATTGATACCAATATTTTTAGATAATGTTTTTAAATTAAAAGCATTCATAGGAAAATTGCCTGATAATATAATCGCATGAATTGATGTGTTATCATGTATAGTATAAAACTGCTCTAAACAACGTGATAATTGTCTGCTTATTTCAAGTATTAAAGCAGATTCAACAGAAGGTGTAATTAAAGATTGATCAAGTGAAAAACAACGTGCCATCGTGATTTCAGTCTCTTTTTGATTACTCATAAAGATAGCCAGTTTTTTTAAATTAAATGTAATATTTTGTACATATATTGCTTGAGAATTTTGCAAAATAGAAAAGGTGCTGGTTGTATCGCCAATATAAAAAACACCAATTACTGTTTTATTGTCAGTGACCTTTAATTGTTTTTGCAATAAAGGATACGTTCTTGCTAAAGCATGCGTCACGCTTTCAATCGCTTTGGGTTGTAAACCAGATAAAGATAATAGTTTTTCTCGAATATCGATGCATTCTTTTCGACAGGCAACCCATTCTACGAGATGACCTGTCTTGTTTAATTTTTCAAAATCAAAAGCAACCATATTAATAGCATAAGGAATATATTTTTCTACCTCTAATAGTACATGTTCTTTTAGCTCTAGATCATTTAAAGTTTCAGATAATGTTAATTTTTTTGTAATTAAATGGGTATTAGGTAAAGCAGTTGTAACTTGTTTTGTTTTAAAGGCACCTTGTTGATAGATATCTTGTATATTTTGTATAATCAAAGATAAATCAAAGAACTCTTTATTGCTTTCCGATACTTTTTTTTCTGATTGTGTGATATATTTTCGTTGAAAATCGTGCAAAATCCAATTATTGTGTTTTTTATGCAATTCTAAACACGTAATAGAAAATGGGCTTAAATCTATAGCCAACGTAGGATGACTGTTTTTTTTAAAAAAACTCACAAGATAAAACCCTCTGAAAAAATGCTGTCTTCTTATATGATCGTTATATTTATGTTTTTCTTTAGAAAAGAAAAGGTATAATTACTATTTAAAGAACAGATGCCCATCATTTAAACACTTTTTTACCTTGATAGCTGATGAAAAAATATTCGTTTTATCTCCGTATTATTGGATGGAGTATGAGCATACTGGCCATCCTGTTTTTTGTAACAGGTTATTTATACTATATTTTTTCTGTTCCAATTAGCCAATTAAATAATGTTAAACTTGAAACCCCTTTACGAATTTATACGGCAGATCATCACTTAATTGCCGAATTTGGAGAACATAAACGAATTCCTGTATTATTTGAAGACATTCCAAGTATATTAATTAAAGCATTTTTGAGTGCCGAAGATTCTGATTTTTATACTAATAATGGAATTCAAATAAGAAGTTTATTGCGCGCCGCTTGGCCTATTTTAACGAGTGGACAGATTCACTCTGGTGGTAGTACGATTACAATGCAAGTTGCGCGTAATTTTTTTCTTAAACCTGATCGTGTTTTTTCTAGAAAACTAAAAGAAATGATCTTGGCTTTGAAAATTAATAATAATTTATCGAAAAATAATATTATTACTTTATATTTGAATAAAATATACCTAGGACATCGTGCTTATGGTATTGAATCAGCTGCTCAGATTTACTATGGTCGATCTATTCGTGAATTAAATTTAGCGCAAACTGCAATGATAGCAGGTTTACCGAAAGCACCTTCTGCTTATAACCCTATTAGCAATCCTACGCGTGCTTTGTCTCGCCGAAATTGGATTTTAGGTCGAATGCTAGCATTAAAGTTTATAACATCAGAAGCTTATCATGAAGCAGTTCAGCAGAAAATAACTGCAAAACATCATCATAATCCTATTACGGTGCATGCTCCACATCTTGCAGAAATGGTTCGCCAAGATTTACTAAAAAAATATGGAGAAGGTATTTATAAAGAAGGTTATCAAGTTTACACAACAATTACTCAAGTAGAGCAGAATTTAGCAGAAAAAGCTATTTTAAAAGGATTAATAAAATATACTCAAAAACAGATGTATCAAGGACCTATACAGCAAATGATTCAATCTGAGTATTGGGATCCTATGTTGAAAAAAACAGCTGATATTGATTGTTTTAAAGCAGCGATTATTACTGAAATAGGTCATGATTTTATGAAAATTTTATTAAAATCAGGCCAAATTTATCATATGCCCTGGACGCCATGGCCTGGCTTATTTATGAAAACTATTCACAAATTAATTGTCAGAAAGCCTGCTTCACCGGAAACAATTTTTCGTATCGGTGATTTAATTTGGGTCCAATGTCTCAATAATAGTCAATACCAATTAGCACAAATACCAACAGTGCAAGCTGTTTTACTCTCTATGAATCCTAAAACAGGCCAAATTTATTCTTTAATCGGTGGATTTAATTTTAATCAAAGTCGATTTAATCGTGCAACAGATGCTCGTCGGCAAATTGGATCATTAATTAAACCTTTTATATATAGTGCGGCTTTGGATCAAGGAATGACAGCTGCTACACTCATTAATGATGCACCGATTATGTTAAATGCTCCTGATTTCGAAACGTATTGGCGCCCTCAGAATGATGATCGACAATTTAGAGGATTAATCAGCTTGAGGCAAAGTTTATATCAATCTAGAAATTTAGCCTCTATTCGAATTTTAGAAAAAACAGGGATTCAAAAAGCTCGACAATATTTAACGCAATTTGGTTTTGAAGAGAAAACCTTGACTCAGTACCTTTCTTTAGCATTAGGTGCTATGAATGTAACACCTATGCACGTATTAAAAGCCTATGGTATGTTGGCGAATGGTGGATATTTAGTGCAGCCTTACTGGATTCATCGCATTATCTTTCCTGATAAAACAAGCCTAGTCATTGATCCTCCTACATTAAGTGACTCAAACACCAAACCTAATGTTGATTCAACAATTGATGATTCGTCTATTCAACTAAATATGTGTCCTCGTGTGAATTATATTATCAATTCTATTTTAAAAGATGCGATTAATTTGGGGACTGCTCGAGGTGCTAAAGTGCTGAAAAGGAAAGATTTTTGCGGTAAAACAGGCACCACGAATCATCATAAAGATGTTTGGTTTGTTGGATTTAACCCTGTTATTTTGACACTTGTTTGGCTTGGTAAAGATAATGCAACAGCATTAGGTGCTAATGCCTTTGGTTCTTCTTTAGCTTTACCTATTTGGTTAGATTATATGAAACCGCTTGTACGCTCTATTTCTGAAACACATTTATCGATACCGAATGGCTTGATCTATACAAAAATGAATCAAAAAAAACAAACTACTATTGCTTCGTATCAGGAAGAAGCAGTATTTGAACTATTTAGAACCGAGTACGCGTCGAAAATATTGGACTCGATAGACTTAAATGTACAGCGTGTGAGCTTAGAATCATTATTTTAAATAGACTAGGGTAATCATCTTAATCTAAAGATGATAAAAGACCATCTGATGATTCTGAAAAATGCTAGACTATAGTTTCATAAAACTAAATGAATTTTTTTTATTATGTGTCTTCTCAAGTGTGAAGCGCAACAGTAAGGCATTGTCTAAAGATATTCAATGAAAGTATGAACAGATCATCTGTGAGTACTTTTTTCACAAAAAGTGTATCGACTGAGACCTTTGCAATAAGCAGTTCAATGAATAATGTATGTATTTTTTTATTCAAACAATACATAAATTACTTCATTTTTTAAACTATTTTAATAAAAAAGATCATATCAGGAGTCTTTGTTGTCTTATTGCAAAGGTCTCCGACTATTTTAAAAAGCCTATTCAACCAAGAAATGCAACAGCTAAAGGTTTTTCTATTTCTCATATAATCATTCGCTACTATGTGGTACTTCAGGGTTTTTTCTCCATGATATTGTTCTGCCAATATGCAACCAAGCATACTGATGTATTGCTGCCAATTTTACCATTGTAGGGTTCTGACCTCTTCCTTCTGATATCTCAATTAGCTCAGCCATATTTATTATTGAACGCTGATCGGCTCTGATATATCCAAACTCGAAATGTAATAAATTAAAACTAAAATTAAAATTATCATTAGAGCCAACCATGTTCATTGCTAATACATTAGATTGTAATGCATGAGATATATTATAACATTGACGCTTTAGTTCTATTTTTGTTTTTTTGACTTCGACAGGAACACTTAGCACAGATCCTTCATTTTCAAGCAAATCAAGCATATTAATATCTAATATCTTAGATATATGATGAGTCCTCTCGCATTGCTGTAAATTGATTGAAAAAACATCTGGCATCAGTGTAACGGACTGTACTAGTGTATCTGGAGCAATTTGATATAACGGCGATCTAAAAAATATATTATCTGTGTCCGTATAAATTAATGATCCTTTTTCAGTTTTTTTAAGATAACTACTGATGCTCAATTTATTTTTAGAATCAGCTATTTTTATAGCTTGTTCAATAAATTCTTTTTTATTTTGTATTATATTGATTCTTAGATTATCTAACATGAGGCGTAATGGATTTACATCTCTAGGTATATTTTTTTTAAAAAAATCCCACAATTTGAAAAAATGAAGATCTTGTGTATTGATGATTAAAATGTTGTCATGCTGAAAATCGGATATCAGTATATCTTTTTCACCTGGATTCATACCTACTTCATCATAAACAATAATCAAGGGAAGTCCAGCTGGTTGTAAGAGATTTGCTATATCTAGTAAATTAGATTTAAAATCAATTTGACGTGGAGGATTATTAATTCCATTAAAAATCGAAGTACCAGTCAATGAAAGCCATGTCGTAAAAACTGGCCCAGGTGCCATTAATCTTAAATGATACTTTCTTGCTTCTTCTAATGTTCTGATGCCAGATTAACGTAATGCTTCTAACATCACTTGATAAGATTCACCATCGATATCTTGATACGTTATATTGGGATCCTGTTTAATGAAATGATCTAAAATAAAAACTTGCCTAGCAAAAGGATTTGCCGGTTCTATCATAGGATTTCTCCACTGAAAAGCTATGGATTCATTGATAATATGCTCAGGAATAGCTGTAATATCGAATTCAAATTGACTCTCTAATTGAAATAACTGAGTATCAGTATTAAAAACGCATTGCTTAATTTGGTAAATATTATTTATTTTTTCTAAAAAAATCATATGTTTAGTTCTTGCTTCATATAAAGCATAAGATTGATTATCTCGCGTACAAATCAACACTTTAGCACTGATCATATCCTGATTTTCAAGATCTTTATAAATATCTAATAAAGTTAAACGCTTTTTGAATGCTGGTGAATAATACTCTCGAAGAGCTTGAGTATCTGAAGAAAAAAGCGTGTTTTCATTACGATCATGCTCGATTGATTCAAATCTTGCAGGATTCACTTTGAGGTTATCTCTTGGATCGATCACACGAGCATGAGTTGGTGGTTTCTTCTCAATACAAGCTCTTTTTGCAGGAGGAGGTGAATCATGTTGACTTTCTGGATTAACGCTAGTAGATAATACGTCATGTGTATTAGGTAATGTTGAATGTATCATAGAATGTATTTTTAGCCTCTTTTATTAATTTAAATCAACTATTTATTATAATAAAGCGATATATTAAAAAATAGTCATCATATGGAGTATTCCACGCTTAGAGCATGCTTATGTATCAAAAGTTCCAATCAATTTCACTTTTTTTATGCTCCAAGGTGCAGTGCAACAGTAAATCATTTTCTATAGCAAAAAAAGCAGTCAAATGCTCATCATTCGTATCACTTTTTGATATGTTTTTTTACAAAAAGTTAACAGTCGCAAAGAAAATGAAGTAAAAGACTGTATTATCAAGTGCTTAAGAAAGATACCGCTTAAATATAGACAAGCAATTACTTTTGATAATGGAAAAGAATTTTCTCAGCATGAAGTCTTATCTAAAGCATTGAAAATAAAATGTTATTTTGCTACACCTTATGCTTCTTTGGAAAGAGGTTTAAATGAGCATACCAATGGATTATCTCGCCAATATATGCCAAAGAAAACAGAGTTTATAGGCATAGAAGATGATGAGATTTTAGCGATTCAAAAAGCACTCAATAATAGACCTAGAAAAGTGTTAAACTATCGAACACCTAACGAAGTTATGCGATGAATAGAAAAACCTTTAAGTATTGCACTTCATGGCTGAATAGCGGTTATAAAAAATGCATTACTGTTGCACTTCGAACTTTAGAAGGAAAAATAAAAAACAAGATATTACATGATGTTCAAATTGAAAGCACGCCCTATTTTTTTATTATTTGTAATGAAAAATCAATTGCTTGACAGTTTTTTGTTAAGCTTCCTAATGAAATAAAATCAACACCTGTTTCTGCAACCTCAACTAAGTTATGGATATCAATGTTCCCAGATACTTCTAATAACGCTTGCTTGGATGTCATCAATACAGCTTGGCATAAGTCTATTATGCGAAAATTATCAAGTAAAATTCTAGTTGTTCTATAATTTAATGCTTCTTTTAATTCTTGTAAAGATTCTACTTCGACCACAATCTCTTGATTTTTTCTTTTGTTATTTGCTTTTTCAATTGCTTGTCGAAGACCTCCACAAGCTTGAATATGATTTTCTTTAATCAGAAAAGCATCATATAATCCAAAACGATGATTATAACAGCCGCCTTGGCGCACTGCGTATTTTTGTTCAGAACGCAGACCTGGTAATGTTTTTCGAGTATCTAATAGTTTAACCTGTGTATGAGAAATGCGTTGTGAAAAATAACGACAACGTGTTGTAATGCCAGACATGAATTGTAAAAAATTGAGCGCGCATCGCTCTGCAGAGAGTATTGACCTTGTGAACCCTGTCAATACACATAAAGTTTGATTTTTCTCAATCATATCTCCTTCTTTTATGAGCCAGGTGATGTTGATTTTCGGATCTAATAATTTAAATATGGCATTAAACCAAGGAATCCCAGAAATAAAGGCTTGTTCTCTACTGATTAAATGTGCAGTTGCTTTCTGATAGGCAGGAATAAGGGCTGCTGTGATATCACCTGAACCAATATCTTCTTTCAAAGCATACGCAATATTTTTTTGCATGATCGCTTGTAGTGAAGTATGCCGATTTTCAGATGCAATGGCTTTTTTATACATCAGAAAACATTCCTATATGTTTGAGATCTCTAATTAATTGTTCATTTTGAGGTAGTTTCAGATTCTGTTGCTGCGCAGTACGCACTAATAATCCATTAATCCAGGGTAATTCTGTTAATCGGTTGCGTCGAATATCTTGTAAGGTAGAAGAGATATTGTGAGATGTGTATTGAATGGTTTCATGTATGCTGGTTTTCATTGTCTTTTCAGGGATCATGTTTTGTGTTTTGAGTAAAAGATCAATCTCTAATGCGAGTTGTTCTATTTCATCTATTCGGCTCTTGTTTTTTAATAAGTCACCATTTTCACATTGATATTTAACAGATAATCCATTAATAATGGCATTTACGCCTAATTTTTGCCATAGATGAAGCCAAATATTAGAACAGAATGTAACTTGTAAGCCGAATTGTTTAGGAAAACTGAAAGCATCCTGTGTGTGATAGCTATAAGGGCCAATCCAAGTTCGATTAACACCCGTATGCTGAACTGCTAAAGGAGCATTTAAAATTGCGCCTTCAAATAAGCAACCTAACCATAAATTAACTGTGGGCAATAAAGTGGCCACATGATGTCCAACCAGTCCATTCATTAAGACTAATACGGTTGCTTTTGGAGCGATAGCATATTGAATTTGTTTAATAGCACGTGTTAAATCATAAGCTTTTAGAGCAATAATTAAAAATTGAATCGGTTTATCAATCTGATTGGATGCTAGCGTTTGAACTGATGTGACTTGTTGATATCCATCATGATAGCGATGTAATGATAAAGATTGATGCTGAGAGCCGTTCGTTGTCATGGGTCGTGAGAGTAAAGTGCAGCTGATATCTGGTATGCTAGATAAATAAGCAGCCCATAAACAGCCAATAGCACCAGAGCCTAAAATTGTCCAATGTTTTGGATATGCCATGAAAACCTCTGAAATGTCATGTATAGCAATCAAAAAATATGATGAAACAGTATTGATATGCCATGAGGTCTCTATTTTATTCAATATATCACTATCCAGCAAGATATAGATTCTGCTTTAAGGCATATGTTTGTTTTTTATTATTCTAATATGAAGAGATATTGTGAGTCTGCTAGAGATTTTTATGAAGACTCAATGCATCTAGGATATGATGTTTTGGACATTATCTTGATTGCAAGTTATGAATTTAGCGGACGGGATCATAAGATGCATGGATGTCGTGCGAATATTATTTTTATGATCTAATTAAGCCTCATAAGAGGCTTAATTGAACTATAAGAGATTTATCTACAAGAGGCAGGGACATATCTTGCTTGTAATGAAGAACCGCTAGGAATGAGGCATTCCCAGCTAATTTGCCCGTCACCAGCTCTTGGTGTGAGCGTCAAATTTCCATTATCAATGACTTTTTGATTATAAGTAATGGTCAAAACACCATCGGGGCCAACGGTAAGATTTTTGACTGCATTACCTTCAATATCGCTAGATAAGCCAGCCATCGCATTTGAAACAGGAAAAACACCTTCTGAAGAATAATATTCCGCAATCGCTATTTTGGCGTTACTGGCTAAATTTAAGCCTTCAGTGACATGCGCTCTTTTTGTATAATCTTGATAAGCTGGTAAAGCAATTGCGACTAAAATACCCATGATAGCTACAACAATCATTAATTCAATTAAAGTAAAACCTTTTACTTTTTTAATCAATTGATATAATTTGATCTGTTTCATTGCTAGTTATCCTTTAACTTGAATGTTGATTAATCTGCTATCGAGGTTGTGACATTATTTTATTAAAATAGATTCGTGTCATATTTTTTATTGTATCATTAGATTATAATTCATACATCTTATAGATATGTGAGTCATAGTATGCCTTATATTCTTACTATATATAACCTCATTATAAAATAAAGAACCTCTATAAAACAATATCATTGGTTGTTAAAATATGCAACAATATCAATATATTTTGATGCAAAATGTATTCTGTGTATTTGAAAAAATATGATTTTTTTTGAACATGACTTTTGTCATATGACTTCGCAGTCCATGCAATCAATATTGTAATTGTATAATTTAAATTATATATTTGAAATAACAGAACACCTAAATCATACTAATATAGAGATCATATGATATCTTAGAGGATGAATTCAGATGACTTGTTTGACATTTAATGACGATGCTATCCATTATGAATAATGTAAAAATAACTGGCTTAGCCAAATGTTTAGTTGATGCGCAGTTAATTAGCAAACAAGATATTGCCGAGCATGTTGAAAAAGCACATCTAAGTCATATGCCGCTGATTTCATATTTAATTCAGAATAATATTCATCTTGGACCCAATGCTATTCGAGTGTACGGAGATTTTTTTGATTTACCTGTTTTGAACTTAGATGCTATGAATTTATCGTATATTCCCAAGCATTTGATTCCACAAGATGTGTTGCGAGAAAATCACTTTATTCCACTATACAAGAATGGTAAAACCTTATTTATTGGGATGGCAGATCCTAATAATCAGAGCGCTTTAGAATTAGTGCATTTTAGTACTAACTTAGTTGTACATCCGATTTTAATTGAAAATCATAAATTAAAACCCACAATTGATGATTTATTTAATGATGTTTTAGATGATTTGCAAAGCTTAGAAGATGATGGATCATTAGATAATTTAGAAATTGAAATTATTGATGATGATGAGTCAGATAATAATGAAAATACTGATGATGCGCCAGTCGTTAAATTTGTGCATAAAATGTTATTGAGTGCAATTCAAATGGGCGCCTCTGATTTACATTTTGAGCCGTATGAGAAATTTTACCGTATTCGATTTCGTATTGACGGTATTTTAAAAGAGATTATGCGGCCTGCTATTGTATTAAATCGACGTATTTCTTCTAGATTAAAAATTATGGCAAATTTAGATATTTCTGAACGAAGAAATCCTCAAGATGGCCGTATTAAAATGAAAATTTCTAAAAATAAATCAATTGATTTTCGAATAAATACATTACCCACTTTATGGGGAGAAAAAATTGTTATTCGTATTTTAGATTCTTCTGCCGTTAAACTAAGTATAGATGCTTTGGGTTATTCACCTGAACAGCATGCGTTATATAAAAAGTATTTAAATCAATCACAAGGGATGATTTTAGTTACAGGTCCTACAGGTTCCGGTAAAACAATTTCACTTTACACGGGTCTGCATTATTTAAATACGAAAACGCGTAATATTTTATCTGTAGAAGATCCAGTTGAAATTTATTTAGAAGGAATTAATCAAGTCCATGTCAATCTAAAGCAAGGATTAGATTTTCCAAAAACACTGAGAGCTTTTCTTCGCCAAGATCCAGATGTGATTATGATTGGTGAAATTCGTGATTTAGAAACAGCTACTATTGCGATTAAAGCTGCACAAACAGGCCATACTGTATTATCTACAGTCCATACTAATAGTGCGGCTGAAACGTTAACACGTTTAATTAGCATGGGTGTGCCAGCTTTTAATTTAGCGACTTCTTTAAATTTAATTATCGCCCAGCGTTTAGCTCGAAAATTATGTGAATATTGTAAAAAAAGACAAAAAATACCGGTTTCTGAGCTAATAAAACAAGGGTTTACGGAAGAGCAGGCAAGCGCTACATTAAATTTATTTACTGCTCATTTGACAGGTTGTAAACAGTGTGTTAATGGTTATAAAGGTCGATTAGGTATTTTTGAAGTCATTCCGGTTATCCCTTCTATTCAGACTTTAATGATGTCTAATGGTAATTCGATAGAATTGAATGACTTAATGCGCAAAGAAGGCTACCCTTCTTTGCGGCAATCAGGATTGAAAAAAGTATTATCTGGTATCACAAGTTTAGAAGAAATTAATCGCGTGACGACTAATTAAGCGAGTTTTTTCATGCAATCGCGCGTTCGATAACATCGAATAGAGGCAAGACTATTTGGTAATGCTTGAGGTTTTTTAATGTGTAATAAAGCACTTTGAATGGGCCATGTTGAAAATAAATAGACAAATAAAGTGTAGGCTAAATGTTCAAGTAGTTGGCTTTGATTGGCTTGGCAGCACTGTATCATGCCTTCTGAAATCGTTTTATAATCTAAAGTATCCATCAGCGCATCTGATTTCATGGCTTGATTAAAGGATGTTTGGAGTGAAGCTGTGATGATTAAAGGTTGTGGTGCTAAACGTTCTTCTTCATTCACACCAATAATGGTATTGATTTGTAAATTTTCTAATATCACCGAATCTGCAGATATCTCATGATGATTCATTTTATGGTACCTCAGGTTAGTTTATTTAAAGGCCAACGAGATAAAGGTTCACAATCGATACTGTTGTCATATTGCTTTCGCGCTAATCGACAATATCCAGCATAAGCAATCATTGCTCCATTATCGGTGCAGAATTCATGTTTTGGGCAATAAAGTTGACCTTTTTCTTGTTGTAATAAATGATTTAATTTTTTTCGTAATCGTTTGTTAGCCCCGACACCACCTGCTAATACGAGTTGTTTTAATCCAGTTTGTTGCAGTGCTCTTTTTGTTTTAATGGTTAACGTATCAGTGACCGCTTCTTCAAAAGCTAAAGCGATATCAGCTCTGGTTTGTTCATTTTGGCGTTGATGAGGTAATAAGTCATATACTGTATTTTGAACATATGTTTTAAGCCCACTAAAACTCATATCTAAACCAGGTCGGTCGATCATCGGACGAGGGAATATAAATTGCTTGAAGCGTCCTGTTTTTGCAAGCTGTTCAATCTGCGGACCACCTGGGTAAGGCAATGATAATAAAGAGGAAATTTTATCAAAAGCTTCACCAGCTGCATCATCTAAAGATTCTCCTAATATATGATAGTGGCCTAATTTTTTGACATGAACGAGTTGAGTATGTCCTCCTGATACGAGTAAAGCAATAAAAGGAAAAGTAGGTTTATTGTCTTCCAGCATCGGGGCTAATAAATGACCTTCCATATGATGAATTCCGATACTGGGGATTTGTAAACCATAGGCTAAAGCTTTCGCAAAAGAAGAACCGACGAGTAAAGAGCCAATTAAGCCTGGACCACGAGTATAAGCAATGCCGTCGAGGTGCTTTAAGGTCAGTTTTGATTCTTCTAATGTCGATTGAATCAGGGGTGATAAATGTTTGATATGATCACGAGATGCTAATTCAGGTACGACGCCACCATATTGCTGATGTAAGTCAATTTGGCTGTGTAATTGGTGCGCTAATAAACCATGTTGAGGATGATATATTGCAATACCGGTCTCATCGCATGAAGTTTCTATACCTAAAATATTCAATTATGTAACCAGACTGATGGGTAATTCAAGTGTTTTGATCAAAAAATACAAGCTGCATAAGACTATCCAGAATGATGAAAAAAGTCAATGAGTGATTGCATAGAATATAGAGAAAAAATCCATGAGTCAACATAAAGCTATTCTGTCTTGAAAAAACAATGAATCAAGTCAAGATCAATGATAGCGTGGTCACTTGATGGTGATTGAGTATGAAGATGAGTCTAGCGAAAAGCTGATGATGAAACAGGTAGACAGTGTGAGAGCCTTTTTTCAAAAATGAGCACTTAATCTAAAATAGGATAAAGCACGCTTTATTATTCTGACACAATCTAGGACGTATTATTATTGTGAATGAATGTAAATGATATCATATGCGATATCAATCATTTACTTCAATTGATTACCTCATTGATAAGATCGAGTAGTCATGCTTCAATATAGCTCTGTCAAATTAAGAGGAGGTAAATTGATATCGAATATTGTTCCAAGGAAAATCTGCATCTATAGATTATATCCTATGGCTGATATGATATTGGTATCATTTCCCCAGACATAATTTGCCTGTTTTTGCATGATGGTGTGTATTTTATGCCAAAGCATTGCAAGTTTAAAGCCTGTGCTAATATTGCAGTATATTTTTTTATTGTTTGTAGACCATACTGCTAAACTCAATGATAACCACTTGCTGATACGCGCTATTTCATTTGGAGCACACGCAAAGAGAAAGCCAAAAAATATAAAAACACCTATCCATTGTATTTGATTCACTTGATAAGAGGCCTATTGCTTTGTATAAAAAATGATTTATTTTTGATGGTTAAACGCATTAACTAGATCATGATATATATTCAAATATCGTAGTAGTCACTTCTTTTACAATCTATTAGCATCATAAAATATACATCTATTCGATATATTGTTTTCAAATCAAGCAAATATTTTATCAAAGATTTGGATAAATAGTCGATCCTGAAAAAGTAATAAATATTATATAATTCAATGAATTATATGTTAATTTGTGGTATAATATTTTCCAGTTATTGGTTGTTGCTGATATAAAACCTGGGAAAAAAATGAAAGAAAAAGACACACAGACACGACAAACAAATTTATTTCAAAATAAATTGAGCAATCTACTTGATCTCGATCATGAACTCATTAAATTATCTGAAATCATTCCTTGGGCAGTATTTTAAGAAACATTTTGAGTTTATTTTTCA
>VSKW01015665.1_pt1 | contig 21456 bp, 18 predicted proteins | sample 4798611 | NCBI WGS metagenome assembly VSKW01 (sample SAMN12179536, study PRJNA552185) | sponge metagenome | biome: deep-sea hydrothermal plumes; feature: spots directly above weak diffusing fluid; material: sea water; isolation source: sponge from the Crane site of a hydrothermal vent ...
CTGCTTGCTAAGCATTGGCTTCTATTAGCTTATCAGAATGGGCATATAGAGACACTAAAAAGCGTATTTAAATATATTCAAACCTTTTTGAAAAGAGAAGAATTAAACGCAGTATTACGAGAAAAATTACTAAAAATACTCTTTTATACCGATAGCCAGCATCGTATCATTTTAAAAATCTGAGACCTTTGCAATAAGATAACAAAGACTCATGATATGATCTTTTTTATTAAAATAGTTTAAAAAATGAAGTAATTTATGTATTGTATGAATAAAAAAAACACATAAATTATTCATTGGAGTGCTTATTGAAAAGGTCTCAGATTATATTAAAAATATAAGCTGAAGTTATGAGTAAAAAGAGTATAATAGATTGAATCCAGAGTGGATAATCTCATTATGTGATTGAATTCTAAATCTTGTAGCTAAAAATAGGCACAATGCGTCATGACAAGGATTTCGAAGTACCCATATGCCTCATCCAATGATTATTTTGTTATTAAGACGCTAAAAAAATATTTTCTTTTTCAAGAACAACTATATTATTAATTGATAATCATTCAAAATATCCAGCATTTCTTCTCTAGGCTGAGGGCTAATTGAGATACTTTGACCTGTAATTGATGCTGCCAAATCACAGTATATTTTGGATATTTCTATAAAAACTTCATGAGGAAGTCGTAATGTAGACGCTAATTCAATTCTTTCTTTCATTCGATCAGCATTCAATAAAACATCAGAATCTGGTACGTTTTTCATTAAATGCTGCCTAAAACTTTCTTTAGATAACTCTAATATTGTATTATTTTTATATTCATTCGCTTCCCAGAATCGAGAAGAGTCAGGCGTTCCCACTTCATCAATATAAATTAATTCATCTTCATTATTCTGGTTTTTGACATAACCAAATTCAAATTTTGTATCTACTAACAAGTGATTTAAGGGTTCCAAAGTTTGCTCAATGCAATGGAATCCTTTTTTTAATAAATATTCATATCGATCTAAATCATCATGATGCTTAAAATGAAAAGCAGCTAAATGTTGTTCAATTAAAGCACGACTAATACTACAATCTTCAATTTCTGGTAATGTTGGAATATTTTTGATAATCCCTTTTGTTGAAGGTGTAATTAATAATTCAGGTAATTTTTGATTTTTTTGTAACTGATCAGGCAAATTAAACCCACAAAAAACACGCTCGCCACGATCATAAGTCCGCCACATTGAGCCTGTAATATACTGTCTTACAATGGCTTCAATTTGCAGCGGTTTACTTTTTTGTACAATCCATATTAAAGGATGAGGCGTCTCTATTATATGATGATTAGCTAAATTATTTTTTTTAAATAAATCAAACCAATACGCTGAAATAGCATTTAAAGCAGCGCCTTTGCCAGGAACGCCTGACAAGTCACCCTCTCCTCGCCAAACACAATCAAATGCTGAAATACGATCACTGATCACCATAACTGCTAATTCGCTTTCTTCATGCACAGGATAATTATGATGTACGATTAAACGCTGGCTCTCTTTTTTTGATAGCCAATAAACAGCTCGCACTTTCCCTGCATGAATAGGTTCATCTGTTTTAATTGGTAAATTATCATTTTTATCTAAAATAGACATAGTATATACTCCCATATCACATATACTGTTTAACTAAATAGCAAAAAGTGATCATTTTGTAACATCAATTTTCTGTAAGATTTTTGTTTTTAAAGTATTGAATATAATACTACTTATCTTTTCAGATGCATTAATACCAATCGTTTTCTCTAAAGTAATATACGTCGCATTTTCATCTGGTGACACGATAAAATGAAATAAAGACTCGTCAGTTTTATTTCCTGTAATCAAACTATCAAAAGTTGCTGAATCCAATGATTGAGTAGCGCCTGGCAAATAAACTGAAATAATACCTAGCTTAGGCTCTATTTTTTGAATATTAAGTTTTGTTTGTGACAATACTTCCGTGAATAATGTCCAAGTTGTTTTAAAATTAGAAGAAAAAGCTAATGTCATGCTTTGCACATCATCTTGAATAAGATCTATTTGAATGGTATCTAGCAAAGTAGTATTTTCTATTGTCATGTCTTCATCAGCGTTAGTATGCACAGCATGAATCCAAAACATTCGCTGAATATGAGCCAGCAGTGTATTCAAGCTCTCATCGGGAAGCCATTCTGTGACATGCCCATCCGTTGTTTCGAAACGCGTTTCTATCGTAATATCCAAAGCTAGTGGTAAATTTTGTTTTTTTGTTTCACTTAGAATAAAAGATAAACGCACAGATTGTTGCTTATTTTTTTTCACATTATTCAATTTTTTCTTTAAAAGCGCTTCAATCGGAACAGTTGTTTGAATCATATTTTCAGTTTCTTGTGAAATGCTTAAATGATTTATTTGAAAAAAGGAATGAATATTATCAATCAATGTTGCGTGTTTAGCATTTGTGTTGAAATACGGCTTAATATCAGGTAACGTATTGATTTCATAATCTATATTATCTACTGTTATATAAATAATATGCTGCGGCTCTAACAGTGTTTTTTTAGATCGACTAGGTAAATCAGGTATAGGCTTGAGAGTAGGAATATTCAATAAAGGCGTTAAACTAGTCGAATCCAGAGGGGGTAATATTTTAAGCGAAGGGGCTTCTTTTTCTTTTAAATAATCATTACTTTTATCAGAGAAAAATTTATTTTTATGTTTTGAAATAATACAGCCAGACAAAAAAAGCGTGGCTAATAAAGCAGACGATATAGGGAGTAAAAACCTAACAAACGATAATATATGTAGCAAAATGAAAGACCTATTCTGTTTTTTTAAAATCAATATATGCGGTTTTTTATCAATCAACATATATTGAAGTTAATTTACATTAGATTTAGAAGAATATTATAGCGTAATCTTTGCTTTCTGTAATGCCTTTTTAATAGATTCTTCATACTCGAAAGATAAAGGCGTTAAGGGTAATCTGCAATAGGATTTTATTTTACCCATGTAGCTTAAAGCCCATTTCACAGGTATAGGATTACTTTCAACAAACAGTAATGAATTGAAAGCATACAATATGGCTTGCATTGATTTTGCTTGATCTAAATCATGATTGAAAACAGCCTGGCATAATTGATGCACAATATTAGGTAAAATATTAGCAGTGACAGAAATAACACCATGCCCACCCAGCTTCAGGAACTCAAAAGCCGTGGCATCATCTCCAGAATAAATATTAAAATGATCAATAGATTGTGCATACTGAATGAGTGTATTTGCACGATCTAAATCACCAGTTGCCTCTTTAATTGCGATAATATGCGGATGATTTGCTAATCTTTTTACAGTATTTGGCAATAAATCACAACTGGTTCTTCCTGGCACATTATATAAAATCTGGGGAATAGAAACAGCATTAGCAATGGCTGTAAAATGCTGATATAAGCCTTCTTGTGTTGGCTTATTATAATAAGGCGTCACTAAAAGACAATAATCCACTCCTAACTTCTTTGCAGACTCAGTCATTTGAATTGAATAAGCTGTTGCATTACTACCTGTACCAGCCATCACGGGTATGCGCTGATTGACAACTTGCATCGTTCGTTTCAATACTTTTAATTGCTCATCGGCACTCAAGGTCACATTTTCTCCTGTTGTCCCTATAGCAAGCAATGCATCTGTTTTTTCTTCAATATGCCACTCTATTAAAGCATCTAAGTGATTCCAATCAATACTTCTGTCATGCAGCATAGGGGTGACTAATGCAACGCAACTACCTTTAAACATAGATTATATCCTCTACCTGCTGAATGAATAAAATGATTCAATCATTTTGTCATACAATATAAAAATAAATCATACAGCAATTGAAAGCAATCTTCATGATACCTGTCTATCTAAATAGTATGATCCACACTATTATCTATTATATTGCACAATGATCAAATGTAAAAAAAATACTGCATAATTGCATAATAGTAAATTAATGCATTACAATTTAGAGATGTTTTGATACAATGGATACATTTTAAATTGTATTTCTTTAAAATATTCACACACTATCATACAGATACAGTCATATTTCATCTATGAATAGAGACAAAAAATGTCATTAATCGTCGACAAAACGCCACTCAGTCAATCTATTTTAGATACGACATTCACGACAACTTCAGGCCAGTCTTCTTTTGCTCAATTACAAGGACAATGGATTGTGCTTTATTTTTACCCAAGAGATAATACGCCAGGTTGCACGTTTGAAGGAAATGATTTTTCTTTTCTGCACCCATCTTTTAAAAAACTGAATGCAATGATTTTAGGCATATCAAAAGATAGCCTTGAATCTCATGAAAAATTTAAACTGAAATATCAGTTTCCTTTTGATTTAATCAGTGATAGTGAATCAATTCTGTGCGATTATTTTGATGTAATGAGACCAAAAAAGTTGTATGGTAAAATAACTTTTGGCATTCAACGTAGCACCTTTCTGATTGATCCGAAACAGATCATTCAGACAGTATGGCGTAACGTTCGAACGAAAGATCACGCTCAAACTGTTTTAAAGCAGTTGCAACAATATGGGCAAAAGAGATAAAATGCAATCCTATTTTGTTTTTAATCTGTTTTCATATGGCTTATATACTTCATAACCCATATAAAATATTTTTTTGTAAAAAAATAAGGTGATTTATGTCATCAATAATATATGATGTAGTTATTATCGGTGGCGGCGTATCCGGCACAGCATTGCTCTATGAATTAGCTGAATTTACTGATTTAAAACACCTCGCTTTAGTTGAAAAATATCATCAAGTATCTTCCGTTAATTCAAAAAGTTCCAATAATAGTCAAACAATACATTATGGTGACATTGAAACAAATTATCAATTAAAAAAAGCGATAGAAGTAAAAAAAATGGCCGATATGCTCGTGAATTATTCGCTTCGAACCTTATCCCCAGAACAACAAAAAAATATTATTTTTAAGTATCCGAAAATGGTCATCGCAATTGGCCACGAAGAATGTCTGTTTTTAGAAAAACGATTTGAAGCATTCCGAATCATTTTTCCAGAAATGCGACTCATTGAAAAAGAAGAAATTGCAAAACTAGAGCCTAAAGTTGCTTTGATCAATGGCCAATTCAGGCAAGACAAAATTTTAGCTATTAGCATTGAAGATGAATATACAGCAATGAATTATCAAACATTATCTCAATCATTTGTAGATCAAGCTTTCAAAGCACAACCTAAAAAAAATATACAACTTTATTTTAATGAAGAAGTAAAAAAAATCAAAAAAACACCTGATGGTTTATTTAGCGTGATATCTGAAAATAAACAATTAACAGCACGTTTTGTCGTTGTTTCCGCAGGAGCACACAGCTTACTATTAGCGCATCAAATGCAATATGGTTTAGAATTTTCCTGTTTACCTATCGCCGGTAGTTTTTATTTTACGCCGCAATGCTTAAATGGAAAAGTATATACTATTCAAAATGATAACCTGCCTTTTGCTGCCGTACATGGAGATCCTGATATTGGTGTACCAGGTCAAACTCGTTTTGGACCCACGGCATTAATTCTTCCTTTATTAGAACGCTATAATTTAAAAACTTTTCCTCAGTTTTTAAAATTAATTCGCTTAGATTCTAGTTTTTTTTATGTTTTATGGACTTTATTTCGGACACGTGATATTAGGCAATATATTTTAAAAAACATATTATTTGAAATCCCTCTTTTACGTGAATGGCTTTTTTTAAAGGATGCTCAAAAAATAATCCCTTCTTTAAAACGGCAAGACTTGCGCTTTGCAAAAGGTTTTGGTGGCGTTCGCCCACAGTTAATTGACAAAAAAAATCGCTGTCTATTAATGGGAGAAGCTAAAATCAATACAGGCGAAGGGATTATTTTTAATATGACACCTTCTCCAGGAGCAACTACTTGTTTAGGGAATGCCGAACAAGATTTAAAAGAAATTATAAAATACTTAGGCTGTCAATTTAATCAAGATAAATTTACAAAGCAGTTATTATAAAAATCTAATAAATCGCATCATTGCAGTGTAAAAAATCAATATTATTTTTTTAACTAACTTATCTTACAGTCTCTTAGCAAGATGATAACCAAGTGCATGTAATGACCAGATACCTATACTTTAGACATCGCAACTTACAAGACATCGGACTATTGTTCTTATATCATGAATTAGGATTTAATAATGCGCCCATATTTGAATGAAAAAGATCGCGGATGGATTTCTGCTTTATTTGGCACAGCAGTTGGTGCTGGTGTTTTATACTTACCAATTAAAGCTGCGCAAATCCAATTTCCTATTTTATTAGGTATTATTATCATTTCTGTGCCCTGCATTTGGTTAGCACACCGTAATTTAGCTGAATTCTGTTTATATGCTGCTGTAAAAAATGAGCATGACATCACATCAACTGTTGTCGAACAATTTGGACGAAAATGGGGATTTATTTTAATTTTATCCTACTTTATTAGCATTTTTCCAATTTCACTATTATATAGCATTAGCTTAACGAATATTATCAATGATAGTTTATATAAGTTTTTTAATATTCAATCGCTTTCGAAAGTATGGTTAAGTTTATTTATTTTAGCAATATTGAATTTCATTTTATATAAAGGTGAAAAATGGATCCTTAAAACGTGTGAAGTCCTGATTATCCCTTTAGCCATCATTTTACTATTTTGTTCTCTCTATTTTATGCGTATTTGGAAAATGCCAACTTTTGATAGCATTTATTTCATAGAAAGCATTCCTGCTTGTATAGCATTAATCCCTTTGATTGTATTTTCTTTTAATCACACGCCAGCCTGTTCTGCAGTTGCACAATCTTACCATTTAGCGGCTAACTCTAAAACTGAAGGCAGTGTTAAAGTTCGACGAATTTTAAGTGTGACCATTATATTATTAGCAGGTATCATTTTACCTTTTGTTTTATCCTGCGTATTATCACTGACAACACAGGATATCTCCTATGCTATCAGCAATAATATTCCTGCTTTAATTGCTATTTCTGCTGCCGGATATATCAGCTGGATGCCTTATGTTATTAGTATAATTACTTTATTAGCCATTACAAGTTCTTATTTTGGCGTATATTTGGGTACTGCAGAAGGCGGTGTCGGCTTAGTGCGATTTATGATAAACGCTCGCCATGTCGTTTCAAAAAAAGTTTTAAAGCGTATTCATCTTGCTGTACATGCAGGCATTTTTCTAAGCTCATGGCTTGCTGCTAGCTTAAATTTTAGCGTGATTGATATTATTTTGAATATTGTGTCACCAGTGCTTGCTATTCTATTATTTTTTATGCCTATTTATGCAAAATATACAGATCATAAATTAAAAAAACTACGTTCACCCATCGCTGATATCATTATTTTAATATTTGGAAGTATTGTTGTTATAGGCTTGATCACCTCTTTTGTAACTTGATTGATAGGACATTCAAAATAGAGTCGGCTAGAAACTGTTATTCAAACGTGATACAGATATATAACAGGCCTTTTATCCAAGAACAAAATAGCTGTAAAACATTTCAAGCACATACAATAAAATTGCACAACCTCACAACTCGCTTGCTTACCTATTACCGCTTACTTTTTTTCAAATGCCATCTATTCCTCTGATATCATATGACATCATGCGATATGAATATCAAGACATAAACTGAGACCTTTGCAATAAGACAACAAAGACTCCTGATATGATCTTTTTTATTAAAATAGTTTAAAAAATGAAGTAATTTATGTATTGTCTGAATAAAAAAACACATAAATCATTCATTGAACTGCTTATTGCAAAGGGCTCAAACTATTAAAACAGATGCTGACGCATGATATTCGGACCATAGCCTCTTAGTGAACACATAATACCTGACCCAGGTTCAACTTTGTATTCAAAGATAGCAATCTAGTTTCTATGACCGATATAAATTATCCCAAGCCTTTAATCCTTTTGATAAAAAAGGCCAACATAAGGCACTAGAGAAACTCACTACAATCCACTGAAAATTAAAAACACCACCGATGATCAAATCTAGCCATAACTCACTCAATTTAAACAGCATAATTAATAAAAAAACAAGCACCATTTGTTCCAACATTTTGGAGCGATTTAATCGTTTACGTATCTGTATTGCTAACATACTCATTAATAATAAAGCTAATCCATGCTGTCCTAATAAAGCAATAAAGACAATATCCATAAACAATCCTACAATCCAACAAAAAATCAAACCAATGCAGTGTCCTTCTGATTGCATTAACCAAAACAAAATACATAATGGAACCCAAGCAGGCCGATAAATCATAATATAATCAGGTAAAGGAATGATCATTAAAATAAAAGCAGGTATGAACGTGGCAATAATAAAACTGAAAGAGGTTAATTTGGACATCAGATGCTCAACTTATTTTGCAATACACTGTGTATGCTCATATCATTATTGTAATGCATCCATATGATTATTTTGCTCAGGATATACTAATAAAACAATACGACTTTCATTCAGTTTTGCTAAAGGTTTTGCTCGAATTTGAATAAAATCATCGACTAAATCATTTTTTTTTTCAAATACTTCAGCAACAGGATAACCTGGAGGAAACCGACCTCCAAGCCCTGAAGTAACCAGTAAATCGCCGACTTGAATATCGGTTGTTTGAGAAATATTTAATAACGATAAATAATTCGCCGGATGATTACCAGCTGCAATCGCGCGATATCCAGTACGATGCACTTGTATAGGAATGCGACTACTAGCATCTGTTAACAGCAGGGCAACGCTAGTCCAATCATTCACGCTGATAACATGTCCCATGACGCCCGTTGCATCTAATAAGGGTTGCCCCAAAAATACGTCTGCTTTACTGCCTTTATCGACTATTAATTGCCGCATATGTAGCTGTGGGTTTTCACCAATAATCTCTGCAACTTTTATAGATCTATCTAAATTTTTAGAAGAATGAAGCAAAGCTCTCAATGATTCATTTTGCGTATCAATCGTTAAAAATGTTTGTATTTTTTGTTTTAGTAAAAGGTTTTCTACTTTTAATTGTTCATTTCTTGCTGCTAATTCAAGACGAGATAACCAATTTTCTTGCCAAAAAAGACTCATTTTTTCTGGAATATCAGCAATCCAGTATAATGGAATCATACAAGATGTCATGTATGATTTTGGTTTATCTAAATAATGCCCACGATGGTCTATCACAATCAAAACAATGGATAAAGCCATTAAGAAAATAAATTTTTCCCAAATGAAATAATCGGCAGCACGTTTAATAAAAATATCGTTAATAGAGTTCACTCTCGCAATCAATAAAAAAATACTTTATTCCGTTGACAATAAATCCATTCGATGTGTATCCATCATTTCTAGTGCTTTTCCACCACCATGTGCAACACAATTTAAAGGTTCTGATGCAGTTAATACAGTCAACCCTGTTTCTTGCGCCAATAATTTATCAATACCTCTCATTAAAGCGCCTCCTCCAGTTAACACTAATCCACGTTCTGCGATATCGGAAGCTAATTCAGGTGGAGATTGTTCTAACGCACTACGAACAGCCTGAACAATACCTTGCAAGTTATCTTGTAAAGCTTCATAAACTTCTGAGCTATTTAAAGTAAATCCACGCGGAATACCTTCAGCTAAATTGCGACCTTGCACAGAAATAGTTAAAACTTCTTCTTCAGGGTGAGCAGTAGAAATCTCTTTTTTAATTCGTTCTGCAGTAGAATCACCAATTAAGCTACCATAATGTCGGCGCACATAAGTCACAATGGCTTCATCAAAACGATCACCGCCAATTCGAACTGATTCTGAGTACACAACACCGCTTAATGAAATAATCGCAATCTCTGTTGTTCCTCCACCAATATCGACAACCATAGAACCACTTGCTTCTTCCACAGGTAAACCTGCTCCTATCGCCGCAGCCATCGGCTCTTCAATTAAATATACTTCTAAAGCGCCTGCACCTAAAACAGATTCTCTGATAGCTCGACGTTCTACTTTAGTTGATTTACAAGGAACACATACTAACACTCTGGGACTAGGTTGAATAAAGCTATTTTCATGCACTTTGTTGATAAAATGCTGCAACATTTTTTCACACACATCAAAATCTGCTATGACGCCATCTTTCATAGGCCGAATGGCAGTAATATTACCAGGGGTTCGCCCTAACATACGTTTTGCATCAGAACCAACAGCGACGACTGTTTTTTGGTGACCGATAGTTCGAATTGCCACAACAGAGGGCTCATTTAATACAATTCCTTTTCCTCGGACATAAATCAATGTATTGGCAGTACCTAAATCAATTGATAAATCTGTGGAAAAAAATCCTCTTAATTTTTTAAACATATGCGATCCGTTATGAGTGTAAGCTTTATTATCGTACTATCTATCAAATATTGCAATCGAGTATATCTTAATATAATACACGTATCATTTATAGTGCTTTTTTATTTGTCTCATCATGACTTTGGATATGCGCCTAAGATTTCAGCAGTACATCCTTGGTGTTCAAGTGAACATAAGACTTCTAGTGCATTTTTTGTATCTTTTGTATCAAATGAGATCAAGATACTGATCAAGCCTAAACTTGAAAAAACTGCATGAGCAATATAACAAACTTGTATGCTTTTATCAGAAAAAGATTGCATTATATCAGCTAATGTATGACTTGTAACAGAGGATTGTATCATCAATATTTTTTGACAATACATGAGATGTTTCATAGCTCTTTTTTCTTTTAAAACAAAAAAATATTGTTTTTTTTCTGCTGATAAAACAGAATTGCACTCGGTATTTTTTTGTTCCAATTCAGGTAAAATAATCATTTGATAAATCATACTGGATAATTTTTTCTGCTCTATAGACATAAAAGATAATACTTGAAAAGCAGACATAAGACCATAGATTGCAATCAATGATTGTGACATTCTAGATTCTAAAACATCTAACGATTGACATGTTGTTAGATGAACTTGTTTACCAAATTCATAATACGCTGCACGACATAGTGCCTTTGAAGGGTTGTCTAATACATAAATTTGTATTTGTATTTGCAAAGACAAACTGAATGAAAAAATTGTTTTAAAAAATTCAATCATCATGCCTTGTTTTAATAGACTTGTTTTTTTTTGACTGAATCGATGTAAAATTTGATGCTCACGATATGGATTATAAAATTCAGAAGGTCGGCAATTTTGTTTTTTTTTTATGTGGCCTACTTGTTGAGCAATCAAAAGCCTTTCATTTAATAACGTAAGCAGCGTGTCATCAATAGCATCAATACGCAAACGACACTCGGCCAATTGTTTTTCAGCCTCATTAGAAGACATTTGGTTAACCATATTTTTTTTCAAAATTTTTCATAAAAGAGATCAGGGCCTTCACAGCGTCAGGATGCAAGCCAATATATAAACTTGCACGCAATCCACCTACGGTTTTATGACCTTTTAATTGCGTAATCCCTGCTGCTTTTGCAGATTCTATAAATTGAGTGGTTAGCGTATTATCTTTTAAAAAAAAGGGAATATTAATCATTGAACGATATTCAAGTGAAACTCGATTAGTATAAAAATGACTTTGATCAATCATGTCATATAACTGACGACCTTGTTGCTGACTACGTGCTTCTAATACGCTAACACCACCTTGTGATTCGATCCATTGCAACATTTTTCCTACAAAATACCAAGCAAATGTTGGTGGAGTATTTGGCATCGATTTTGATTGCAAAAGCGTTTTATAATTTAAGCAATTAGGACAGTCAGGTAAAGCTTGTTCTAATAAATCATCTCGTATAATAATGACAGAAAAACCTGCTAAGCCTAAATTTTTTTGTGTTGCTGCAAAAATAATACCAAAATCATTAATATTAATATTTTCTTGAAAAATACAGGAAGTTAAATCGGAGACTACCGGCACATTGCCTGATTTAGGCACTTTTTTGAAACGAACACCATTCACTGTTTCATTTGGGGTATAAAAAATATAGGCAGCTTTTTCCGAAAAGGACCAACTAGATTCATCGGGTATTTCTAAATATCCAGATGAATTTCCTTGAGCAACAAGATGAATATCACAATACCGTTTTGCTTCATTAATTGCTTTTTGTGACCATAAACCAGTACAAAAATAATCAGCACGTTTGATATGACGTATCATATTCAACGGCACTCCAGAAAATTGAAAAGAAGCGCCGCCAGAGGAAAAAAGCACATGATAATGATCAGGCACTGACATAATACGCCTGAAATCTTGCTCAATTCTTTCAGTTAATTCAATAAATTCTGGAATACGATGACTAGACTCCAGAATAGAAAAACCATGATTATCCCAATTTAATAATTCGGATTGAACTTGCAGTAAAACTTCTAATGGTAATGCTGCTGGTCCTGCTGAAAAATTATAAAGCCGTTTATTCATACAATCTATTAATACCTATATATCATAAAATCAAGTCTTATTTTATGCCTTTGGACTCTCACTCTCAGCAGCATCTGAAGCATCTGAAGCATCTTTTTCTTGTATTGTGTTTTCAGCAGGCAAGTCTGTTAATATGTCATCTTGAACATCAACTTCTGATATCCTATCAATACTGACAATTTTCTCTTGATCTCGCAAACGAATAATACAGACTCCTTTCGTCTTACGACTTAAAACGCGCACTTCTTCAATACGTGTTCTTATTAAACTGCCTTGATCAGAGATCAGCATCACTTCTTCTTTATCACTGATGACTTGAACTGCCCCCACCATATCACCATTACGTTCATTACAGATCATCGCAATAACACCAGAGCCACCTCGTCTCGTTTTTCTAAAGTCTACAACAGGTGAACGTTTGCCATAGCCATGCTCACTAATGGTGAGAATATTAGCATCGGCCTCCACATCATCAAGAATAACTAATGAAATAATATGTTGTCCTGGTTTTAGTTTCATGCCTTTCACGCCACGAGAAATGCGACCCGTCGATCTAATTTCTTGCTCTAAGAAACGCACAGCTTTACCTGCATTACTGAATAGCATGACTTCATCTGACCCTTTCGTAATAGCAACATCAACTAAAATATCATTTTCATCTAAGTCCAGCGCAATTAATCCAGAGACACGTTTTGATTTTGAAAATAGTGTTAAATTCACTTTTTTAACAATACCATAACGTGTTGCCATAAACACATATCGCTCTTCTTCACTTGCATCAAGTGGCAACATGGCTGTTATTTTTTCATTTTCTTCTAATTGCAATAAATTAACCATCGGGCGACCTTTTGCCGCTCTAGAGGCTTCTGGTATTTCATATACTTTTAACCAATAAGCTTTGCCACGTGTTGTAAAAAATAGAATTCTTGAATGCGTACTGGCAATAATCATATGCTCTATAAAATCTTCATTTTTTAAAGCAGTGGCACTTTTTCCTTTTCCACCACGATGTTGTGCTTGGTATTCAGATAAAGGGGTTGTTTTGGCATAACCTGTATTAGATATAGTCACTACCATTTTTTGCTCACTAATTAAATCTTCAATTGTTAGATCTAATTTAGAATGGGTAATCTCTGTTCTTCTAGGAGAATTAAATTCTTGAGCAACTTGTTCCAGTTCTTCTCGAATAATCGTTATTAACCGATCAGAATCTGTCAAAATTAATTTTAATGCTGTAATTTTATCTAATAATTCTTTATATTCTGTTAATAATTTTTCATGCTCTAAGCCCGTCAATCGATGCAGTCGCATGTCTAAAATAGCTTTTGCTTGCTCAGGTGAAAAACCATATTGTTTATCTTGAATACCATAAGATAAAGGTAACTCTTCTGGATGACAGACACGCGGATCTTCAGGGCTGACCATACTCAAGACATAACCCGCACTCCAAGTTTTTTCCATTAAAGCAACTTGGGCTAATTGAGAATTTTTTGAAGCTTTAATTAATAGAATAACATCATCAATATTCGATAAAGCAACGGCTAATCCTTCTAATAAATGACCTCGTTGACGCGCTTTTTTCAAAGTAAATAAAGTACGGCGAGTAATGACTTCTCGTCGATGAGTAATAAAAGAGACTAATATCTCTTTAATATTTAATACTTTTGGACGACCATCAATCAGGGCAACCATATTAATCCCAAACACTTGCTCTAATTGTGTTTGGGAATATAAATTATTTAATACGACATCTCCCATTTCACCACGCCGAAGTTCAATAACGACACGTAATCCATCTTTATCTGATTCATCTCGAATTGTTGAAATACCTTCTAATTTTTTATCTTTAACAAGCTCTGCTACCTTTTCAATAAAACGTGCTTTATTCATTTGATAGGGTAGTTCGGTAATAATAATATGCTGACGATTATTGACATCAACAACCTGAGCACGGGCTCGCATATAAATGCGACCTTTCCCTGTCTTATAGGCTGAAATAATCCCAGCTCGCCCATTAATGAATCCAGCTGTTGGAAAATCTGGGCCAGGAATATATTCCATTAATTCACTAATCGACATATCAGGTTGCGCTAATAATGCAATACAACCTGCAATCACTTCACCTAAATTATGCGGTGGAATATTGGTAGCCATACCCACAGCAATACCAGATGAACCATTAATGATTAAATTTGGAATTTTAGTCGGAAATACTTCAGGAATATATTCGGTACCATCATAATTTGGAATAAAATTAACAGTTTCTTTTTCTAAATCAGCTATAAGCTCATGTGCAATTTTGGTCATTCGCACTTCGGTATAACGCATGGCAGCTGCCGAATCGCCATCAACAGAACCAAAATTACCTTGCCCATCAATCAAGATACAACGCATTGAAAAATCTTGAGCCATACGAACAATGGTATCATATACCGCTGTTTCTCCATGCGGATGATATTTACCAATCACATCACCCACAACACGTGCTGATTTTTTATACGGCTTATTCCAATCATTCTTTAATTCATGCATAGCAAATAAGACACGCCTATGAACAGGTTTCAAACCATCTCTAATATCGGGTAATGCACGTCCCACAATTACACTCATAGCATAATCTAAATAGGATCGTTTCAGTTCATCTTCTATATTAATAGGTAGTATTTCGTTTGTTGCGTTCACAATAAGTGCCTGCTATATCTTTGTAAAAATCGTTTACTGGTCGTAATAAAAAAATCAGAACATTTGCTCTGTGACTACGCGAGTCAATTTCAATCATCAATCATCAATCATCAATCATCAATCATCAATCATCAATCATCAATCATCAATCATCAATCATCAATCATCAATCATCAATCATCAATCATCAATCATCAATCATCAATCATCAATCCAATGTATCTTAAGATTGAATGTGATTTTTAATAGCTTATAATGGATAAAAAGCACGCCCTTTTTTGATATTACTAAACTATAAATATTTGATTTATATTAAAATACTACGAAAAAAACATTTTATGACAATCTAAGATTCATGATCTTCATCATTGTCATTTCATCATCAAAAGAACCTCGAACACCTTAATACTACAGTTAGCTCTATGCTAACAAGGATTATCTCTATTATTAAATTGGCGAAAAACGCTCGGAATGAAGTCTTGAGAACCGAGCTTAATCTCAGAATAAAATGATACCACATTTCTTAAAAAAGTTAGAGACTCATCAGCAATGATACTGAAATCATTTAAAGCATTGCCTATCAATTCGAAACATTTCATTGCAGTATGATGAAAGTTATCTATGAAATACCTCATAAAAATTCGATAAGATGCTGGGAATTGCTTTGATATCATACTGCTGTATATCAAAATAAAAAAATCAAATTATTTATAATATATATTACAATCAACTACTTATTAAAAAATAATACGAAATAATGGATTCAATATTTTGATTGTAACTTGATTATGCTGAATTTTACGTTTAATATTGCTCTTGATTACTCCATAAAACTTAATTTTTATTAAAAATAAGAGGATTTTAAAATGAAAAAAATATCTGCTCTTTTTGTATCTGCATTTCTTCTCGCTGGATCTTTTAATACAGCGATGGCGATTAACGAAAAAAAATTAAACAATAACAATACTGGTACTGATACTGACAGCACCAAGACATCAGAAAAAAAACAAGACACAAATTCAACAATTCCAACTATCTCGCAATCCAAAACAAAAAAATAACGATACATCTAATAAATAATTGACTAAGGTAATATAACCTACATTATATTAACTCAATGCCAATAAAAAATACCACAATGAAAAACAGTGAATAACTTCATTGTGTATTTTTACGATAGGCACATTATATACCACCTGTACTTTAAAAAAAATTGCATCATCGGTCACATCAAAACATCTTACGCAAGCACAACTCATCCCTTTATAAAAAACAATATAACCCAAAAAAATCAGTCATGATTTGAGCTCTATGAATACTTTTCATCATCACAATCTTCTTTATAAAACATGCTATCAATTTAAAATTTGATCTAGCGTGCGTGTCACTTCACGCGTTAAAATGTGAATTGAAATTGTTAATAATCATTGTTCTTAATTTTTATTTTGGTACACTGACGACAATCTTATTGTTATACAGGAGAAAATTCATGATACTGCAATCTTATCATACCTTAAAGTATCTCTTTTTTTTTATTTTACTATGCATACCAGCATGCCATCTAAATGCACAGGATATTCCTTTTATTTATTTATATGACATAATACAGAAGATATCGCCTAGTCGACATCAACCTCTAAACTGTTTGACAGGAAAACAAGAAAAGCAAGATAGATTTAACAACATACTCAAGATGTTATCTCAAGATATGGAGGAAAAATATCACTTATCTTTAGATTATGACTCCAAACAATCTATAATAGATTTTTTAGCTTATACTCAAATTGACACCATTGAACAATTTAAACAAGAAGAGTATGAATTAATTCCACCTGGACCTATTTTTCAATGCTGGATCACTACAGAAGACACTCTGATAGAGCATGATCTTGGCAACCCATGCGAAACCATACAAAAAATACAAACCGATGCTTCACTGTTAGAAAAATGGAACATTCCATTTATTTTTATTTATTCAGAAAAAAACATGACAGCATCTGAAAAAGGAAAAATTGAACATTATTTAAAATGGCATGATAATATTGTATTATTCAATCTAGAGAATGATTTAATACATTGGGAAAACTACCTTATTTATCAAGCTAAATATCAAGAAATTTTAAGCAAAAAAACAGAAATGAAAATAAAAAGCATTAATTCTGATGGCACAAAAATAACACACACAGTTCTATCAATATCTCAAGAACAGAAAATGACAGACATACTTGTACAACTCATTATATATTCTTTTGAAGGCTTTTTGAGAGGAGCCTTCCAAATAGCTCAAAAACAAAATAAAACAGCATGGATGGAAAAATCAATAATAATAGGCATGCATTCACTTACCTACTCAGCATTAGACAATGTCTTTTTAAAAAAACCAGTTTTTACTGTTGCTCTCCATGGTTTAAAACATTTGATTGAATTTTCAGATATGATGCATTACCCTTTCATCGCTTTTGAAGACATAAAGAAGGGTCAAGATGATCAGATATGTTCTTCACAAGATCTATTATTATTTGAACAATATATTGCTTTGTTCCATGACTCAGTATATTTAGATTCTAGTAAAAATAAAATAACACAACGGGATGAACTAATAAAAAATCATATTAATCTTTACAATTACTACATGTCTGGCCAATGGTTTCAAGATATACATCGTCTATATCAAGTTATTTTTTCAACAAACAATACAGTTTTTCGATATTATAAAGGAATAAAAGAGGAGCCAAAAATGAAACATGACTTTCAGATAAGACGAGATACAGCTCCTGTTTTTCAAGTGCAAAATTTCGATTATATTTCGATTAGCAAAGAAGGTACTCAACACTATACCAAAATAGAAAAAATCACATTGGACACAGGCGATATCAAAACTTATCTAGCATTACCACTTGACTATATCACTTTCGATAGGCTCTCTAAAAAAATATCAACCTTTATCCAACAAGTACAACAAATACATACTCAAAGAGCTTTCCCTTCTCAAATGTGAAGTGCAACAGTAAGGCATTTTCTATAGCCAAAAAAAGCAGTCAAATGCTCATGATTCATGTCACTTCTTTGTGTTTGTGTCAAAAAAAGAAAGAGAAAGGCAGGGCTTATCAACAGTTGACTGCAGAAGAAAGATCTCAAATTGATATCTTTTTGTCATAGCATGGGTCTATTATTGCAATAAGAAAAGCATTCAAAAGATATCTTTCTACGATTTCAAGAGAGATTCTGCGTCATACTAAAGGGAGAAAATAGTGTTAAAAAAGGCGATTAAAAGTAAGCTGGAAACTTGATAAGGCACGCTCTAATAAGATGAAATATATTAATATTTTTATAAAAAAATGGAGAGCCTATATCTAATCGAATCGCTATTATAAAAAGGCCTATTATTGTCGATGAAAAATCTTGCATTGAAAACTGCGAAGCAGCTATTATGATAGAAAAAAATCATCAAGATGCCCTTGTCAGGGTCATCTAAAAACGATTTAAATATTTTTTTATCAATATTTTGTAAGTGCAGATCGAATAAACAAAAAGACGCTCTTATCAAGCATTAAAAAAAAGATCACTTCAATATAGACAAACCATTCCTTTTCATCATATAAAAATCTTTTATAAACATGAAGTTTTCTCTAAAATATTGAAAACACCTTATACTGCTCATATAACTGCAACTCATCAGTTTAAGCATGAAGAAATCATGATATCGAAGGTATTACGAGGATCACATCTTTGATCGAAGTATATTGCTGCAATGCCTTTTTTTACACCATACAATCAATGCGCGGCACGGTACGAAATGACAAGTTATTGTTGATATTCAATAAGAAAGGTAAGGCATGATCATCAAAAAATAACACAGACATCCTGATATTGTTCTTTGATTTTGATCTATCAAATGATTTTAAATCACGTATAATTGATATCTTCATATCACGAAATGAGTTAACTTGTATGCCTGAGTTTGATAATGTAGATCCTGATGAGATTAATAAATTTGATCATTTATCTTCTAAATGGTGGGATCCGCATGGCGCTTTTAAACCATTACATGACCTCAACCCTATTCGATTAAATTATATCGACTCACAAGCCATTTTATCTCATAAAACTGTGCTAGATGTTGGGTGTGGCGGTGGTATTCTGAGTGAAGCCATGGCTTTACGAGGAGCTGAAGTTACAGGGATTGATTTAGCAGAAAAATCACTACAAGTTGCACGAGAACATAGCAAAAAAACAGGTGTATCTATCGAATACCAATGTCTCTCAGCAGAAAGGCTATCAGAACAGGAAAGCGAGTCTTTTGATATCATTACTTGTTTAGAAATGCTAGAGCATGTGCCTGATCCAGAAAAAACCATACAAGCTTGCGCAAAGCTTGTCAAACCTGATGGGCATTTGTTTTTTTCTACACTGAATAAAACGCTTAAATCTTGGCTTTTTGCGATTATTGGTGCAGAATATATTTTGAAATTATTACCAAAAGGAACGCATGATTGGCATCAATTTATTCCACCGCATCAACTCGTGAACTATTGTGAAAAACAGAGTTTAACACTCTGTGATATGACCGGCATAACATACAACCCTTTTACAAAGCAATATCAATTAAATCAACAAGATTTAAGTGTTAACTATTTAATTCATACAAAAAAAACAGGATATCCCAATCAATATGATAGATAACTCCCATTTACCTCTAACTGCTATTTTATTTGATTTCGATGGCACTTTACTCGACACCTCCATCGATTTAATAACAGCTTGCAATGCTTTACTGAAACAGCACACGAAACAGACACAATCCTATCAAGCATTACGCCCTTATTTAGAAGCTGGGAGTCGATCCTTAATTTATCATACCTTTGAACTCAACGAACAAGACTCTCAATTTGATTCTTTACAATATGATTTTTTTAAGCATTATGCTCATATCATTCAAACACAACCTCAAGCCACATTATATCCTGGTATTCGTAATCTATTAGAAGCGATTACAGAGCATGGCATGCCATGGGGTGTTGTTACGAATAAACCTGAACGTTTTGCAAAACCAATGATGCAATTAGATTTATTTCCTCAAACTTATATCACCTTAATTTGCCCTGAAAATACGCATTGCGTTAAACCATCTCCTGTCCCTGTCTTAACGGCTTGTCAATACATGAACTGTAATCCTCACAATACTTTATTTGTTGGCGATCATCAACGAGATATCACCTCTGGACTGAAAGCTGGTGCGATGACTTGTGCAGCATTATATGGACATATTCCTCAAACTTGCAACCCTCAAACTTGGCATGCTGATCTATACATTAAAACAGCAAATGACTTATTACATTGGCTTGAAAAAAACCAATGGGCATCAAAATAAATTATCTTAAACACTGCATTTCACACCACTGTATTCAGAAAAAAGGTTATATTATGAAATCATATCAACCCCATCCTCATTTTTTAGACAATAAAACTATTTTAGTGACAGGTGCCGGTCAAGGTATTGGTAAAACATTAGCCAAAACATACGCACATTACGGTGCACAAGTGATCTTATTAGGAAAAACTGTGCAACATTTAGAACAAGTTTATGATGAAATATGTGAACAAGATAAAAAAAAGCCACTGATTCTACCTTTTGATTTAAATACACGTGATTTTAAAGCTTATCAATCCATAGCAGACGTGATTGCTTCTGAATTAAAACAATTAAATGGTTTAGTCCACAATGCCTCGTTATTAGGCCAATTAGGGCCTATGAGCCAATATCAACCTACGCTATGGGATGCTGTAATGCAAGTGAATGTGACAGCTCAATTTTTTCTAACAAAAGCATTAATAGCATTACTGCGTGCTCAAAAAAATAGTGCCATTATTTTTACATCATCTGGGGTTACTCGTGATCAAGGGCGCGCACATTGGGGAGCTTACTGTATTTCTAAAGTAGCGACTGAAAGTTTAGCAAAAGTTATGTCAGATGAAGAAAAAGACATCAGTACTTTGCGTATCAATACCATCAATCCTGGTGCAACGCGAACAGCTATGCGAGCGCAAGCTTATCCTGCAGAAAATCCAAATACTTTATCATCGCCAGAAGAGATTATGCCACTCTATTTGTATTTAATGAGCCAAGATAGCCAACATATTACAGGGCAATATTTTAATGCGCAAGACTAGGGCGTGTCCTCAATCTGAAAATCATTTATAGATTGCTTTTTATTTTAAAATACACGACACTCTTTTTTTTAAAAAAAGAGTAGTAACTTATGATTAGAGATTTTTTAACTGATATTCTTTGGGAAAAAATACAAATC
>VSKW01025744.1_pt1 | contig 21387 bp, 17 predicted proteins | sample 4798611 | NCBI WGS metagenome assembly VSKW01 (sample SAMN12179536, study PRJNA552185) | sponge metagenome | biome: deep-sea hydrothermal plumes; feature: spots directly above weak diffusing fluid; material: sea water; isolation source: sponge from the Crane site of a hydrothermal vent ...
AAATATTTTAGTGCCGAAAAAGTATTAACGCAGGCTTATTTGAAAGTAATCTGTGTTAATTTATTAAAAGCGAGTAATAAAATAAGTCATGATTTTTAGCATTTCCAGGAGGATTCCGTCTAAAATGCTCCATTTAGATGGAATCATCTTAAAATAGAACGAAATACGACTCATTTTATCATTTTTTTTGAAAAAAAATAAAAATAAACATTATTTAAAATTTATTCTCTTATTGCAAAGGTCTCAGATTTTATGAATATAGCAGATTGTGAGATTTTAGCTTTTCACAAAGCACTCAACAATAGACAGACTCATTCAACCATGAAGTGCAATACTTAAAGATTTTTCTTTTTCTCGCATCATGCCGTTAAATGCTCAATATTTTAACACTTTTCTAGATCTGTTATTAAGTGCATTTTGAATCAGTTCAAATTTCACAATCTTCTATGCCCATCAACGCTGTTTTTTGTCAGATATTGAAGAGATAATCCATTGGTATGCTCATTTAAATCGCTTTCCCAAGAAGTATAAGGTTTATAAAAATAAGATTTTATTTTCAATGCGTTCGATAAGACTTTATGCTATAGCGCCTTGATGATTTTTCATCGACAATTATAGGTCTTTTTGTTATATTGACTTGATTAGCCATAAGCCTTCTCATGTTTTTTCTTTTCTAGTGCGCTTTGTTTCTTAATATATTGATCGATCATTTTATGACTAATCTATCTTTTGTCTAATCTCAATCGCACTGAAACTTGATTTGAACCCCATTTCTTTTTGATAAAAATATCAATATATTTCATCATACTAGGAAGTATTTATCAGGTTTTCTGCTTACCTTTAATCGCCTTTCTTTTGCTAATTGATGAGCTTATTGATCATCATATTGTTTCCCTTTAGTATGTCGAAAAATATCTTTTGAAATCGTAGAAAGAGATCTTTGCAATGCTTTTCCTATTGCATGAATAGCATAATGCTTTGACAATAAGATATCAATTTGAGATATTTTTTATGCAGTAAGGTATTGATAGGCCATGCCATTTTCCTAAAAAGAAGTGATATGAATGATTAGCATTTGAGTGCTTGGGTTATACAGAATGCCTGACTATTGCACTTCACACTAGAGAAGGCAATCTATAAAAAGATTAAACTATCGAAAGCCTCACGAATTCATGCGAAGAATAGAAAAACCTTTCAGTCTTGCAATGCATGGTTGCATTACATCTTTTATAGTGATCATACTGTGTCAGCGAGTAACATGAAGAGTGTTTTGGATATATAGGTTTTATTTTTTATTCATTTAAGCAATAATATAATAAGGTGTTGCTATTTTTATTCAATTGTTTACATAGATCTCTTCGATTTTGCTTTATCAAGGTGACCTTATGGTATGTATGGTCGAACATCCTCACTAGTATGCCTGCGTCATTAACTTATGATGAATAAAAGTAAAACATTGATGATAAAAATGAATGATTTTTTTATAACGATGCTCTGTTTAATTATTTTAATTAATATTTAAATTACAATAAAGCATAAGAAAAGTGGAGATAAAAAAACATGTTAAAGCGAAATCAATGCTTTTTTTACATCAAAAAAATATGTCTTTTTTTGATGCTTTTATCTGTATCTAGTTCGCTGTTTGCAAATAAACAAGAATCAGTTGTAACACATAAAATTCAAAAAACAGAGCAAGAATTTTTGACTAAAAATGTAACAGCCATAAAAATAGCAAAAAAATTAAATATTACTATAGAGCAAGCAGAAAAAATTACTGTTTTCGATAAAATGCTCAAAGAATGCGAGTTAGATAAAAAGAAAGTGAAAGCAATTGAGGTCATGTTGGCTCGATTAGCGCGTCAAGATAATAGCTTATTGGAATCCTTTATTCAAAATTTAAACTTATTTTTACAGCCTGACAAATCACAATTGATATTAAGCTTATCCAGCATGTTAACACAACCGAGTTATTTAGTTGACTTTGCGCGACATCCTAAATTAGATTTAGAAAATTTAATAAAAAATTCAATTTATTTTGAATGCATTGCCTTCATGCAATCTAACTTAGGATTGCCTGATATGGAGCATGTTAACCGTTTAATCATGCTCATCAATCAGTATGCTAATTTAGCTGATAACAATGAAAATATGTCGAAAGAGGCAGTGAAAAATAGCATGATGACAGCATTTATGAAAATGCATTATGGACAAGGCCTCTGTTCTGTTGAATCGACTGATCAACTTTTACAATTGCTAATTTTTATTCAAACAAATGATCCTGATGATTTTGAATATCAAGCATCAAAAAATGATCAAATTGATGGGGATGCTGTTGAGAATGATCAAAATGAATCGTTTATGCCTTCTGTTGTTCAATGGTTGAATTTATTTGCAATCTTTATGGAAAAAAAAGGATTTCCAGAATTGTTAAAAGTAAAAGAGTTGGTGAGTTGGCCTGGTTTTAAAAAAGAGAAACTGTTTAAGCAAGTTTTTGATTTTGCACGACGTAATCAAGGTTCTATAGGCTATTTAATATCTGTTGATTCGTTAAATAATTTATTACAAGATATCCCTTTTAATAAGATGAAAGAGTTGGTGCTAGCCTATCATTTAATGAGCGAGGCGGCAGCAGATAAGCTGTTTACATTAGAGAATAAAGAAGTGTTATGTTATTTTTTCAAGATGCCTTGGTATAAAGAGCATATATTGTTTAAAAAACCATTTACTGATGCAAATATCGTGAGTTTAAATGCCTCTTGTATGTTTTATAATTCAAAAAAAATAACGAGATCTTCTTATCAAAATTTAAATTGGCTTGCTGCTTCTTTGTTTGTAGATAAAACTTATCATTTATTGGATTCAGTTGATTTGAGTTCTTTATTATGTAAAACATTACGGTACCTTGCTTCTCGTCAAGCGAATAGCATTTATCTTACAGAGATTAATGATCTACATGATATGATTCGTAGCTATGCACTGCAATATCGTCTGAAAGCAGCCGCGTTACCTTGGGAGACAATGAAACAAAAGTTGAATACATTGATTGATCATTTAGAGCAAGCTGAAGAAAAACAAGTGAAATCTATCAATGTAATCGAATTGAAAATATTAAAATTACTAGAACTTGCTATCTTAACGCAATTTACGCATCAAGCTCGATTAGAATTTCAAGCATCATTAAAAGAACAATTTAAAAATTTGGAGGTTTCAGGTGCCTCAAAAAGTTTGCAGCTAAAATTGAAGCTAGGTGTCATGGGGGCTCATCTTGCAGGAGGAGCCGGTAGTGTTTCTTTCACGATTGCTGTGAAGAATGACGATACCACGAGTATTTCTGTGACGACAACAGTAGAACCGGAATTATCTTTATCAATCTCAGAACATGTTATATCTTGTAATTTAGCGGGTTCCACCAGTGTAACAGTCGGTAAAGGATTTTCTTCTTTAGATCAAGTCATTGATTATTACGCAGACTATGTTTTAGTGTTATTGTTAGGTCAAAAAACAAAATTTTTATCGAATATAAAAGGGATGTTAAATGCGAATCGTGATCAAAGTTTAAAAACTGCATTATTTAATGTCGGTTCAGAATTATCCCATTATTTGTTAACCTTAGGCATTATTCGAAAATCAGATCGTGTTTTATTTAAAAATCAACAGAATATAAGTTATATTGAAATTATGGAAACGAAGTTGAGTGCTGCTGCCTCAGTGTCAGCTGGTATTGAAGCAGCTCAGTTGACAGTGGGCGCTTCAGGTCAGGCCTCTTATAGTAAAATTCAGTTTAAAAAACGCTTTAATTTTATTGAAGGCCTTATAAAAAATACCAATTTTCTTGAGAAGAATAAACGCTATTTTAGAGTGAGAAATATAGATCCTGATACAAAATTTCATGTTGATAGTGTTTTGAAAAATCAAGAACAGTCTATGGAATGGTACGAAGCTACTCGTCAGATGATTCAAGTTGTTGATCGGTATTTTAGTGAGAACAATAGTTCAGATCCGGAATATCACATATTCAAGTCGATGCTCATGAATAAGCAAAGTGAAATAGCGGCATTAATTGAAGCTTTATTTGCAGAATATAGACTTTATATTTTAACTGTCAAACAGTATGATGCGATTCATGGTAATTATCAATTATGGGAAAAACACAACATATGTGACAAAGTATCTACTTCAATAATAGATTCTGTTCGCAATTACATGCAAGATCATGCAAATTTTTACATAAAAGTGGATGCTTTTAAAAATGTAAAACATAGCTTAGAGAATGAAAGAAATGTGCATAATTTTAGAGCATTCAAAAAATGGAATGCTATTAAGAATGACCCTGGTCGTGTAGGCATGTTAAAATCGATTATTACTTCGCATGTCATGTTATGTTTGCTATATGATCAATGTGAAGCATTGCTCGCTGATGATGAGTCATCTGGTGCTGATAAAAAATATCAATTAATGTATGAAGCATATCAAAATCCAGCCATTGGTTTAGATAAAAAACAGAAAAAGCTATTATCTTGTTTTGTGAAACGACAAGCTAATTCAAAGAAAGTGTCTGGCGCTATATCTGGGGAGATCGGGTCGAATATATTTGGTGGGCCTAAATTTTCTGCCAGTGTCACACGATCTCGTTTTACGAATCATTTTATTCGTGAGGCAGATGGTGATGATCTAACCATTGAATTATCCTTTGCGTCAGGCCTTTCTCTTCTAAAACCGATGAAGTATGTAATAGAAGCTTTATCAGCATTGCCAAGTCATGCATTATTTGCAGACGCTATTCCAAAAGCTGAATATTGGAATGATATTTTCAAAAAAATAGTTGATAAATTTACTTTACAGTTTTATTTTGCAGATACTGGATACGGTTATACTTTACGGTATATTCGACTCCTTCAGAAAAATGAATTAACGCTTTCCACGCCTAATTTAACAGTTTTTGAAAGTGGTGTTGCTAGCGTTAAAATGAAAATGTCAGCTGCTACTCGCGAAACGCGTGTCTTGAAAGAATACATTGGCGATAATACTTTGTATTACTTATTTTTACAGTATCACGGCTTTAGGAGTAGCGGTAGAGCAGCTAGTGCTATTTCAAATAGTGATTATTCAAACGTTCGGAAATTAGGCCTTTCTTTAGATAAATCACTGCAACAAGATGCTTGGCATAAATTTGTAATTCAGCATACAAAAGAATTAAAACGATTATGCCATAATTTATATCAAATTCATGAGAATGCATCGAAAGAATTATTAGAATTTTTAAAGAAAGATCAAATGAAAGATTTGCCTAATAGTCATGAGTTTGAAGCCAATTTACTGCATTCGATTGCTGCTTATAACAATAGCAATAAAAAAGATAAGACGGCCTCCTATGAATGTGTGTTAGCAAACTTGAATGAATTGGTTGCAAGAGTGAGTTATTGTATGGAGGATCATGCGGAGAATGCTTTTGAATTAGCAGGATCAGATGAAACCGATGGGGCGAGTCTATCTGATCCCAGATTCATCGATATACAACAATTGTCTCAGGAAAATATAAAGGGTGAGTTGAAAATGCTTCGAAGAAGTAGTCGGCTTCAGAATAAAAAAATAGTGCATGATAGCAAATACGATGCAGAATTATCGACTAGTTGGATAAAAAAACCTATCAGGCCTAATTCAGAAGCTCGATTGAAAAAAATAAAAAATTAGCATTATTTTTTTTAAAAAAACCAACCCATGTTACCCTTTTTAAAGTAGCGTTGGTTGGTTTTTTTTTGCGTGTCGGTTTGAGATTTAAAAAAAGAACGTTCTTTATTTTTGGTCAATACGGTGCACTATAGTTTATAGTAGAATGAAAGACACTTAGGTTGAATTGAAAGGCAAATATTTGATGAGAAAAATAAATGATTGTCCTGTCATTACAATTGATGGCCCTGTTGGATCTGGTAAAGGGAGTCTGTCTTATGCCTTAGCCCGGCAATTTAAATGGAATATATTAGATAGTGGCAGCTTGTATCGTATTATCGCATTTTTAGCAAAACGTCAGAACATTCATTTACAAGATGAAAAAGCCTTAACTGTTTTAACAGAAAGTTTACAAGTTAGCTTTGACGTGATGCAGCATCATGGTTGTCAAATTTTCATTGAATCTGAATGTGTTACCGAGTTCATTCGTGAAGAAATAATCGGATTGCATGCTTCAAAAATTGCACTACTCCCCAAAGTAAGAGATCGCTTGCTGATGTATCAAAGAAATCAAGCTAAGCTACCAGGATTAGTGGCAGACGGGCGTGATATGGGGACACTGGTTTTCCCGCAAGCACCCTTAAAAATATTCTTAACAGCAACAGTAGAAGAGCGAGCAAGAAGGCGGTATCAGCAGTTGCGTGATAAGGGAAGTGATGTTAATATAGATCAAGTTTTAATTGATATAATGGATCGGGATAAACGAGATATGGAACGAAAGTATGCTCCTTTAGTTCCTGATCATGATGCTGTTTTATTAGATAATACGAAACTGAGTATCATGGAAGTTTTGAAAAAAATAACCGAAATTTCCTTGAAACGAAACATTATATAAAAAAACAGTATTCACTTGTTATGATTCCATTTTATGCCACATTTGCTTGTTTTGTAAAAAATAATGCGTAAAAATACAACGAATCAATTGAGAATATGAGCTCAATTTTCAGCATATTGTTGTATTTTTAAAATTATAATTGACATCCTTCTGAGCTGAAGGTAGGGTGATTATATTGTGTTTTTTGAGATTTTTTTATTTTTTGAAGCATAGTATCACTACATCAGGATTTAACTTAATATGAAAGAAAGCTTTGCAGAACTCTTTGAAGAGAGTCTCAGAGAAGTAGAAATGAAACCAGGCTCTATTATCACCGGTGTAATTGTTGATGTAGATGGTGACTGGGTTGTTGTCCATGCTGGCTTAAAATCAGAAGGCGTCATTCCTATTGAACAATTTCGTGATGAAAATGGCGATATCAAAATTAAAGTAGGTGATGAAGTACAAGTTGTTTTAGAAGCCGTTGAAGATGGTTTTGGAGAAACAAAACTGTCTCGAGAAAAAGCAAAACGAGCAGAAGCTTGGCAAGGGTTAGAAATTGCTTTTGAAAAGAGTGATATTATTTACGGCGTTATTAGCGGGAAAGTTAAAGGTGGATTTACAGTTGAAATTCATTCAATTCGCGCATTTTTACCCGGTTCCTTAATTGATGTGAGACCTATTCGAGATGCAACACATCTAGAAGGTAAAGAACTTGAATTTAAAGTCATTAAATTAGATCAAAAACGAAATAATGTGGTTGTTTCTCGCCGAGCTGTTTTAGAAATTGAAAACTCTGCCGAACGTGATGCTTTATTAGAAAGCATGGATGAAGGCATGGAAGTGAAAGGCATCGTGAAGAATTTAACAGATTATGGCGCTTTTGTTGATTTAGGTGGCATTGACGGCTTATTACATATTACAGATATGGCCTGGAAACGTATTCGTCACCCAAGTGAAATTGTGACTGTTGGTGAAGAAATTTTAGTGAAAATATTGAAATTTGATCGCGAAAGAAATCGTGTTTCATTAGGCTTAAAACAATTAGGTGAAGATCCTTGGAGTGCGATTAAGAAGCGCTTCCCTGAAAATAAGACCATATCAGGTGTGGTCACAAATTTAACAGATTATGGTTGCTTTGTAGAACTGGAAGAAGGTGTTGAAGGATTAGTACATGTATCTGAAATGGATTGGACTAACAAAAATGTTCATCCAAGCAAGATTGTTTCTCAAGGTGAAAAAATTGATGTCATGGTTTTAGATATTGATGAAGAGCGCCGTCGCATTTCACTCGGGATTAAACAATGTAAAGCAAATCCTTGGGAAGAATTCTCTAATCGTTATAGTAAAGGCTCCCATTTAACAGGATTCATTAAATCGATCACTGATTTTGGTATTTTTATTGGTTTGGATGGCGCAATTGATGGCTTAGTTCATTTGTCTGATATTAGCTGGCATGACTCAGGTGAAGATATTGTTCAAAATTATAAAAAAGGACAAGAAGTAGAAGCCGTAGTACTTTCTATTGATCCAGATCGAGAACGTATTTCTTTAGGTATTAAGCAAATGACTGATGATCCCTTTTCAAGATATGCTGAAGAGCATGCAAAAGGATCTATTGTATTAGGTAAGGTGTTAAGTGTTACCGCAAAAGCAGCTACCATTGAATTGACAGAAGATGTCTCTGGTGTTTTAAAAGCATCTGAAATTAGTCGAGATCGTGTAGAAGATGCTACGAATGTTTTAAAAGTTGATGAAAATATTGAAGCACGTATTGTTAGTATTGACAGAAAAAATAGAGTAATTAGTTTATCGATTAAAGCAAAAGATGAAGTGGAAGAGAAAGAAGCCTTAAAAGAGCATCGTCGTCAAGAAACGACAGCTTCTGGACCGACTACCATTGGCGATTTAATCAGAGAAAAAATGCAAAATGACGATAATGCAAATGACAAGCCATCATGATGGCTTGTCATTTGTTTATTTAATTTTATTTTAATCAATAATTTGCTTGATATATTTTTTATATTTAGTTAATTTAGAAAACAGTAATTATTAGGATCATCCTAACAATACTTGGAAAGCATAGGATACTAAACCATGACCCGTTCAGAATTGGCAGACTTGATTGCCAAGCAATATCCGTCTCTTGGGAATAAGTATATAGAAGAAGTTGTCAAAATCATTTTAGATTATATGAGTAGTACTTTATCTCAAGGAAAACGAATTGAAATTAGAGGCTTTGGTAGTTTTTCCCTACATTATAGAGCACCTCGTCGTGCTCATAATCCAAAAACTGGCCAAGTATTTCAATTAGGTTGTCAGCACGTGCCTCATTTTAAACCAGGAAAAGAATTAAAGCAATCTGTGAATGATGCGGTAGCTATGGCTACGTAATTAGCATATTCATCAGATATGTCTATTACATTGTCTCGCTGGATCAAAAGATTAGTATATTGCTTACTATTACTTTGTACCGCTATCTTTTTGACTGATTTCATCATAAATAATGATGAATCAGTTCAATTGAAGTTTTTTCAATTCCCATTATATACGTTGTCAGTATCGTCTATTATTGTTATTTTTTTTGTATTGGGAGGTTTAATTGGTTTATTGTCTTCTAGCATCATGTTAATTAAATTAACGCTATCGAATGCCTCTCTAAAGCGTGAATTAAAAAGACAAAATACAACCATTCAAAATTTTGACAAACCTCATGCTTAATCTGAGCAAAGCAGTATGCCTTTTTTTTATATTATTGATTTTTTAAATAAAATTCAGTTGATTTTATCCACAAGCACACAAGTATTTTTTTATGTTATCCCCTATTATTGTTGCACTCGACTTTTCGAATCAAGCAGATGCTTTATCTATTGTCAATCAACTTCATTGCCAGCAATGTGCTGTCAAAATAGGTAAAGAATTATTTACGGCTACAGGCCCTGGATTGATTCAACAGCTGATACAGATGCATTTTAAGATTTTTTTAGATTTAAAATTCCATGATATTCCTTCAACAACAAGTAAAGCGGTAGTGGCTGCTGCAAAATTAGGCGTATGGATGGTGAATGTGCATGCATCAGGAGGCTTTGAGATGATGCATGCTTGTCGTCAAGCATTAGATGATTTAAATTTAGAGTCACCTCCTTTATTAATTGCTGTCACTATCTTAACGAGTATGGATCAAGATGCATTACGATCGATTGGTATTCAAAATAGCGTAGAAGATCAAGTTTTGCATTTAGCTCAGCTTGCAAAAATGAGTGGAATGGATGGTGTTGTGTGTTCTGCGCACGAAGTATCAAATATTAAAGCAGTCTGTGGACAGGATTTTTTAACGGTGACACCTGGTGTTCGTTCTATCACTGAACAGCATGTCGATCAAAAGCGTGTGATGACACCAATTGAAGCTTTAGAGCAAGGTGCTAATTATTTGGTCATGGGACGTGAAATTACGCAATCTAATCATCCTAAACAGACTTTATCTCATTTGATTGATCAAGTATCACATAAGATCTAATTTGATCTACAATTTTGAAAAGAAACAGGTGTTTTCTGAAGCATAACGTAAATGTTTATATATGTTTTTATGTCGCCTCAGAGTATATCGATGTGCCGGATAAATCATGATAGTTTGACCGAGATATCTGCCGGTATGTTCTGAAAATGGGTGACAATATGGGAAAAGATCACCTTTTATTTTTATTTGCGTAATCGTCTTTTCAGCATTGATGACCTGTTGCTTTGGTAGTCTTTTGATTTGTTTTTTGGGTAAGGGTGAACTAGCAAAGACAACAGTATTGATCGGTGTTTTTTGAAAAAGAGACGCATAGGTTATTAAAGCACCGCTTTGAGCAAGACCCAACAGTGTAAGCTGTTTGATTTGTCCTTTATTTAAGGTGGTTATCAAGGTTGAAATTAATATTTGAGCTGCATCAAAATCAGCTTGTAGTATCGGTAATAATCTTTGTATTGAAGATTTGAATGATTTTTTTTGATATTTTTGAACAATTGATTGATGACCCCAGTGCGCATAACCTAAAACAAAAAACAGTGTATTAGTGCGTGAACAGCAAAATAAAAAAGCAACTAATCCAGAGGCTTGATGATACAAAGCCTGCGTTTTTGGATAATATTTAAAAAATGGTTGATGATGACTTAATTTTTTCAAATATTGTGTATCAATATACCAATGATCCTGATGTATTGATAAACTAGGATCAAGATCACTATCATGAATCATTTGTAGCGAGTGATGTATTGGATAAGCGGCTAATATTGCTTGTGTTGCCCATTCAGGTTTAACCACTTTCTGTTGTTTTTTTAAGCAAGGTTGTCTTTTAGATTGTATCGTGCTGGTTAATTTTTTTTTTAAAAAAAAATGGGTAAAACGATGTTTGAAGGTCTTCAGTCTATTCTTTTTTGGATTCAGCGGGTCATAATAAATGATTGTAGGTAAAGTAGGTTTTGATGTATACATAGTTGTTTCTTATTGAGATCCAGACTGTGTAAAATATATCGAACTATATTGAGTATATCATATTTATAATGACACTTGAAATCATGTCTATTTCAAGTTTTTGATATGTTCTAAAAGATCAATTAAAATTCATTTTATCGCATCAAATTTGATGATCGCATTCAAAGTCATATTTAGGAGCTGACATATGAATTTACACAGAGATATGGTGAACCTTTTTGGGTACAAAATAAATTTTCATGCGTTATTATAAGAGGCTTATTCAACTATGAAGTGCCATACTTAACGTAGTTACTCATGATTTAGAAGGCAAATTATTTAGGATCGACTAATATAGATTTTTCATCTTCATCATCTTCATCTTCATCTTCATCATCTTCAGCATTGTATAATATGTAATTATTTTGACATAACTCTTCATCTAAAATAGCGACAAAGCTATTAAGATCCTGTCGTTGGCAAGCCTTCCTTATATTCTTTATATAAGTTCTGAATACGTCTCCATATAAGTCACAGCCTATCTCCATGCATGTGATCAGAACAGTAACTATCTTTCGAGAGCATTTATCGTTATACATGCTCAGTATATTAGGCTTATAACAGGGGGAAAGGATCATGTTTTGTAACGCCTTGGTATATTTGAGTGTAGGATTGTCCTCTTTTATCTGTAGATTTTCATAGACTAAATCTATCAGCATATATAAATAGAGTTCATCCCTATCAAACAAGGCATATTCTAAAAAATAAGATTCTATCTTCTTGGATAGAAAATGCAAAAAAGCATAATTGCTAAATAAGTTCATTTTTTTTGTTTCAGAAAGATAATCGTTAAATATTGTTAATAATTCAGAATTTTCTTTCACATTATTCTTCTCTAATGCAGCATCCTGCTTGAATGGAATGTGGGCTATAAGCATCGAAACTGCTTTATGAGTATATATATCAAGGGGTTCGTCAGGAGTATAGTATTTTTGATCGTAACCTGCTTCTAGCAAACAAGAACTGATAATACAGATTATATTAAAAATATAAGCCGATGCTATGAATAAAAAAGATATAATAGACTGATTCAAGATTTTGTCACCACTACTACACCACTACTAATAGATGTGCCGTAGTAAAAGTAAAAGTAAAAGTAAAATTTAAAATTTCAGTCTCTGAATCGAAAAGATTATAATTCTCTTTTTATACAGAGTCAAGCTGTTTAATATATCCATCGATGATAAGCCATTGTCCAATGGAAAAACTGATAAGAAATATCTCTCCAAGGAGAGCCTGTATATCATTTCCATACTATAGCAGCTATGATATGTTAATCATTTTTCCATCGATGACATTGATTTTTCTCATCATTATTTGTATTTTTTCCCAAAGAATATCAGTTAAGAAATCTCTCTTCATAAGTCATTACTCTTTTTTTAAAAAAGAGAGTGTCGTTTATTTTAACATGCCTTCTCAAGTGTGAAGTGCAACAGTAAGGCATTTTCTATAGCCAAAAAAAGCAGTCAAATGCTAATAATTTGTATCACTTCTTTTTATCAACAAAAGAAGGAGAATGACAGGGCTTATCAACACTTATTAAAAATAAAATGTTATTTTGTTACATTTTATGCTGTTTTAGAAAGCGGTTTAAATGAGCATTCCAATGGATTATCTTGTCAATATTTTCCAAATAAAACAGCGTTTATGGACATAGAAGATTGTGACATTTGACTGATTCAAAATGCACTTAATAACAGATCTAGAAAAGTGTTAAACTATCGAACAGCTTACGATATGATGTGAAGCATAGAAAAACCTTTCAGTATTGTACTTCGTTGTTGAATGAGGTTCATTTAAAATACATGATTTCTTCAAAGTCACCTTTTATAGGCTTGTTTAGTCATAATGAGCATGTTAGAATTTATGTGCGTTTACATTGCGTTTACATTGCGTTTACATTGCGTTTACATTGCGTTTACATTGCGTTTACATTGCGTTTACATTGCGTTGCGACGATTTTTGATATCTGAAAGATAGAGACCAAAATCGTGATGAGTATCTAATCACAACAGCGCTGATTGAATCTTTGGTTTGCAAGCGCTATCAATAAATATTGCCGCTACATTAAAGAAACACGTGATGATTACTCTAAAGAATATAATAAAATATTACGATGACCACCCAGCTATCAATGGTGTTTCTTTAAACATACCTAAAGGCACTATATATGGCATTATTGGTGAAAGTGGTGCTGGTAAAAGCACTTTACTGCGCTGTATTAATCGATTAGAAATGCCTGACTCAGGGCAAGTGTCTATTGACAATCAACCAATTATTCATCTAAAAAGCTCAGAATTGCGAGTATTACGAAAACGGATTGGTATGATTTTTCAACATTTTAATTTATTAAGTCGACGTAATGTTTATGATAATATCGCCTTGCCATTAGAATTAATGGGTCAATCTAGCATGGATATTAAAAAACGCGTTGAAGCTTTATTAACAATGGTTGATTTAACGGAGAAATCAAAAAAATATCCCCATGAATTGAGCGGTGGAGAAAAACAGCGCGTTGGTATTGCTAGAGCCTTAGTCGGATCATCTGATATTTTACTGTGTGATGAAGCAACCTCTTCGCTTGATCCAAATGCAACGCGTACGATTTTAGCTTTATTGAAAAAAATCAATGAACAACTAGGTATTACCATTGTGCTCATTACGCATGAAATGGATGTAGCGCGTTCAATTTGTGATCATATTGCGGTGATGGAAAAAGGCTATGTTGTTGAGCATAATCAAGTGGATCAAATTTTTTTAAATCCTCAACATGCCTTTACACAGCAGTTATTGCGCCGTACTGCTAAAAAAGCCAATATTTTAAAGCAATCGGAATCAATGGTTTCATCAGGTATTCAAAGTTTATTATATCTTACTTTTTCAGGTGAAACAGCTACATTACCTATCATCACCATGGCTGCTCGAAAATTTGATGTTGATTTTAATATTTTAAGCGGCGATTTAGAAACCATCCAGAAGCATAGTATTGGTTTTTTATTAGTGCAGTTTTTAGGGAATGACATAAAAAAAGAAATTGTGATCGATTATTTTAGAAATAATCAATTAAAAGTAGAGGTTATCTAATATGTGGGCGCATTTTGATTTATTATTACAAGCCACATTAGAAACCAGTATGATGGTTTTCTTTGCTGGTGGAGCTAGTATTTTAATGGGTATTCCATTAGGTGTCTTCATTTTTTTAACGCGACGCAATCAATTTTTATCCAATCGAGTACTGTATAGTATTTTAAATATTATAATTAATATTGGTCGTTCTATCCCTTTTATTATTTTAATGGTTAGTATTACACCTTTTACACGATGGCTAGTCGGTTCCTCGATTGGAACCATAGCTTCGTTAGTCCCTTTGGCGCTTTCTACTATTCCTTTTATTGCGCGTATGACTGAAAATGCCTTGATTGATGTGCCAGACAGCTTAATTGAAACTGCAAAATCGATGGGCGGATCTTCTTATCAAATTGTAATCAAAGTATTATTACCCGAGTCTTTGCCCACTTTAATCAGCGGAATGACTTTAGCTATCGTGACGTTAGTCGGTTATACTGCCATGTCTGGCACCTTAGGTGGTGGAGGCTTAGGTAGTATTGCCATTAATTATGGTTATCAACGGTTTGATGTTGTGATAATGCTAGAAACAGTATGTATTTTGATTGTGATGGTCCAATTAATCCAATGGTGTGGAGATCGTCTCAGTCTTTTTTTTGCTCATCGTTAACAACTGTGGAATCATGATGATGTTATATAAAACAATCAGAATAATGATCATAAGTCTGATGATGTTAGCTGTATTATGGAGTTGTCAGCGTACAGATATGCCAAAACATTTTAGAATTGGTGCGATTGCAGGTCCAGAAGCTGAGTTGATTCAAACTGTCATTCAAGTGGCTAAATCGAAATTTAACTTAGATTGTGAACTGGTTATCTTTCAAGATTATAATACCCCTAATCGTTTTTTAATTGAAGGTGAAATAGATCTCAATGCTTATCAACATGAGCCATATTTACAGCAAGTCATTCAGGCGAAAAATATACCCTTAGTCGTCGTGGGAAAAACATTTATTTATCCTATGGGAGCCTACTCTAAAAAAATAAAACATATTCATGAATTAAATATGTTGGATACAATATCCATTCCCAATGATCCCAGTAATGGCAGTCGCGCTTTAAAATTATTAGAAAAATCTGGTTTGATTCGATTAAAAGATCCTTTAAGCTATACGTCAACACCAATGGATATTATTGAAAATAAAAAAAATCTAAAAATTATTACATTAGATGCAGCTCAATTACCTCGATCTTTAAGTGATGTTGCTGTATCTGTGATTACCTCTACTTTTGCAGCATCTTATGGTTATATTCCAAGCCAAGATGCTATTTTGCTTGAAAATAAAGAATCGCCTTATGTGAATATTGTCGTCGCTCGACAGGATAATCATACAGATGAGCGTATTGAAAAATTCATGCAAGCATTTCATGATGAAATAGTGATTGAAAAAGCACAACAGCTCTTTAAAGGTAGCGTAATACAAGGATGGTAATCATCGCTTGGCAATCACCAAACGATCAAATAATCGATTATATTCTGACAACTTTTGGTGTAATTAAGAAAAGACGCACATTTTTTGTGTAAGCTTTCCCTTTTTCTTTGAATAACAACTTACCAATAATAGGTAATTTTGACAAAAACGGCACTTGATTGCCTGTAGTTGATTTTTTTTCGTAATAATAGCCGCCTACCAGTAAACTTTCTCCTTCATGGATAATTGCTTGTGTATTAATTGTTGTATTTTTAACAATCGGTAAAGAAACACCTCCTAAATTAGAGCTTTGACTAGCACCATCTTGAATGTTTACATCAAGCTGAATTTTGAATTTTTGGTTTTCTGTAATAATATGAGGCCTTACTTTTAAAACTGAGCCTGATGTAATCGGATATAATGCTGCGTTGCTATTCGTATTCCCATTCCCGTTAACCGAAACATAGAAAGTTTGGCTGTTATCTAGAATAGCTTCCATGTTATCTAACGTGATGACAGAAGGACGAGATAAAATTTTAGCTTTACTGGTTGTTGATAAAGCTTTTATTTTTGCAGCAAGATTACTTTCTGCTAAATTGAGAATTGTTTGTGAATTACTGGGGGTGCTAGGATTAAATTGCAATTTCGAATCTTCTGATCCAAAAGACCAATGAATGCCGAGTTCAGAAAAAGAATTTGTATCAATGTCAATGATCGAGACATTAATTTCGATTTGTGCAGAAGGTTTATCCAGTAACTGAATTAATTTTTGATACATGCTTTTTTTACTACTCAGATCATAAACCAAGATAGAATTTGATCGAGGTTCTGCTTGAATTTTAATATTTGGATTATGAATACCTTTATTAGAAGAAATACTGGCATTTAAAGTTTTTGATTGAGTTTGAATGGGATTTAAAGCCTCTAAACTATTAGAATGTGTCGGATTGTTCGGTATGATGCTGCTAGTTGTGATATTGTCATTATTATCAAAAATCATATTATTGAGAATAGAAGCAACACCTGGGATTAAAATGCTTTGATTTCGATAAGTAATTGTTCGGTCAGCAGCCCAAGCATATTGCAAAGGGAAAGTAATAAAATCTAATTTATTTTGTGCGCGATTTTTAGCGCTTTTTTCTAACTCTTCGATGGTTTTTTTAATTAAATCAATATAACGAGGAGGCCCTGAAATTGAAATGAAATTATTATTTGTATCGGTTGACCAGTTAAATTTTGCATCCCAATATTTCATTTTGCTCAGTGTATTTTTGAGCATTTGGCTGTTAATAAATTCTAATTTCATCATTTCTGTTTTTAATTCATTACTATTATAGATATATAAAGTATTGCCATCAAAATACCATATTAATTGATTCAATTGAGATAATAAATTCAGAAAAGGAACCGCTTTTAATGGACCTAATTTACCATTCATGATATTTGTAATTTTATTGCTGATGATAATCGGAATACCATAATTATTAGCAAATCCAATTAAAGCTTCTTGTACAGAGGCACCATTACTAAAATATGCATAAGTATTATTTTTGATCGTATCTTGTGATTGTATATTAGATAAAGGCTTTTGACTCAATTGAGATGAATGAGTAGATGTATTAGATGGTGTTTGATTATTGATAGCATGGCTAGGAGTAGACTGATCTTGTTGCATCTTATCAGTAAGATGCATTATTTGACTGGGTTGTACTATATTTTGACGCTCTATCATATTTTTTGCATGAACGCACTTAATACATAAAAGCATTCCTGTCAGAATTAATAAAATAGACTGAAATACTCGCATTTAGATAAGCTCCTGAATTTAAGGAAAAAATAATATCCTTGTTGAATATATATCACAAAACATAATGATCCATTCACTGTGATTACAGTGCTGTAGTCTGTATCGACCATTTGATGAAAAACTTTATTTTTGTCAAAAAAATAACCATTATTTTCATTTTTTTTAAAATAAAAAGAAATGATTCTATATTTTTGTATCAAATATGCTTAGATTTAAATATAAGCAATCGAAATAAGTAGGAATTGTGTTATGTCTGGATTTATGAGTGATATTAGGCAAGGCATCGTAGGGATTAGTCATACGTCAAATTTAAAACAAGTTGAATTGCCTGATGACAAAAAAATATTAAAACCCAGTGTGGATGCTATTCAAATTCATATTGCTTCAACACTGAATTTAACGGATTCTGATCAAAAAATTAAACAATTTATTCGAGGTGAAAATTTAGATTCTTATTCTCCTCAAGATCAAAAAGCCTTGAGAACAAATGTTATGTTAAATTTAAAAAATGCAGTTGCCCAACATACCGGGGACAATGTAGAGATTATTAATCAAGCGATTGCTTTATTTAAGGAAGATGAAGGATTAGAAAAATTAGCCAATATGGCGCGTAATGTTTTAATTTCAGCATAAAATCAAATGAATTGGTTAGGTGATGATGTCGCAAAATGAACCTCTGACGCATGGTCAGCAGCAATGGATGCTGATGCAGGCTTATACTAGGCTGAATTATCGGCAGTATGAAGCTTGTGTGACTATTTTAAAAGGATTGAAAGCATTAATCCCTAACAATGACACTTTGTATCCCATGATTAGTTATGCCTATTTACAGCTTGGTTCTTTTGAGTCTTGTTTAGAAGCGATTACGCAATATGAAAGCCTTATACCGAAAGAAAAAAGAAATCATCAGGAAGTAGAATGGATTAAAAAAAGAGCACAATTAAAGCTGAATAAAAAAACAAGCCATGATGTCTAATGCTTGCTAAACGATATTTTTGTCGTGACTTGACTGAAGACCATAGGTAACAGATCATATGATTCGCAAGTTTTTATTGAGCATTACGAAGAGACATGATATTTTTCTAGCTTTAATGCTAGTATCAATTCTTGTTTTAATTATTATGCCAATTCCCACTATATTAGTGGATTTCTTGATTGCATTAAATTTAGGTATTTCAGCAATACTGTTAATGACAGCTATTTATCTAAAATCTCCGCTTGATTTTTCAACATTTCCTACCGTTTTATTAGTGACCACGCTATTTCGATTAGGTATTTCTATTACCACAACGCGATTAATTTTATTACATGCAGATGCAGGTGATATTGTTTATGCCTTTGGTAATTTTGTGGTAGGTGGTAATTTAGTGGTGGGGATGGTTTTATTTTTAATTATTACCATTGTTCAATTTTTAGTTATTACAAAAGGTTCTGAGCGTGTTGCAGAGGTTAGTGCTCGATTTTCTTTAGATGGTATGCCTGGTAAGCAAATGAGTATTGATGCTGATATGCGTGGCGGTGCAATTGATATGGAAGAAGCGCAGAGACGTCGAGGATTAGTTGAAAAAGAATCGCAATTATTTGGTTCTATGGATGGCGCCATGAAGTTTGTAAAAGGGGATGCCATTGCAGGCCTTATTATTGTTGTTGTCAATATCGGTGCCGGGGTAACCATAGGGATTACTAGCAAAGGGATGAGTGCTGGTGAAGCATTACAATTATACTCTATTTTGACTGTTGGAGATGGATTAATTGCTCAAATTCCAGCACTTTTAATTTCTGTGACGGCCGGTATGATTGTGACGCGTGTTTCAAATGATAAAGCAACTGACTTGGGTAGTGAAATTGGTGAGCAATTATTAGATAAACCGAAAGCTTTGATGGTCAGTGGTTTTTTATTACTTGGCTTTGCTTTAGTACCAGGATTTCCTACGCTTACTTTTATGATGTTGGCTTTAGTTATTGGTGGAGGTGGTTATCATCTTATTAAAAAATCACAAAAAGAAAAAGATCTAGAAGAAGGGAAAGATGGTATTCCTGCTATGTCATCTGCTTCTGCAGAACCAGATAAAGATTCTCGATTAGATAAACAAGAAGAATTTACACAAACTTTTCCTTTGTTAATCGATGTGCCTACCAGTATTCAAGAGCGTTTAAATACGCAAGAATTAAATCAAGAGTTAATCAAAGTACGAAAAGCATTATATATGGATTTAGGTGTTCCTTTTCCAGGGATGCATTTGAGATTTAATGATTCAATGGAAGATGATCATTATTCTATTTTATTAAATGAAGTTCCTGTAGCAAAAGGTATTTTTAAGCCTGGATATGTTTTTGCACGAGAACAATCGGAACAACTAGATATGATGGGTATTCCTTATGAATTAGGAGAGCCTTTTATCCCTAGTTTAGATACTTTATGGGTATCTAATGAGATAATTACGCGTTTAGAAAAAGCAGAAATTAACTATATGGGTGATGTGAAAATCTTAATTCATCATTTAGCTTTTGTATTAAAAAAATATGCAGAAGATTTTATTGGTATTCAAGAAGCTCGTTATTTATTAGAAAAAATGGAAAGTAGTTTTGGTGAATTGATTAAAGAAGTACAGCGCTTATTGCCAGTCAATAAAATAGCTGAAATTTTTCAACGATTAGTTGCTGAAGATATTTCTATTCGTAATTTAAGAACTATTTTGCAATCTTTAGTTGTTTGGGGGCATAAAGAAAAAGAAGTGGTTCAATTAACAGAATATGTTCGTGGTAGTTTAAAACGATATATTAGTTATAAATATAGTAATGGTCAGAATATTTTACCTGTGTATTTATTAGATCAAGATGTTGAAGATGCCATTCGAAATGGTATTAGACAAACATCTGCAGGTGCTTATTTAGCGCTTGATCCTACAGTCACATCACAGCTTATTGAAAATGTTAAAAATGCTGTCGGTAAAATTGGTCATTTAGACCAAAAACCTGTGATTATTACTGCTATGGATATTAGACGTTATGTTCGACGTTTAATTGAAGCAGATTTATATGAATTAGCAGTCTTATCTCATCAAGAGTTAACAGAAGAAATTACAGTGCAGCCTTTAGGCCGCATTACTTTATAAATTGCTATATTATGTCATGATTAATGCACTGAAGGTGCAGGATCGTCTGCTAGTTTGGAAAAAATATATTGATCGTAATATTGATCATTTTTATACATATGTTTTCTTAAGATTGCATCAAGTTGAAACCCACATTTTTGTAAAATACGCTGTGATGCAATATTATACTCAACTATATCTGCGTAAAGTCGTTTAATATTTTTTTTACTGAAAGCATAATCCGTAATAAAATCTAAGGCACGTGTCGCAATACCTTGGCACCAATAAGCTTCTCCTAGCCAATAAGACAGTTCTGCTGTATGTGAATGAACATCAGTTTGTACTGTCAAGCCAATTTCACCAATCGCTTCTTTTTCAGTTGAAATAACAAAACGATAACCTGAAGCTGCATTTTTAACGTACTGAATCCAATCTCTAGCATATTCAATCGTATAGGGCATTGGATATGAATCTCTTTGGTATAATGCAATCTTTGGATTATTACCATGTTTTACTAAATCAGGTGCATCACCGTAGTAAGGGGATCTTAAAATAACACCATTTCCAATATCATAATGCATAAACTCACTCACCTCTTCTAATGCATCTTCGATATACTTTATATCGACTATTTTTTAAAAATTAAATATTTAAAGTTCTATTTTTTTAAATATATTATTCACTTTTATGTTAATTATATTAATAATCATATCGTTATCATTTTTTTATTGATTAGTCTAGCAATTGTAATGTGATATATTTTTATATTGCCATTGGTTGCTTTGCATGTTGATATAATGCGTTATATTACTCAATTCATCTTGCTGAGATAGTCAATCATGTGTGTTGAATCATGTTTTACTGCATGGCAGTAAAACGGCTAGCTCTGG
>VSKW01010393.1_pt1 | contig 21328 bp, 16 predicted proteins | sample 4798611 | NCBI WGS metagenome assembly VSKW01 (sample SAMN12179536, study PRJNA552185) | sponge metagenome | biome: deep-sea hydrothermal plumes; feature: spots directly above weak diffusing fluid; material: sea water; isolation source: sponge from the Crane site of a hydrothermal vent ...
AATTAGTTAGTGCAATATTACTTGGGTCATTTTTAGTCTTTAATTTTTATGTCTATACAAGCTTACTCTTTTGAACAATACATTTCTTCTAAAATCTCAGCCCAAAACGAGGTCATTAAGCAAACTTATCAAGCTTTAGAGGAGGGGTTTTCGCCTGCCTATATTGTGGATTATAAAAAAGAAATTTCTCAAGGCTTAAAATACTTTGAAGTGTGTTTAATTGACCAAAAGCGAAGCGAGTGGAAGCTGTTGGTTAGTAAAAAAGAAAAACTATTGGAAGATTTAAAAAGAAGTGAACGCTTATCTTCAGAAATAGAGCAAAAAATTCAAAACTGTCCTAACTTAGAAAGCTTTCGTACTATTTATAAAGAACATAATAAAACTACACTGTCTAAAGCGCACCAAGCTAAAAAGGCGGGTTTAGGGGCTTTGGCAAAGTGGGTTTTAGAACAAGCAAAGGCTAAAGATAGTGACGAGCAAAGCTTAGAGCAAGAGGCAAAAAAATTTATTAACACAGAGGCCTCTTTAGTAAGTCTTAGTGATATTTTAAATGCAGTTCAACAAATTTTAGTAGAAGACATATTAAATAACAAAGCATTTAACGCATGGGTTTCTCAAGAGGTAGAGCGTTCTGAAATTAGCATTCAAGCGGGAAAAAAAAATGTTCCCGAAAAGTATAAATCTTGGATTGGTTATAAAAAACCAGGCTCGTTATTTTTTAAACCAAGCATGTACCCTAAATATTTAGAGATTAGAAGGTTATGGAATGTGGGTTTTATTAAATTTAATATCGATGTTAATCAGCAAGCTTTGCAAGATAAAATTTATTCGTCTTTATCTCCTCTAGATAATGTTAAAGTAAGAGGTTTTTTGTACAACACAGTACAGTTGGCCTTAGCGCAAAGATTGCTTCCTCGTTATATACAAGAAAAACACAGAGACTTTGAAGAAAAAGCCATTAAATCAGAATCGTATAAATTTTTAAAATCTTTAGACTCAGTTTTAATGGCAAGGCCTGTTGCCTTTAAAAAGCCCGTTTTAGGGGTGTGGCCCTTAGAGCAAGGCTGTTATGTTGCCATTGTAAATGCTGCTGGTGAATATATTTCTAGCACGCACTTGTCTTTAAAGGCAGAAGAAAAAGAAGCCTCTAAAGCTTTGCTGCAAAACATATTAAAAGATATTGATGTAGAATATATTTCTTTGCCCACACAAAGTTCATCTTTTTTAGTAAAAGAAGAGCTCGAAACATTTTTGCCTTCAAAAACAGAAGTTAAATTTATTTGGACACAAAATTTAGCTATTAATTTATATTCCGAAGAGTTAGCTAAAAAAGATTTTGCAGATTTACATTTTGACCAAGCCAGGGCAGTGTTTTTAGCTAGGCAGTTACAATCTCCATTTACCGAGTTGGCGCGCTTAAACTTACACACTCTATCTTTAACAGACACGCAACACTTACTTCCTAAAGAAGAAGTTCGTGCCAAAATTACTAACGAAATTAATAGAGCGATTTATACTTACGGTTTAAACTTAAATGTTTGTTCGGCTTCGGCACTAACTTATTTAAAACCGTTTACCGAAGAGCTTGCAGAAGAAGTGCTTCGATTTAAAGCCAGCCAGTCAGGATTTAAAGAAATTAGTGATTTAAAAAAAGTGCCTAACTTTACTTCAGAATTATTTGAAGAAGTGGCGGGGTCGTTTATTTTATTATCTTCAAAAAACCCCTTAGACAGCACGCGAATTCACCCTAATCACTATGCCCGAGTAAAAGATATGGCCAGAGAACTATCTTGCCCGTTAAAGTCTTTATTTGGGGCAGGCTCTAGCGCTCTTAAAGATATTTCTAAAAAGTGGAAAGAGTTGTTGGGTAATTATTCGTATGAATTTTTATATCAAGAATTAAAAAACACTTACACAGAAGAGTCTAAAAACATTGATGAGCCTGTGCCGTATATAGAAAAAATTCAGATGAGCATAAAAAAATTAGAAAACTTGCAGGAAGGTTTGGTTTTAGATGTTTGGGCCAAGAGACTAACTTCTTTTGGCGTATTTGCCGATTTTGGATTAAACCAACAGGGTTTAATTCTTTTAAGTGTTTTAAAAAAAGAAAAGCAAGTGGTGTATCCAGGAATGTGGCTTCGCGTAAAGGTGGGTAGTGTTAATGTAACTAGCAAAAAAATTATTTTTTGCTTAGAGCACATTTATTCTGATTTTAAAAGAAAAACAACCCCTTTGCCGAAAAGAACCAGCGAAGATGGATCTGCCCAAAAAGCATTGTTCAACAAGAAGAAAGCGCAATGGAGTAGCACAAAGTCTGGCCTTAAACCCTTTAAACTAGATAAGGACTTGAGAAAAAATAAAACTTTTGCTAAACCAAAGGCAGCGTTTAATAACCCTTTTGCAGGTTTACAATCTATGTCTGGATTACTTAAGGAGAAAAAATGAAAAAACTAGTTATTGTCGAATCACCCACCAAAGCCAGAACGATTAAAAAATTTTTAGGTGCTGATTATTTTGTAGAATCTTGCATGGGCCATGTTAGAGATTTACCGCAATCGGCTAAAGACATTCCAGAGGCCTATAAAAAACAAGCTTGGTCTAAGTTGGGCGTTAATGTGGACGCAGGTTTTGATCCTTTATATTGTATTCCAAAAGGCAAAGGTAAAATTATTAAAGAACTAAAAAAGCTTTTAAAAGAGGCCGACGAATTAATACTGGCTACCGATGAAGACCGCGAAGGAGAAAGTATTAGTTGGCATTTATTAGAGTTACTAAAGCCAAAAGTGCCTGTTAAAAGAATGGTCTTTCATGAAATTACCAAATCTGCCATTAACAAAGCTTTAAAAGATTTTCGAGACATTGACGATAATTTAGTAAGGGCGCAAGAGTCGCGTAGAGTTTTAGACCGATTAATGGGTTACACTATTTCGCCACTGTTATGGAAAAAGGTTGCCTTTGGTTTATCTGCAGGAAGGGTACAGTCTGTGGCTGTAAAAATTTTATCAGATAAAGAAAAAGAAAGACTACGGTTTTTGCCAGTCAGTTACTGGGGGGCGGAAGGTTCTTTTCAAGCAAGGGGAGAAAGTTTTTCTGCAACACTGTCGGCTTTAAATAAAAAAGAAGTTGCTGTTTCTAAAGATTTTGGTCAAAAGGCAGAGCTGTTAAATGCCAAAAAACTACATTTAAAAGAAACGCCAGCGAAAGATTTTGTAAAACAATATTCTGAAAAAAATTGGACGGTTAAGTCGTTAGAAAAAAAACCCACTACTAGAAAAGCTCCGGCCCCGTTTATTACTTCGACTTTACAACAGGCAGCTAGTGGAAAATTAAAAATTAGCATTAAAGAAGTAATGATGGCTGCCCAAAAATTGTACGAGCGTGGTTTTATTACTTATATGCGTACAGATTCTACTTTTTTATCAGACCAAGCTATTAAAGCTAGTCGCAGCAGCATAGAAGAAAATTTTGGAAAAAAATATTTAGCCGACAGCCCTCGCCGTTATGACTCTAAAAAAGTAAAGGGAGCTCAAGAGGCGCATGAAGCTATTCGTCCCGCAGGAGATAAATTTCTTAACCCCGATCAAAGTGGTTTAAGAGCATTATCTTTAGAGCTGTATCGATTAATTTGGGCAAGAACTTTGGCTTCGCAAATGTCAGAGTCTAAGCATCAGCAGGTAAAAATGATTTTGCAAGCAAATGATGCCGAAATGACTTGTCGTGGATACACTACCGAATTTATGGGTTTTTTAAAGGCTTATTCTGATGACAGCAGTCACTCTGATGTTTATTTACCAGAACTAAAACAAGGAGAAGAGGTTAAGTGTTTAAGTTTAGACAGCAGTTGCACAGAAACAAAGGCGCCGCAACGCTATAGCGAAGCCTCGTTGGTAAAGTTAATGGAAAAAGAAGGCGTGGGCAGGCCCTCTACTTATGCCAGCATTATTAGTACAATTATTTATCGTGGTTATGTAAAAAAAGTAGGCAATGCTTTAGTTCCTACCTTAACCGCCCTAGTGGTAGCTAAAGTTTTTGACGAACATTTTCCTAAATATGTTGATCTACAATTTACTTCGCAAATGGAAAGTAGTTTAGATAAAATTGCAGAAGGAAAATTGGTTTGGAAAGACTACTTGGCAGGAGTGTATTTAGGCAAGGAAGGGTTAAAAGAAGTAATAAGTTCTAAGGAAGAAACCATAGACCCAAAATCCTCCCGAAGCATTAAAATTAATAAATTTCCAAACTATGAATTTAAAGTAGGCCGTTATGGAGCCTATGTTTGTACGCAAAAAGATGGCGAAGAAATTTGCGCTTCTTTAACCGATGATTTTTTACCAGGAAATACTGATTTAGAATACTTAGATAATTTGATCCATACAAAAATTAACGGAGCAGATTCTGTGGGAAAAGACCCCGAAACAGGAAAGCCATTATATATTTTGTCAGGTCGCTATGGCCCTTATGTGCAATTGGGCGAAGCCGACGAAGAGGCGGGAGAAAAGCCAAAAAGAGTATCTATTCCTGCTCACTTAGACGCTAACAATTTAAGCTTTGATAAAGTTTTATATTTGTCTCGATTACCATTAACTATGGGTGTAGATGAAGGCAGTGGTAAAAATATTATCAAACATATTGGGCGCTTTGGCCCCTATGTAGTATTAGATGGCGACTTTCGTTCTATTCCAAAGACAGAAGATTTTTTTGATTTTAATTTAGATAAAGCAAAAGCCTTGTTGGCCCAACCCAAAAAGGGGCGAGGTTCTAAAATTTTAAAAAGCTTAGGAAAATACGAAGAGGCTTCTGTGGACTTATTTGATGGTCGTTATGGCCCTTATTTAAAATGGAATAAGTACAATGTATCTTTGGGAGAGAGCTATACTCAAGATAACATTACTTTAAAAGTTGCCATCGACTTAATTCAAGAAAAAATAGACAAGTCGCCTCAAAAGAAAAAGAAGGTGACTAAAAAAACGGTTACAAAAAAGAAAGCCAGCACGAAGGTGGGCATAAAAAAGAAAGCAGCAAAAAAGAAAGTGGCAAAAAAGAAAGTTAGTAAGGCGCCGGCAGCTGTTGCGACCAAGGTAATATTAAGAAAAAAATAATGCCGTTAAGGTAGCGGTGGCAGGCACTAAAAAACCGCTTTGCTAAAACAAGCCAGCCCTTTGTCGGGCTTAGTTTTTTAGAATCCAATTTCATTTTGCATATTTATTTTTTCTTTGTATCTTTATTTTTTTCTTTGTATCCTATTGTAGTTAGTTTATGTCTAGATATTTAAACTAGATATTTTTTAGTAATTTTTAAAAATTTTTTACAAAGGACTTATATGTTTTTATTTAAGGTGCTGGCCGTTGCAGTAGTTAACTTTTCTTTCTTGTTTGTTTTTGCAAGGGGAGGGGCTTCGCCTAACCAGCCGTTGCTGTGTAAGCATATATCTCAAATTCAACAAAGTTACTTATCTCAACACATTAAAAAAAATATATTAAATACAAAGCTACAAAAAAGAATAATTCATGACTTGTTAGAGGTTGCCGACCCAAATAAAACAATTTTCTTACAAAAAGACATTAAAATAATTAATAATATTTTTAGAAATTTATTACAAGACATCGCCCAAGCAAACTGTAGCAGTTTAAATACTTTTTTTTCGTTATGGAAAAAACGAATGAAAGAAAGGGCAGAGTTTGCAAAAATATTTTTGTCTTCAAAGGCTTTTAAAATTAACCCTAACACAAGCTTGTCGCTAGACTCGAAGAAAAGAAAAAGATTTCAAAAAAAACAAAAAGCAGAAAAATATTTATCTAAATATATTCAGTTTCAAGTAACTAACTTACTTTCAACAATGAAGCTTCCTAAAGCGCGTAAGTTTGTTGTTCGCCAGTATCAACGCAATATAAAACTTTTAAGTGAAAAAATAAAAACAGAAAAATTTGCCATTTATTTAAATGCCTTTGCCAAAGCCTTAGACCCACACTCCAGTTATTTTTCTTGGAAAGAGCTAGAGGACTTTCAAATCGAAATGAGTCGTTCTTTAGAGGGGATTGGAGCAAGACTTTCTTTTGAAGATGGGTTTACTGTTATTGCCGAAGTTATAGAGGGAGGAGCTGTAGATCGCTCGGGTAAATTGCAGGCAAAGGATAAGATTTTGGCAGTAGGCCAAGGGGATCACGACAGTTTTGAAAATATTATAGAAATGGATTTAAGCGATGTAGTTCGTAAAATTCGAGGAAAAAAAGGCAGTAAAGTTAGGTTGTTAATTTCTAGAAAAACAAAAAGCGGAATAAAAAAATTTGAAATAACTTTAGTAAGAGATAAAATCCCTTTAGAAAGAGCGAAAGTTTATTATATAGATAAAAAAGTTAGTGGAAAAAAAATGAAGTTAGCTCTTATTCACTTAGGTTCTTTTTATGCCGATTGGAAAAACCGTGCGATTTCAGCAACTGCAGATTTAATTAAAATATTAAAAGAGGTTAAAAGAAAAGGAGCCCATGGCGTAGTGTTAGATTTATCAAACAATGGCGGGGGGTCTTTATCAGATGCCGTTAATATTTCTGGATTATTTTTTAAAACAGGCGGGGTGGTTAAACAATCTAAAGGTGGAGGTGCTTTTTCTGAGTTAAAAGATCGAGATCCGCGAGTTCAATTTTCTGGACCCTTGGTTGTTTTAGTAAATCGATTTAGTGCATCGGCTTCAGAAATTGTATCGGGAGCTTTACAAGATTATAAAAGAGCTATAATTGTTGGCGCGGGGGCTACTTACGGTAAGGGAACTGTGCAGACGGTGCAGCCCTTGGGTAGACGACATTTTGGAGCTTTAAAAATTACTATTGGAATGTTTTATACCCCTAGCGGAAAAACTACACAGCACCAAGGGGTAACACCAGATATTTTATTTCCTGTTCCTTCGGGGTTAAAAGACTGGGGGGAAGCTAGTTTAGACTATTCTTTAAAGCCAGATAGCGTGCCTAGGTTTGTGTCTAAAAATGCCCAAGGTAGTTTAAAACAAGACAAATGGAAAGTTATTACTTCAAGTTTGGTTAAAGTTTTAAAAGTAAAATCGAAAAAAAGAGTAAGGAAAAGCAAAGAGTTTCAAAAATTTATTAAAAGCAACGAAAAAATAAATAAAAAAAATATTAAAATTGCGGATTTGTTAAAAGAACAAAAAGAAGCTAAAAAAGAAAAAATTAAAGAGACCACAAATACCATAGCTTTGCGAAAGCAAAAAACAAAAAAATATCTGGATAGAGCAGATATTCAAGAGTCATTAAATATTTTAGCCGATGTAATTATTCAGCAAAAATAAACGGCACAAAAATAAAAAAGGTCACATAAATTTTAAGTGGCAAATACAGCAGAAATAGGCGTTGGCGGGCATAATACTTGCTTTATTATGCTTATGAGGCAAAGTTTTAAAAAAATATTGTACTGTACAGGGCTCATAGGCTATCTGTGCTCTATTAGCGCCCATGCTATGCCATACGGGCAAAATAATCTGTCTATTTTTAGTACAACTTCAGAGCTAAGTTGCGCAAAAGTGGCCTCGGGCTATAAAGCTTTGCTAAACTCCTCGCTTTATATTGCCCCTAGCCTTAGCCCATCTAATTTTTTTGACCCATCAAAAATAGAGCCCTTTATTGCAGATAATATATTTAAACATATCGACCCTAACCAATTATTTTTTACAGAAGAAGAAAAGCTTCAATTAAAAAACACAAACAAAACGGGTATTTTTCGGCAAATATTATCTGGCAACTGTAAGTGGTATAGCAATGTTTTTAAAAAATATAAATCTAATCAACTAAAGCTAAAGGCATGGTATGAAAAAAATATTTTATCCACACAGTTTAATCATTTTATTTATCAATTTGTTTCCTTTTTTAATCCAAAGGTGGTTTTAAAACTAGAGGCTTTGTTAAAAAAACCTTGGGCAAAAATTTCGTTAAAAGATATTAATAATCTTTCTAATTTTAGTTCCTTAAAAGGCATTGGCAAGTATATTCAAACCGACAAACAGTTTTCTATTATGCAAGTTGTTCGTTTTGAGTATAACTCGCTTTTAAAACAAAGTTCTGCTTTAGGTAGTAAAAGTTTGGTGTTAAACCAAGCAATTAAACGCATTTATAATGTCGCAATAAATGGCGGGGCCGTACATAGCAGCCAATATAAAAATCATGTGCTTATGGCAGCTCTTGTAAATTCCATGGACGCACACTCTTTTTATAAAAGAAGCAAGAGTGTTTTTACAAGCATAGAAAACAAAGTAAGCGCCACTCAAAAAGCAAAAAGATTTCAGTCTAAATTATTAAAGAAAAAGGTAGCGTATATACAGTTTTCTCATTTTTATACTCCCAGCATAGTTGACAATTCTGTATCCGAAGATTTTATTCAAGCTTTAAAAACATTAGATTCAAAATCGAGTGCGTTAATTATTGATGTTCGAAATAATTTAGGAGGTTCTTTCTCCGAGGCTATTAGAATTTTAGGAAGTTTAGTTTACACCTCTAAGTTGGCAAGATCAAAATCTTGTGGCCCTTCTTTGAGTGCAAAAAAAGAAGAGCAGCCTTATGACAATAGCGGTGTTGGTAAATTTAAAGAAGCTAAAGAAAAACCCGTTTGGTATGCGCCAATGCTTGGCTTTAGTAAAAGTGAAAAAGCTTTAGAAGCTTTATTATTTTTTTGTAATCGCCAACCTTATTTTGCAAACAAGCCTATTGTAATTTTAATTAACCAAGCGTCTGCTAGCTCTGCCGAAATATTAGCGCTAGGTTTGCAAGAGGCAGGCATTGCCATAGTGCTTGGAACGGCTCGCAGCTTTGGAAAAGGCACGGCTCAAGCTAATTATGAACATTTACAATTAACCGATGTGTTTTGGGCTTCGGTTTTAGGAAAATCCATACAGCAAACAGGAGTAAGTGCAGACATGGTGTTTAACTTTCCTTTAGCTTTACAGTTTTATCCAAAAAATTTAATTGTAGAAAGCGATTTACCAAGAACGATTTCCAATCCAGGAAAGTTGGCATCGGCATGGGCAAATAGTGCAAATGAAAAAAATATTTTAAACTATTACGCTACTAAAAAAGCTAAGCAAAAAAAATTAATAAATCTTTTAAATAAAAAAAGAAAACTAAGCCAAAGCAGAGCCAGCTTTGTAACGCTAAAGACTAGCAAGAAAAAACAAGAAGAGTTAATGTTTAAAGATATTTTTCAGGTACTAAAAGATTGGAAAAATTTAAAGGAACAGTTATGAAAACACTAAATAATAACACTCTTGTGGTGGTAATTATCTCCTTTTTATTTACGGTGCCTGTTTATGCGCAACAGGTAAAGTTGCCAGAACATTGCTTGGACAAGAGTATTAAAGCGGTGCAGGCAAAAGTGGACTCTAGCTCTAAAAAAATGTTTACTTATTATTACCAAAAAATCACTAAGCATAATGATTCTTCTAAGCCTACATTTATTATTATTCCAGGGGGGCCTGGCAGAAGTGCAATGACCGATAGTCAGGCAACATTTATGGATCCTGTCACAGCAAGGCGTAGTACAGACACAGAACTTTATTGGGGTTTGCCCATTCAGTCTAATGTCATTCTTACAGGGCCACGCAGTGTAGATTGTAATGCTAACAACAATTTGCCCAGCTCTAGTTACTCAACAAAAAACATTGTGCAAGATTTGGTTGCGTTAATAAAAAAAGAAAAATTAAGTAATTATATTATTGTAGGCAGGTCTTACGGAACGGTTGTTGCCACTCAACTAGTTCATTATATCGAAAACAAAGAAGGTCTTTTAAAGCCACAGGCTGTATTGCTTACGGGAGTTCTTGGTCATTCTATTCATATTGATGATCAAGCAAAAAATGTACAAGCTGTTTGGGGACAGTTATATAGCGGGCTTAGCGAAAGGCTGCAAAAATTATTTCCCCCTAATGTTGCCGCCATTACCAACAGCGAAGATTTTGTATTTCCCTTGGGGATAAAAACACAAACATGGCTTAATATGATTTTTGCCAAACTAACAATAGGTTTTAACTATTTTTCCTATGAAGTGGAGCTAGAAACATTTTTAAAAAACCTAGGGCAAACTCTTTCGCAAATGAGCTCTACCAGCAAAAACGGTTACCGTTATTTAGAGTTAAAACAACATTTACAGATTTTAAAAAATCAAGTTAAAGCTTACGCACCAAAACAAATAGACCGTGCGCTTGGCGCCTCGCCCAAGAAAGAAGACACTCTTAATAATACCAGTGAAAAGTCTTTGCTTTTTAAAGTTATAACACAAAAAGAAATTTACAGAGGTTTGCAGGATAATGCAGACGAGTCACAGTTTTGGAATTCTAATAACTGGCAAATTAAAACTACACCCGTAATTTATTTTCAGGGTTCTTGGGATATAGCAGTACCTCTTGATAATGCCTTGTCTCACTATAAAGGGCAAAAAAATAAAAAGCATAAATATTTTATTACTGCAAAAAAGGGAGGGCACGATATATTGTCAGGCCTTAATGACTGTAAAGAGAATTTTTGGAAGGCGGCGTCCAAACAAAATTTTGCCAACATGATCAGCATAGTAGAAAACTGTGACCCTAACTTTAGCGTTTTAAAATAATTTTTTAAAAAATTTTATTAAATGGAGGAGAGGAAGGGATTCGAACCCTCGAAGCGGATTAACGCTTACACGCTTTCCAAGCGTGCGCCTTCAGCCACTCGGCCACCTCTCCAGCAAAAAACTCTAGGTAATTACTAGCATAAATTAAACTATTAAGAAAGTAGCTTGGTTTTGTCGTTTTAACTTTGGCGTTTTTGTTTAAAAAAATGCTTTAATAATAGGCTAGATTCTTTTTCTAGTAAGCCCTGCCTTGTGTGAACTTGATGATTTAGCCTATGGTCTTGAAGTGTATTAAAAAGAGAATGAACGGCTCCTGTTTTTGGGTCTTTTGCCCCATAAACCAGTTTTGAGAGTCTAGTTCCTAAAATAGCCCCAGCACACATTAGGCAAGGTTCTAAGGTTACAAACAAGGTGCAGTCTTGTAAGCGCCAATTTTGCAAGGCTTTTTGGGCTTGCTTAAGGGCTAAAATCTCGGCATGGGCTGTGGCATCGCCACGCCTTTCTTTTTCATTATGAGCTCGGGCGATAATAGTATTTTTATAAACAATAACCGCTCCCACAGGCACTTCTTTTTGTGCAGCAGCAGTTTCGGCCAGTTTTAAGGCTTCGTCCATGAATTTTGTGTCTTGAGGGGAAAAAAGAGTGGTCTTGGTCATGTTTTTAGAGGTTATAGGTTTGTCAAGTTGAGTATTCTTTGTTAAACCATAGGTTATAAAATTACACAAGTAATTAGACAAGTGTGTGAATGCACAAATAAAGGTGGTGAATGTTTTGTCATTGGTGAAAATTCGAGAAAATGATATTTTTGAAAGAGCTTTTCGTCGTTTTAAAAAATCTTGCGAGCGCCTAGGTGTTTTAGCAGAAGTTAAAAAACGAGAGCATTTTGAAAAACCAAGTGTTCGCTTAAAAAAGAAAAGAGAAGAAGCAAAAAAGCGTAACTTTAAAACTAAAAAACAACAGCAGAGATATTAAGATTATGAGCATTAAAGCACAAATCAATGAAGATATGAAAGCCGCCATGAAAGCTAGAGAGAGTGCTACTCTTTCTAGCATTCGTTTTATTTTGGCAGCCATTAAAAATAAAGAAATTGAATTACGCCCTAAAGAGATTTCTGATTCCGACATTATCGGAGTGTTAAAAAAACATTTAAAACAAAACCAAGATAGCATTGAGCAATACAAGCAAACCGGCCAAGAAGAGACAGTTACTAAGTTAGGTGCAGAAAATAAAATTATTCAAAAATATGTACCACAAGCTTTAAGCAAAGAAGAAACAGAACAATTAATTAATAGTATTATTAAAGAATTAAAAGCCACTTCAGTTAAAGATATGGGCAATGTTATGAAGGCGTTAAAAGAGAAGTCACAAGGGCGTTTAGACTCTCAACTAGCCAGCGGTATTGTTAGAGAGCAACTACAACCTTAATGTATAGTAAAGATTTTATTAGAAAAGTAATGTATGCCAATGATTTAGCAGAAATTGTTGGCGAGCATAGCGTATTAAAGCAAAAATCTAACGATGCTTTAGTAGGACTATGCCCGTACCCTGATCATAGTGAAAAAACACCAAGCTTTAGTGTTTCTTCCTCTAAACAGGTTTATTATTGTTTTGGCTGTAAGAGGGGCGGGAATGCTTATTCGTTTTTAAAAGATATTCGTGGATTTTCCTTTATAGATTCTGTGGAGCATCTAGCTCGTCGCGGCTCAATTCCATTGGAAAAAACAAAAACACCATACAAAGATTTTAAAAAAAATACTACCAAAGAAGAAAATCTTAAAAAAGATTTTTTACATCTAAACCAAAAAGCCTTACAATATTTTTCTACTCAATGGGCTAATTTATCTAAAACTTCAAAAGTAACGCAATTTTTAAGCAAACGAAACATTAAGCCCGAAGGCATTAAAGAGTTAAGTTTAGTGTTCTCTAGCCCTCAGTGGTCAGGCTTAGTTGAGTATGCGGTGGACAATAAATTAGATTTAAAAAAGCTACATGCGCTGGGGCTAGTTCAAATAAAAAAAACTTCGCAAAATAAAGTAGATCCTCAGGCAGGGGATTATTATGACACCCTAAGAGATCGATTTATCTTTCCTATTCACTCTAGTCAGGGAGAGTTGTTGGCTTTTGGAGGAAGGGCTTTTGGTGACGAAATGCCCAAGTATATTAACAGTCCAGAGCACCTATTATTTAAAAAAAGAGAAGTTTTATATGGTTTGTTTTTTTCTGCCAAGCATATACGAAGCAAAGATTATGTGATTGTGGTAGAAGGCTATATGGATTTTTTATCTTTATACCAGGCGGGCATAAAAAATGTTGTAGCCACATTAGGAACGGCTCTTACCGAGGGGCACGCGCGCATTTTAAAACGATACACAAAAAATGTTATTTTATTATTTGACGGCGATCAAGCGGGAAAACAAGCCACCGAAAAAAGCTTACCTATATTACTGCAAGAATCCTTGTATGTAAAAACTCTGTCTTTAGAAAAGGGTGTAGACCCCGATGATTTTATTAATCAATTTGGAGCTCAAGAGTTTAAGAAAAAAATTAACCTTGCTCAAGATTTGTTTTACAGCATTTTAAATCACAGCTTTGAATCTTATCATGGAGGAGCTATTGATAAGGTAAAAATTATAGATAAACTACAGCCCATTTTAAACAGTATTTTAGACGAGCGATTAAAAGACTTATACATTAAAGAACTTGCTGACCGCCTACAACAAACAGAACAGTGGGTAAGTGAAGCGATGAAGGTTTCTAAAAAAGAAACCGCTTATAAAAAAACCAACCCCGTTTCTGCACCAAAGCTTACGGACAGCCCTGCACTCAAAAAAACCTCAGGTTCGGAAAAGCCAAATTCTACCGAAACCTCTACAGAAAGAATAAACTTAAATGAGGTTTATCCTGCGGAGCTAGATTTGATAAACTTATCTTTAAAAGAAGAATCTTATTTTTTACAGCTTTTTGGGCAAAAAAAGGAAGAGATTTGCGTTAGCCCACAGGCCATTGCATTTTTTGATAAATTAGAGCAAATATATAGACAAAATTCTCAAAAATTTGATAGACTAGCTGGTGAAATTGTTAATATTGTTTTTCCTCAATCAGCTATTATGCATTATATGGAAAAACCTATGTGCGATTTAAAAAACAGTGAAGCTAACCAATTGATGAGCGACTGCTTAAATAAGCTAAAAACTATTAAAGCTCGCAATGTAGCTAAAAACTTAAGTTTAAAAATAAAGTCAGAAGAGTTTTCGCAAGATAGTTTAGAGCAATATATGAAAATACAAAAAGCATTTAAGTCTCCTAAGCAAAGTGATAAAGCTACTGAAGAGTAACTATTAGAGATAAAGAAAGGAATATTATGATAAAAAAGACTACTACCAAGAAAAAAGCTTTAAAGATAAAAAAAATGTCTTTAGCTGACCAGTTAGATTTAGTAGAAAGTTTGGTTGCCAAAATACAATTATTAGCAGGAGAAGAGGTAGGCATATCTATAAAAGATATCGAAGAAACCCTACCGTTAAACTTTGTAGCTGTAGAGGCACTGCAAAAATTAATGCAGGCATTGTTAGAAAAAACGATTAAAATCAACTGGAAGTTGCAGCCCGCGGATGCAGAGGTAGACTTAGACCACTTAACGGGCGCTTCTACAGAGGTAAAGGCGGCAGTAACTAAAAATAATGACCCCGTTCGCTTATATTTACGAAAAATGGGAGGGGTTTCTTTATTAACTCGAGAAGGTGAGGTTGAGTTAGCTCAAGAAATAGAAAGAGGGGAACGAGAAATTGTTCAGGCTATTTTATTTTCCCCCATTGGTACCTCAGAAATTATTGATTTAGGAACGCGCTTAAAGGCGGGTCGCATTAAGGTAAAAGCCATCTTTCGTGGTTTAGAAGACGAAGACCACCAATATAACGAAGAAGAGTATGAGAAAAAAATCTATTCTTTAATTAATAAAGTAAAAAAATACGAAAAAAAAACCAAGCCCTACTTTCTTACTTTAAAAAACCAATACTCTAATATAGCCGCAAGAGAAAAAGCAATTAAAGACTTACAAAAATTAAATCAAGTTTTAATGTTAGATTTTGAGGCTATTAACTTTAATCGAAAAACTATTGACCGCATTATTGTAAAATTTAAAATGTTGCTTTCTCGCATGCGTGTTTTGCAAAAACGCCAAGACGATGCCTTAAAGCGTACTTTTTCTAAAGATTTAACTTCTTTATGGGACAGGTTGGCTTTAGTAGAAAACTCTGACAGAGAACTTTCTAAAATGTTAAAAGACACTGGGTTAAGCTACCATGATTTTTCAGAACATTGTAAATTATCCAAAGATGCCTATGAGCGGTTAACACGCTTAAATTCAGAAACCAATATGAATTTTTCTTGGGTCAAAGACACCAACACGGTTATTTGGAAGGGCGAAAGAAAAGCGGATAAAGCAAAGGCAGAATTAGTAAAAGCCAATCTTCGTTTGGTGGTGTCTATTGCTAAAAAATATTCTAATAGAGGTCTTCAGTTTTTAGATTTAATTCAAGAGGGAAATATTGGCTTAATGAAAGCTGTGGATAAGTTTGAGTATCGTCGCGGTTATAAGTTTTCTACTTATGCCACATGGTGGATTCGCCAAGCTATTACTAGAGCCATTGCCGATCAAGCCCGAACCATTCGTGTTCCTGTTCACATGATTGAAACGATTAATAAACTGGTTAGAACTTCTCGTTTATTACTTCAAGAGTTGGGCCGTGATCCAAAGCCCGAAGAAATTGCGAAAAAAATGGAATTGCCTTTAGAGAAAGTGCAAAAAGTTTTAAAAATTGCTAAAGAACCCATTAGTTTAGAAACTCCTATGGGCGAAGAAGATTCTTATTTGGGAGACTTTATTGAAGACACAAAGGTGGTAACGCCCTCTCAAGCTATTTTTAGTTTAAATTTATCCGAGCAATCTAGACAAGTATTAGCCACTTTAACTCCACGAGAAGAAAAAGTATTACGAATGCGTTTTGGAATTGGAGAAGAAAGTGATCACACTTTAGAAGAGGTGGGGCAAGGGTTTAATGTAACACGAGAAAGAATTAGACAAATTGAAGCGAAAGCTTTAAAAAAATTACGACATCTAAGCCGCTCTGATAAATTAAAATACTTTGTAGAGAACAAGGATTAGTGCGCACATTTTTTTGTACACTTTTTGTAAGCAACATTGGTGTTAAATTTTGATGTGTTTGATTTTTTATTTTGGGGGCTTAGCTTAGTTGGTTAAAGCATCCGGCTCATAACCGGAGGATCGGAGGTTCAAGTCCTCCAGCCCCTACCATTTTTTTAACCAAGAACTTTATTTTACAAGCACTTATTTTCGCAGTATTGTTGTTTTACAGATTATGGAAAAAATTATTATTTACACAGATGGTGGTTGTCGAGGGAACCCTGGCCTTGGAGGTTGGGGTGTTTGGTTGCGCTATAAAGGCCATGATAAAAAATTAAAAGGGGCTAAGGAAAACACCACTAACAACCAAATGGAATTAACAGCAGCCATTAAAGCTTTAGAAGCTATCGATGTGGATAATATTGCCATTGATTTATACACCGATTCAAAATATGTAGTTCAAGGCATTAAAGAGTGGCTTAAGAGTTGGAAAATAAAATCATGGAAAACAGCAAATAAAAAACCTGTAAAAAATAAAGAATTGTGGCTGGCCTTAGACCAGCTTAACCAAAAGTATAAGGTAGGCTGGCACTGGGTAAAGGGACACAGCGGAGACGAGGGTAACGAGGTGGCAGACCACCTAGCTAACCAAGCCATGGATGAATTTATTAACACTTAAACGGGTTGAGGTTTTTTTCCTAAGCGTGACTTTGTTTTTGCAAAAGGTAGGTTTGTGCATTTTTCACAGATAAAAGTTTATTTCGGTTTTTATATAAAATAAACACGCCCATTATTATTAAAAAAACAGCAAAACTTTTTTTCAGTTGTTCTTGCGAAATAAAATTAATTAAATAAGTTCCTATAATAATTCCCACACTGGCAATACCAATAAATAGCATTAAAAACCCCCAATCAACAGTTACTTGATCGAGGTATCCATAAAAACCGGCAAAACTTTTTAAAGAAATAATTAATAACGAACTACCTATGGCTTCTTTCATGGGAAGTTTAGTTAATAATACTAAGGCAGGCACTATTAAAAACCCACCTCCAACGCCCACTAATCCAGTCAATATACCTACGGCGATTCCCTCTAAAGCGATAAGTGAAATGTCTTTTGCAGAATAATTGGTTTTTTGTTTAACCTCTTTGGTTTCTGTAGTTTTTTTGGATTTTCTTAACATAAAAATGGCGGCAATTAACATAACTGTTGCAAAAAGAATAAGCTGAAAACTTCCAGAAACTTTTTGAGAAAGTCTTGCTCCTAAAAAAGTTCCTGACATGGCAAAGGGTGAAAAAAGCGCAACAATTTTAAAGTTTACATGGCCTAACTTCCAATGTTTAAATACGCCAACTAAACTAACAGCGCCTACTACAGCTAAACTTAAAGCAATAGATGTTTTTGGACTAAAACCAATTAAGTACACAAAAATAGGCACGGTCATAATAGAGCCGCCTCCACCTAGCAATCCTAAAAACAGTCCAATTAATACTGCAGATAAATAGCCAATGATAATCATAAAAAATCCTTTATTATAGTGTGTTTGTTTTAATTTATACCCATTTTAAATTAGTTGTATAGATATTATTAACACATTATTTTTATAAGTTTTTTGCATCGTAGTAAAGGTTAAGAGGTTATTTTATTATAAATAGTGTCTACCGCTCCAGAGTGGGCTTTAAAAAAATCGGTAAAATCTTTTTTTTGCAAATTTTGTAAAGCTTGAAGAACAATAGGTTTTAATTGATCTTTTTCGGAAACCTCTAGGGCTAAATGATTTTGCAAAAGGGTGTTTTTTATTTCTGTAAAATGAAACATGTGTGGGCCCCATACTACGGGCGTATTTACGGCAAGGGCTTCTAAAGGATTATGTCCTCCAATAGGGACTAGGCTTCCTCCAATAAAGGCGATTTGTGCTAGTGGATAAAAGTAAAGCAATTCGCCAAGACTGTCTAAAATAAAAACTTCGGTATTGTGGTTACAAGGTTTTTTTGAACTTCTAGTTATATAGTGCATATTTTTTTGCTTACAGAGGTTTATCACTGCAGAAAACCGTTCTGGGTGGCGAGGGGCTAAAATTAACAAAGCTTGTGGTTGTGATTGGCGTAAACTTTGGTGAATATCTAATAGTATTTCTTCTTCATTGTGGTGAGTGCTTGCCGCAATCCACACAGAAGGCAAAGCGGTTTTTTCTTTAAAGGCAAAGCTACTAGCCGTTGGTATAGCTGGAGCAAATAGACGGTCTTTTATGCTTAAGCTAATTGTGTTTAAGTTATCAGGAAGAGTAATGTCGTATTTAATGTTGCCGGCATTGTGCAAGCGCTCTTTGCTAGCCCCTAGGCTTAAAAAATTTTCTGTCTCTTTTTGGGATTGTGTAAAAATATAATCAAAGCTATTGATAGTGGCTTTTGCCAACGAAAATATTTTTTTATAAGAGGTTAAAGACCTATCAGAAAGTCGAGCATTAATTAAATATAAAGAAATTTTTTGTAAATGAACTTGCTTTATAAGGTTGGGCCAAAGTTCAGTTTCCATAACAATAAGCATGTCTGGTTGTACTTTTTTTAAACACCACGAGTTAAAGCACTTTAAATCATAAGGCTTATAAATAGAGAACACCTTTTTGCCAAACATTTTTTTAACTTGCGCTTGCCCGGTAATGGTCATGGTGCTGATTATAATTTTATAGCTAGTGTTTTGCAGAAGCCTTGTAATTAAGGGCTTTAAGGCTTGAACCTCGCCCACAGAGGAGGCATGTAACCAAATTGCTTTATTAGGGGCTGGTAAAGGCAAGGAATCTTTGTAAAAAAAAGAAAAATTTTGCATCAATAGATTAAAATACTCAGCATTTTTAAAAGACAGCGCAAGATAGTAAATAATATAGAAAGGCAGGGCTAAGATAAGTAAAAAATTATATAACAAAAAATAATGCATAATTTATAAAGCCAAGAATAAATTTAGCCTATAGTAGGGTGGTGACTTTTCAAGTCTTTTTCTGTTTTTACCGAAATATATACTAGTATGCTAAAACAAAACAAAGTTTTTTACTATAGGGAAGTTAGTTTTTTTTTAAAACATTTTTTAATCGCAAGTATATTGTATTATCCTTTAAGTTTAGACATACTTTTTTCTCAACAAGTTGTAGCCAGTGTAAAATTAAGCAGTCAAAACACTCACTACCAATTGGTAAAAAAAATTGAAGGAAAAAAAACAAGCTATTTAATTAAAAAAAGCAATCCTGTTCGAAGCATAGCCTCAAAACAAAAAATTAACTGGAAAAATAAAGCCCTACAGTTTTTTACTAACAATACCCCTTCTTTAAAGCAAAGCAAAAGCGTAGCCGTTACAGAGCGGCAATTTTTACAATACTTTACAAAAATTAAAACTTTAATTTGGACGCTTAAATATAAAAACCCCAACTTTGAATTAGCTAAATGCAAAAAAACCATTGCCCAGTTAAAGCTTAATAAAAACACCTACCTAAACCTTTGCACCACACGGCCCCAAGGCCTTGCAAAAATATCCCCACTGCTAAAGCAATTAAAAAACTTAAAACCCCTATAAAAAAACCAGCCCTATTTAAGCCGCAAACTAAACGCCTCTTAATTTTTTAAAAAGAAAGCAAATCCCAAAAGGGCAAACAAACAGCCGCTTTTGCGACTCAGCCCCCGCCACCCAGCAAGCCCCTTCGCACCCCCAAGAAAGGGATGCCTGAGCAAAAGCGGCTGTTTGTTTGCCCTTTTGAGTTTGAGGGCTTTCTTTTTTAAAAAGAAGAAAGATAAAAGCTTTTTAATTGCAGAAATTAAAGACTCCTGTATATAAACATTATGACAAAACCAGAGCTTTTAATGCCAGCAGGAAGCTTACAAAAAATGCGATACGCCTTTGCTTATGGAGCAGATGCCGTTTACGCAGGCATTCCTTTTTTAAGTTTACGAGCTAGAGAAAATGAAATTTCTTTAGAGGATTTAAAACTTGCTGTGGAATATGCTCATAGCTTAAAAAAGAAAGTTTATATAACTATTAATATCTTTGGAAGAAACACTAAAATTAAACCTTTTGAAGAGCAGTTAGAAGATTTGTTAAAGTTAAAAGCCGATGCTTTTATTATGAGTGACCCGGGTTTAATTGCGATTGTTAAAGAGCGAGCTCCTTTGCAAGAAATTCATTTATCCGTGCAAGCTAATTGTATGAATTGGAAGAGCGCAGAGTTTTGGTATAAGTTGGGAGTGAGTCGTATTATTTTAAGCCGAGAATTGCGACTTACAGAAATTAAAAAAATAAAAGAAAAAGTTCCTCAGTTAGAATTAGAGGCTTTTGTTCATGGATCTATTTGTATTGCGTACTCGGGCCGGTGTTTAATGTCTCACTACATGAGTCACCGCGATGCCAACCAAGGCGTGTGCGATAATTCTTGCAGATACCCTATGAAAATGTACATGAAAGACGCGCGCAACCCTGACGAATTGTATGCAGTAGAAGAAGATGAGCACGGCAGTTATATTATGAATGCTAAAGATTTATGTGTGTTGCCGCATTTAAAAGAATTGCAAGATGCGGGTATTTGTTCTTTTAAAGTAGAGGGGCGAACAAAGTCCCTTCACTATGTGTCTATGGTTAGTCGAGTGTATAGACAAGGCATTGATGATTTGGCGCAGGGGCGACCATATAACCCTCAGCTGATGGACGAATTATTAAAAATTCCTAACAGAGGTTATCACCCAGGGTTTTTAATTAAAGCTCCCGACCACTCGGCTCAAGATTATGCTTCGACTCCCGATCGCGCAAAAAACAGTGTTTTTTTAGGGGTTGGTCAAAAATCCAGTTTAGAAGGTTGTGTAGATATTGAAGTTCGTAATAAGTTAAAGGTAAATCAAAAACTAGAGGTGGTTTCTCCTTCTGGTGTTTTTCAATTTACTGCAAACAAGATTATGAATGTTAAAGGTGAGGAAGTGGATTCTGCCCATGGAGGGACAGGAATTTTTAGTATTCCTTGTCAAAAGAATTTAGATAATTTTTCTATTGTTCGTATAGTAAAGTAATTTTATTTTATATATTTTATGTCAAAACCTTCGCTAACTTCTAAAAAAGATTTACATCAGTTAAGAGAAGAGTTGGTTAAAACCGACAAAGCCTTGTTAGAGCTAATCTTTAAAAGATTTGAATTAGTAAAAAATATTTTTACTATAAAAAAACAAACTAGCACAGAGTACAAAGACAAAAAACAAGAAGAAAAAGTTTGGAACACATTTTGGGAGTATTGGGAGTCTAACAATACTTATTTAACTAAGGCAGACTGGCCCTATTTTTCTAAAGTATTAACGGTGCTATTAGACCAATCTTTTTTGCAAGCTTTTAAATTTATAACACGAAAAAAATAGTATTATTCAACAGGTTTTAAATGTGCAGAAAAGTGCCTTAACAAAGAGGCTTGTTTGGTAATTTGTAAGCCTTTAATATTTTGTTTTTGTTTATATACTCTTTCAAAAGTTTCAATTACATAATCAATATGACTTTGTGTATAAGTTCTGCGCGGAATGGCTAGCCGTAAAAGTTCCATGTCGTGCGAAATTTCTTTTTGTAA
>VSKW01009122.1_pt1 | contig 21286 bp, 13 predicted proteins | sample 4798611 | NCBI WGS metagenome assembly VSKW01 (sample SAMN12179536, study PRJNA552185) | sponge metagenome | biome: deep-sea hydrothermal plumes; feature: spots directly above weak diffusing fluid; material: sea water; isolation source: sponge from the Crane site of a hydrothermal vent ...
CAAAACAATGAGACAAGTTTAAAGTTGATGATGCGTCTCTTTATATCTAAACTACAAGCATTAAATTAATGAATAAGTAAGTCACTAATCGATCCTGAAGAAATCAATTTTTTTAAAATTTTGTAAAAAATATAAAAAAATTGATTTTATTTTTTTTAAAAAACAATTTAAACAACTTTATCATAGATATCACAGCTAAAAACATCAAACAGGATAAAAGCAAAACTAGTCTATCCAAGCAATCATCGCAAACGATGCTCAACTTCGCATAAAATATGCATTCATCTCACTACTTTTCAGATCTGTCCATATCTCTATGTCAATTCTCATTAAGCAATCATCTTAAAAAGGCACTATAAAAACGTCGATTGTAGTTAAATTTTAAGATAATTTATGTTGATTATTTTAATTCATGATAAAACATGATCTTAAAAGTCAGCATTCGGTAAAGGTTTATGTATAGAAGCAATATAACTATAGACAACAGGCAGAATAAATAAAGTAAAGATAGTTCCTATACTTAACCCTGCAATAAGCACTAATCCTAAATGAAAACGACTAACAGCGCCTGGACCTGTTGCAAACAATAAAGGCAATAATCCAGCTATTGTAGCAAAAGTTGTCATTAAAATCGGTCTTAATCTAGCATTCGCGGCATAAATAATTGCTTTATCTCTAGATAAAAGACTATTAAGCTGTTGATGTTTAGCCACTTCACACATTAAAATACCATGTTTGCTTAACAAGCCAATCAAAGTAATAAGACCTAATTGTGTATAAATATTCATCGTAGCCAATCCCCAAGCCATAAACACTAAAGCACCACTCACACCTAATGGGACGCTAATCAAAATAACCAGAGGATCTTTAAAGCTTTCAAATTGACAAGCTAAGACCAAAAAAATAAAAAATAATGCAAGTAAAAAAGCAATCAACAAAGTATTACCTTCTTCTATATATTGCTTAGCATTACCTAAGAAAGCATATTGATAATCATTAGATAATTCTGTTTCAGCTAAATTCTTTAAAAAAGAAATTGCTTCGCCTATTGGCACTCCAGGAGTGGGCACTAATCCAATTGTGGCAGCATTCATTTGATTGAAATGATTATACGAAAAAGGTTTGCTCACAAAATCAAAGGTAACAAAATTTCGAATTGGAACCAATTCACCTGAATTTGTTTTTACATAATAATCATACAATGACTCAGGCGTAAAACGTTGATTTCGTTCAGCTTGCATTAAAATATCATAAGTCTTCCCATTTAAATTCAATTGACTGACACGCTTTTCATTCATCATACTGGATAAAGTATCGGTTATTTGCCTCATAGATACACCATAGTGCATTAATTGATCGCGATCTACTTGAATACTCAATTGACCTGATGAAAAATTTAAATCGATTCTAGAAAATAAAAAATACGCAGGATTTTTTGTTAATTTTAATACTTTTTGAGCTTCTTCATAAAGAGATTCAAAAGATTGAAACGTTGTAATCACCAATTGAATAGGTAGACCTCTAACACCTCCTGGCAAACTAGGAAAAGCGAAAGGTGTAACATCTACAGCTGGAATATCAGACAGTAAATGTCTCAGTTTTCCAAGCATCCCATTAATTTTTGTTTTTCTTTGATCCCACAACTCTAACTTAGCAACTCCAAATCCTTGATTTTTATTTGGAAAACCTGCAAATAAAATAGTAGACTCAACTTCTTTCACAGACGACAAAGTATTTCCAATCGTTTTCATTTCTTGTTCCATATGATCCAAATTAGCATTTTCAGAACCAGAAGCAATCATCATAATAGCACCTCGGTCTTCTATAGGAGCTAGTTCTTTAGGAATAAAGTATATTAAAATGGGTAAAATAATAAAAATAAAAGCTATCAATACAACAAATACAGGTCGATTTGACATAACACCTAGCAGCGCTTGATGATATATATTTGATATTTTGTCTAAAAATCGATCCACAATTTGTTTAAATCGACTGTTGCTTGTTTTCGGTTTTAAAAAAATAGCACACATAGTGGGAGATAAAGTCAATGCAATAAAACCAGATATTAAAACAGCGCCTGATACAGTGAAAGCAAACTCTCTAAACAAAAAACTCGTAGCACCATTTAGCATAGTAATTGGAATATATACCGCTAATAAAGTTAAGGTCATACTAATAACAGGTAATGCAATTTCACGCGTCCCCAGTACAGCAGCTTTAAATGGCGTATACCCTTTTTCAATATAACGATCAACATTTTCAACAACAATAATAGCATCATCAACAACTAATCCAATTGCTAGCACCATGGCCAATAACGTCAAAATATTAAAGCTAAAACCAACCATATACATTAAAATAACCACCCCTAATAAAGATAAAGGGATCGTTACAATAGGAATAGAAGCTGCTCGCCAGGAACCTAAAAATAAAACAATAATCAAAATAACAATTAAAATACCTTCTAATAAAGTACGTAATACTTCAAAAATAGAGGATTCAATCGCTATACTCACATCATACAACATATCCATTTTTAAAGATGAAGGAAAATTTGTCTCTAAATTCGCTAACGTTTTTTTCACTTGTTGAACTAATACTAATGGATTAGCCTCTGAAGCTGAATCAACTGACATGACAACTGTTAATTTACCATTAGCGCAAGCACGACTTTCTTCACGTCCTGTCATAAATTCAACTATCGCGACATCACTTAAACGAACGATTGATCCATCCTTGTCTGTTTTAATAATGAGTTGGCCCAAATCTTCTTCAGTATTAATTTGCGTATTTGCTGTGGCTTTCAAGGTATAGAGTTGATTTGAAATATTACCCAGCGCGGTTTGAAATGAATTCGCTTGTAATACGCCTAGAATCATATCAGTAGAAAAACCATATAAAGCTAATTTAGCAGGATTTAACCAAATGCGCATAGCAAACTCACTACCGCCTAATAAAGTGATTTTACCCATACCAGGTACAGTCACCATAGCGGGTTTTACTATGCGTTGTAAATAATCAGTAATTTGACTACTACTCATTGAATCACTAATAAACCCAATATATAAAAGGGATGAAACAGTTTGTGTGTCTGAGGTAACAATAGGTGTTTGGGCGTCTTTGGGTAATTTATGCTGAATCGTATTAATACTGGTTAAAGCTTCAGTTAATGCATGATGAGCATTGGTATTTAATTTCATGATCACTTCAATATGGCTGTACCCAAAGCCACTATTTGAAGTAATATAGTCGATTTGATCAATTTGAGAGACAGCTTCTTCAAGCGGTTGCGTAATCACACTTTGTATTAGCTCAGCATCAGCGCCATAGTAAAAAGTGTCTATTACAATTTTTGTGTACTGAACTTCTGGGTATTCTCTAACAGAGATTTTGCTAGTAAATAACAAACCAAATAATATAATAAAAAGACTAAGCGAAAGAGATAGAATAGGTCTGCAGATAAAAATATCAGTAAATTTCATGTGTTTGCCTTTTTATTGTCTATTCTCATGCAAAAAAAGTTCAGCACATTGATCAATTAATTTTCAACAGATGGCTGATTAATAATTTTAATCGGAATGCCTGGCCATAATTTCATATGTCCAGATGTTACTAATTGATCACCTGACTTTAATCCTTGACTAACACGAGCAACCTCACCTTCAAAACCATTCATTTTAATCATTGTATTTTTAACAGAAGAATAGGTTATCTTTTTGGTTACATCAAAATAATCTTCTATGATATAGACTGATGTCCCATATAAATTAAAACTGACTGCCTGTAACGGAATCACGAATTGATTTTTTTCTACTGGTAATTTAATTTTTACCTTGGCAAACATCCCTGTTTTTAGCTTTGCCATTGGATTAAGGATAGCAGCATGCACTAATATCATGCCAGCAGAGGACACAGATGAGTCAATTGCAATAATTTCACCTTGAAAAACAGTTTCAGGATAAGCATCGACTAATAAATCGACTGGAAGTCCTATACTAACTTGTGAAATATTTTTTTGTGAAATAGTAAATTTAAAGCGTATTTTTTCTACATTATCAAGACGAAATAAAGGTTCTCCTATGGATATATATTGCCCTACAGATAAAGTATGCAGTCCTATGTTTCCAGAAAAGGGGGTCACCATTTTTTTTCTATCTAATTTTACTTGTAACCCATTCATTTTAGATTCAGAAGCATGATATTGCGCTTCTATTGTGTCAAATGCTTCTTGCGATATGACCTGTTCATGATATAACTGTTTAGCACGATTCCATTTATTCTTTAAAGCTAAAAAATGGCTTTTTTCTTCATTTAAAGCTGATTTTTCTAGTTCATCTTCTAAAGATAGGAGAATATCTCCTTTTTTAACATAATTTCCAGACTGAAAATATATCTTTTGAATAATACCCGATTGATCATTTTTAAGCATCACGCCTTCAATAGAATGAATGGTTCCAATGGCATGCAAAACAGGCTGCCAAGTAGAAGGGGTGACGGTTATCGTTTCAATAGCGGCAGGTGGAATTGGTAAGTTTTGAAATATTTTTTTAAGTAGCTGGCTTTTAAACAGATTAAAAGCAATCACTGTCCCAAATAATAAAAATACAATAGACAGCATCATCACATACCATGTTTTCTTCCGCATAATATAATACCAATCCTTTATTCAATAATATTGATTACACCATGAGATCATATGTGATAGATAGCTTGAGCATTCTAATATACTGACAGTTTAACATGCTTTTTTAAAAATGAATAAGACATCAAGCTAGGTATAAGTCATCTTATGTTTTTATCGCAGTTCAAATCGAATATCAATTTTTTTTTATATTTCTCATTGACTGATATCGGAATGATTGATTTAAAAAATGCATTGAATATTGATTATCAGTTGACTATAATAGTTTATAATTTTTAACATCTACCTTGTAGGTATCGTCGAGTGATAAAATAGATGTAAAAAATAGTGTATCACAAAATCAATAAAATTGACATAAAATATAGGAACGACACATTCAACCAGATTCATAATGTTTAGCAAGGAAGCAATCATGATTCATAAATCTAAATTTTTTAACAAAAAAAAAAACAGATCTCAGAATAAAGTCAATGTAACTAAAAAGATCAACATCTATCGTCATGCCTCTCAAAATAAAAAAAATATTTTATTATGTGGCTATTTAATTAAAATTGAAGATTTCAGTTATGCTCGTTTGACAGCTATTTTAACAGATCACCTTTGTTTATCAAATCAACAAATACAGTCTATTTTAACAACAGTAAAAAATCATTATGGGCATATTAGTCTCATGTGTTCCATGACCTCCATTAATTGTCTACCTGCTTTAAAAAAATCATTCAACAATCATAATCAAATCGTTGACAAGATTAAATTTCTGGAAAAAGAACTCAACAATATACAATCCATGTTACGCCCATTGTCTACGCGCTCGATGCATTTTTACCATACAATTATAGAGACATTACAACATCATCATGAGTTATGCTATGCTTTAAGTAATTACAGGACGCATGTTGGTACATTATTAAATCAAATAAAACAAATGCAGTCTATAGCAGAGTTGAATCAACCAAGCCATTTCTGAAAATAAATCATGAAGCAATGAATATCATCAAAAGATGGTTATGATATCAGCATGATGGATACTTATTGATCGTTTAGGCTTAAGCACAATACCATTTATCAACAGGGTATAGCAGGAACAATACGATTCATTCTTTTTTCTTCAGAAATAGTTGTTAATAAACCGTGTCCTGTGATAACCAAAGCTTTTTCATCTAAAGTATATAATTTCTCTCGAATAGAGCGTTGTAACTGCTCTTGATTTCCGCCCCATAAATCAGTTCGACCGACACTATGTCTAAATAAAGTATCTCCTGCAATTAACAAACAAGCTGATTCAAACCAAAAACTCATTGAGCCTGGAGTATGTCCCGGTGTATGCAATGCGATACCAGAACAACAAGGTAATACTTGCTCATCAACAATCCAATGCTGTGGATTAGGAATAGGTTGATACGGAATATTAAAAAAATTACATTGTAACTCTAAAGATTTCCATAATGAAAAGTCATGACGATTCAAATAAATCAAAGCACCTGTTAATTGATGCAGATCTCCGGCTGCTAAAATATGATCAAAATGAGCATGAGTGCAGATTAAGGCGCTAATATCTAAATGATGTTTTTTCGTGCGATTAAAAATATCGACAGCTTGGCCGCCTGGGTCAAAAACAAGACATTGCTTGGATGTTAAATCACCGATGATTGTGCAATTACATTGTAGAGGACCTACTGAAAAAACATCCACTAGCCAACGATTATCAATGACTTGATAATGATCATTCATTTTTATTAATTTCCTTTATCACTGAACATTTTCATATCATATATTACATAAATTTTTTTAAAAAATGATCTGCTCGAATACGCCTTAATCGGCCTAAAATACGCTTTACTGGATCAGGATAAGAGACTGGATCATCCAGATCATGCGTTGAACGAACAACAGTGGTTCGTTGCATAATGATGTCATGTTCTTTTTGAAAGGCTATTTTCAGTTCTTGTGATGGATCTTCAATGAATAAAGCATTTTCTAAGTCCAACCCCCAGGCTCTAGGGTTTAAATTACTACCTGTTAATAAATACTCTTTTTGATCAACACTCACGCCTTTCAGATGAAAACTATGATAATCATGACGCCAAATGCAAATTTTTAACAAATGATTGTCAATATAGGATTTATAATGAAGAATAAATTGCCTTAATACTGTTTCATATAAGAAAGGCAAGGCGCCTAAAAAGGTAAATTGGGTTAGATCTTGAATATAAAAGTCACTTGCTTTTTTATCTCCTAAAACAAGCGTCACGACAACATTTCGTTTCATAGCTTTCTTTAAGGTTTTTTTTAATTCAGAAGGCAAATTAAAGTAAGGTGTATACAAAATAACATTATTTTTTGAAGATTTAATCATATCAATGATTGTTTTATTTAACTTATTACCTCGCCGACCAAACCCAATTAATGGTGTAATATAAGTCATACCCGCTTGATCAGATTGTATGCCTTTAAATTGATAACTCGCTTGTTTTAAAAATCGAATAGAATCTTTAATTTTGATACGAATTGCTTTAATAGAGGGTTTATTTTGATCAGTCAAAGAAGTCACGGCTTCATTTTGATGACAAATATGTTGAACAAAGTCACTCATCGAATCAGATAATGCTTTATCCTGAATGACAATATATCGATCATAGCGATATCTATCTTTAAAATAGAAATAAATATTATTAATACTGGCACCTGAATATAAAACAGTCTCATCAAAAATAAACCCTTTTAGATGCATGACTCCTAAAAATTCTCGTTTTTTAACAGGTAGTCCATAAATTTTAATAGGGTAGCGACTTGCAGCATTACGCTGCAGGTAATAATCAGCATTAGATAATTTATGTTTTTCGCCAAATCTTTGTCGCTGAGCTCGATGAAAATCAACTAACAATACGATATCTATTGCAGGATTTCTTTCTTTTGAAAGATATAATGCTTCCAATATCGCTTCACCCACTTCGTCGTATTCAAAATATAAAGCGGATATATAAATTTTTTGAGTTGCTTGCTTAATTAACTCAAATATTTTCATTTGAAAGATTTTAGTCGAATATAAAATTTCAATATGATTAGGCTGAACGCCTAACCGACCTGCATTTTCATTTTTCAAGGAACTATCATATAAACTCATGCGATACAAACCTATGTATTCGTCATAATCCATGTCACTCAATAAATATTAGAGCATCATTAAAACAGAAAATAAACAAATCATATTAACGAAATTAGGATCAAAAGAACAGTAGTTTAAAAATTAAGATTTTACAATTTTCTTATTTATCTTATAATACTTGCACCAATTCGAAATGAAGAGTAAAGAGCATATGGCATTCCTAAAAGATAAGCGTATTTTAATTGTTGGCGTTGCTAGCAAATTATCCATTGCATCTGGCATCGCTCAAGCTATGCACGAACAAGGTGCACAGCTAGCCTTTACATACCAGAACGATAAATTAAAAGCGCGTCTTGAAGAGTATTCACTTGAATGGGGATCATCTCCTGATCTATGCTTTCCTTGTGATGTTGCTGATGACGCACAAATTGAAGCTGTTTTTTCAGAATCCGGCTTAAAAAAACATTGGGACAGTTTAGATGGAATCGTACACGCTGTAGGCTTTGCGCCTCGAGATCAAATTAATGGTGATTTTACGGAAGTCACAACACGAGAAGGATTTAAAATTGCACATGATATTAGCACATATAGCTTTATTGCACTTGCAAAAGCCAGTCGATCTTTAATGGCAGGCCGAAATGGCTGTTTACTGACTTTAACGTATTTAGGTGCCAACAGCACGATGCCAAACTACAATGTCATGGGTGTAGCCAAAGCAGGCTTAGAAGCCAGTGTTCGCTGGTTAGCACATAGTTTAGGCCCAACAGGAACACGCGTTAATGCTGTCTCTGCTGGACCGATTAAAACATTAGCTGCGAGTGCAATTGGTGGTTTTAAAAAATTACTCAAACAAAATGCACTTCGAGCCCCTTTACGACGCAATGTCACGCAATATGAAGTAGGCCATGTTGCTGCATTTTTATGCTCTGATTTAGCCAGTGGCATAACAGGTGAAGTCACGTATGTTGACGCAGGATTTAGAAATGTGACAGCTAGCGAAGCAGAAGTAGAATAATCTAGCACTTTAGTTTATGCAAACTGCATTATATCAAGGGTTTGCATATTTTTTAAATGACTTTGCTAAGTGATATAATCCATGCAGATTAAACAGCCTTCTATCTTTCAAATCATCCTCAGCTTTTCTGTTTTTTTATTATGTGCTTTTTCATTTACTGCCTTATTTAATCTTCCCATACAACTCGTGTTATTTATTGCTTGGTTTATTATGCTGTATTTAGGTATTAAACTCGGTCATCCGTATGAAGCGCTAGAACAATCAATTATTCAAGGCATCACAAAAGGATTAGTCGCTATTTTGATTCTTATTGGTGTAGGGGCCTTAGTCGGCACTTGGATTCATAGCGGCATTGTTGCAGGTCTTATTTATTACAGCTTGAATTTACTCAGCCCAGCCTTCTTCTTACCGATCTGTCTCGTTATTTGCGCCATTACTTCTTTAGCCACAGGCACATCTTGGGGAACGATTGGAACGACAGGTTTAGCGATGTTAGGCGCTGGCATTAGCATGGGTTTACCCGCCCCCCTCGTGACGGGTGCTATTTTATCGGGCGCCTATTTTGGAGATAAGCTGTCTCCTTTATCGGATAGTGTTGTTCTGACAGCTTCTGTTTCACGCGTGGTTTTAATCGATCATATTAAAGGGATGTTACCGATTAGTTTAACCAGTTTTATATTATCCTTGATACTCTTTACGATGGCAGGCTGGATAGAAATTAACACTGCACAGACTATTAATGCAGAACAAATCACACAAACTATTCAGGCTATTTCAACTTGTTTTCATATCAACTGGACTATTTTTATTCCAATTATCTTAACTTTATCTTTATTAATTATCCGAAAACCTGCTTTTCCAGTGATTTGTTTTGGATCCCTTTTAGGGGTCATTTGGTCCATTTTATTGCAAAATAGCTCTCCGATTGAAGCCATACAAAGCGTCTATCATCCTGTCTTTGTTCAAATTGATGATGCAGCCATCAATACTTTGTTAAATAAAGGTGGTATTCAAAGTATGCTACCGTCATTGATTATTATTTTATTTGGATTAGGACTGGGAGGACTGCTCAATCAAATTGGCATGCTATCTGTTATATCAACTCATTTTATGAAAGCAATTCACGGTGTGTTTAGTGCAACTGTTGTGACGATATTCACGGCATTATTTGCCAATATTTTTGGTAGTGCCATGTATGTATCTTTAATATTGACACCCACCATTTTAGATAAAAGTTATGATAAATTAAAAATAGATCGCAGAATTTTATCAAGAAATACGGAATTTGGAGGCACATTAACATCCGGCATGATCCCATGGAGTGATAACGGGATTTTCATTACGACTGTCCTTGGACTGTCTACCTTTAGTTATTTACCTTATATGTGGTTAAACTTTTCTTGCATCCTGCTGGCTATTTTATTTTCATACCTCGGGTGGTTCAATTACACATCCCCGACTACCGTTTCGTCAGCTGTTAATTGATATAAATGCTGCTTCAGTTTCGTTAGTCGTCTATCACTTTCTTGATAAACAGCCATAGCTAACGCTTTCTTTTGGGCCAACACAACGACTAACCGCTTACCTCTTGTTACGCCAGTATACACTAAATTTTTTTTCAATAAACTGTAATGCTGCATACAGAAAGGGATCACGACAACTGGATATTCACTGCCTTGACTTTTATGAATACTGATAGCATACGCTAAGCTTAATTCATTTAACTCATTAAATTCATACGAAACAAGACGATCATCAAATAAAATCAGTAATTTTCGCACTTCAGTATCAATTTGATCAATAAAACCAATATCACCATTAAAAACTTCTTTATCATAATTATTCACAGTTTGAATCACTTTGTCACCGGGTGAAAACGTCATACCAGATTTTGTGATTTGAGGAAAAGACTGGCTATTTAATCTATTTTTTAATGCAAGATTCAAAGCAAGTGATCCTAAAGAACCTCTACGAACAGGTGTTAATACTTGAATATGCTGAATCGGATCGAGTTGTAAGTAATTCGGTAAGCGCCTTGCCACTAAATCACAAATTTTTTCTTTTATCTCATCAGGATCATCTAAATATAAAGTATAAAAATCACTCGTTTTGTTATGCTTTAATGGCATATATCCTTGATTGATTCGATTTGCATTTAAAATAATCTGAGAATCTTTTCCTTGTCTAAACGTTTCTGTTAATCGAACTGTTTTGATTACATTGGATTCAATACAATCACGCAATATTTGCCCAGCACCAACAGACGGTAATTGATCCACATCGCCAACTAAAATCAAAGCGGCATGTTTTGGTATTGCTTTTAATAAATGATGCATTAACAGCATGTCGAGCATCGAAGCTTCATCAACGATTAAAATATCAAGCGTTAGCACATTACTTTCATCATGCTTAAATTGCAAAGTAATGGGAGAAAATTCTAACAATCGATGGATTGTTTTCGCAGTATAGCCTGTCGCTTCAGATAATCTTTTAGCCGCTCGACCTGTGGGAGCACAGAGCATTGGTGTGATTGATTTTTGAGAGAGCAGCTTTAACAGGCTATTAATAATCGTTGTTTTGCCAACGCCAGGCCCACCTGTCACAATACATACTTTTTCAGATAATAAAGTCATTAAAGCTTCTTTTTGAGAAGCGGAAGGGATCAGATGAGCTTGTTTTTCTAACCAAGCGAAGGAAGCTGGAATATCAAAAGCATCCCAAGGTGGGCGGCCTTGCATTAAATCAAATAAATTCTGAGCTAAACACGCTTCACTATAAAAAAGATGCTTTAAAAAAACAACAGTTTCTCCGTCAATTTGGTTTGAAATTAAGTGGGAAGCGTTGATTTCATGTGTAATGGCCGACTGAACAAGATCAACTGGCACTTTTAATAATTCAGCTGATTTTTCAATTAACTGCTCTATTTTTACTGCGCAATGCCCTTGATTAGAGCAGGTTGTTAATACATAATGAATACCGGCTTGCACTCGAAAAGCAGCATCATGCGAAATATTTGTTTTTTTAGCAATATCATCTGCTGTTTTAAATCCGATACTGTCAATATCAGCGATCAAACGATACGGATTTTCTTGGATATATTGCAGCACATCATCACCATAACACTTATACACTTGAGCGGCTCTACTGCCTTGAATACCATAAGATTGCAAAGCAATCATAATATGACGATGATGACCATGATTAGACCAGCTGGATAAAATAGCTTGTAGTCGTTTTCCTCCAATGCCTTCTACTTCAAGCAAACGCTTGGGCTCATGTGTCATCACATCAAAAATATCGCGACCAAAGGCATTGGTCATAATTTTAGCTACATGAGGACCTACACCTTTAATAACACCAGAAGAAAGATATTTTTCAATATCTTTTAGATGATTGGGTTCGCTAAACGCTAAATAAAAGGCTTTGAATTGTTTACCATGAACAGCATGCTGAATCCATTCTCCTTTGCACTCAATCTGAAACCCTTCTTGTACATGCAGTGTTGTCCCGACCACACAAATATTGTTTGATTCTTCTTCAAGACGAACTGATAAGACACAATAACCACTTTCAGTACTATGAAATATAATGCGTTCAACAAAACCCGTTAATCGAGTTGTTTCCTGTAATTCCAGTGCATTATTGGGCATGATTGATTACAACCTGTTCAGTAAAAGAGTCTCTTAAATCAATCAATTTTTTATTTTTTTAGCATACCGAATAGAGGCCATACTAAAACAAAAAATGCAAACCGTCAAACCAATCGAAATAGCTTGCGTAAAACTACGTGTAGGCAAACAAAATCCGACAACAGCGCTAATAAAATAAAACATAATCATAAAACATAATCCAATCAGTCCAGCAGTATACCCTTTGATTAAAACTGGAAAAAATAACAAAATCGGTAATATTTTAATCCAAAAAATAATATGCGTAATATTCGGAGTTAAAGGCCTGATTAAAAAATGATCGATCGTCAGTATGATTAAGAATAAAATATACAGTATTTGCGTTAAATGCAACCAATAATTGATGGGGCCACAATGATGGAGTATCTGTTTCAATGTCAACATGAGATAAAATATAGCCTATATGATCAAAATAAAAAACGCGGTTATGCCGACATCAATTGAAATATGTTAATATATTGGGTATTTTATGATGATTAATCCAAATCACTGCTTGTTCAACATAAGGCAAAATATCAGATGTTAAGCGAACTGGGTGAAAATAAAACGGGGTATAGAAAAAAATACCAATCCAATATAAAAAGATGAGTGAACCATGCACGACACCTAAAATTAAACCGACGACTCGCGACAGAATATGCGGAAAAATATTGACTAGCAAAGGCGTCAGTAATAACTTCAATAAAGCACTGACACTGATTAAAATCACGGCAAGTAATAAGGCAGACACTAAGTAATTTCCCAGTTCATGCTCTAAACCATAATGCGCGATATAATCTTGCAGTATGCTTTGAAAATGAACAGAAATAAAAATAATCGCGCACCAGATTAAGATTGAAAATATCTCTGATTTGGAACCTTTGAAGGCACCTGACAGACCAAACAATCCGATGAAGCCAAAAATACAGCAATCGATAAGACTCATGTTAATGCAACCTTTTTGCTTTAGGCTATTGACTCAATATCATATAATATCCAACATGGCATTATAATAACAATAGATTGAACGAATAGCACAATACATTTTACAATAGTCCTCATAAAAACAAAAGCCATGCAGCGCCATAGGCTCATAAAAATAAGAGCCGTGCATCATGTATGCTGACATGAAGGTGAGCTGCTATTTAAATTAAATCCACCATCAACAACAACTCATACTCATGCATTCAGTGTTCGCCGAATTAAACAGCGCGCTAAAAATCGACTCGGATGCATACTTTGTAATAACAATTCTGGCAGCATACTGGTTTCACCATTCAAAGCAGCGGCAATGTATTCTCCACCTAAGGGCGCGGTTGTTAGACCTCTAAAGCCATGCCCTATGGTGACATAACATTGCGGAAGATAAACTGGTAGCGCCTCAAATTGAGCATTGGCATCATACTGCAATCGAGCATACTGTTTGCAAAAGATATCTGTATTCACAACAGGCCCAATAATAGGTAATTTATCAGGTGTCACCGATCTTAATCCAACCCAACCAGTCATCATGCTAGGTTTGCTTTGATTACTTAGCATCAAAGCTTGCGCTAATTCAGGAGCGTCAGATAATAAATGAAACCAATTGGTTTCATGATCCGATGCACGCTCCAGTAAAGAATAATCCCCTAATTGATTGGTTGCCCCCACACTGTGCCAATGTTTGAATGCAGGCGTTAAATAATGACGGCCTTGCAATATCATTTTCCAAGTGGCACTTTGTTGTGTTTCAGGCACATAAGAGATTTGACCTCGCATCACTTGCGAGGGCCATTTTAAATTGGCAAATAATTGAGAGGCTAAATAACTATTAGCAATAATTAAAGCCGTTGTAGAGAATACTGCTTGGTTACTGGTTTTTAGCTGCCAATTTTGATTGATTCGATCGATCGATATGATATCAAGACTGCCTTTAAAAGTAATATTTTGATGTTGGAGTAATTGGTTGCAAAATCGAGATAAATTGACCCATCCACCTGAATAAATCGCCGTAGACAAATCCTGATCACTTTCATTTTCTGTTTTCAAAGGATTTGAGATGTGATCGTGAGACTGCTTGTATGCTGTCAGTGTCATTTTATCGTCAGGATGCAAATGCAATACACCAGGCCAGTCCCAATCTTCGCCTATAGACTCACCACAAATCGCATGTAATACTTGTTGCGTATAGGCTTGGCCAACAGACCATAACTGCTGAATAAGAGGCTGCGCATTAGAAGGTTTAACCGTTAAAATAGCTTGCTGATTACTGGAGGCGCCTGTGGCAGGCGCAGAGGCTTTGTCAAGAATATCCACTATCCAACCACGCTTAGCCATAGCATAAGCGGCGCTGCAGCCAGCTAGTCCTGCTCCAATAATCAGTACTTTTTTGGTTATACTAACAGTCGGTTGGTATGAGTGAAGCCATATTTTATGTTTCAAAAAATGAGATTACCTTAATCAGTCAGATTCATATTATAACTCTGTTTCCATCGATGATACAGGAAAAGTACTGAATGATTCATGCATATAATCATGATAACGCTGGAAATCTCTTTCATGACGAACAACTGGCTCCTGATGAGTCATCAACTGCTCAAACCAAGTACCTTCTGAAACTGAAGATGTAGACACAGGTCTACCCTTCACGGTAACATATTGATTTGGTGTTAAGATCCCCAATCTAAGTAATTTTTCAAGCCCTGTCTTCCAAATGGATAGCATATTCATCTGTTGATTCTGTTTTGCCTGCATAAAAGCAGACTGACCTTCCGCATTCATCGCTAAACACCATTGAAAAATCATGTCTTTTTCTTGAAAGCTTAATTGTTTTTGCTGATGTAATTGAGCAGGCCAGTCTAATAATGTTGTTAGCATCGCTTCTTTTCCTAAACGAGAAGCGTCAGATAAATAAGATGTTCTGCTGTCATTATCTGAAAATAATAAATTAAATATATCTAGATCATGCTCCTGATGTTTTTTTGATCGCAACTTGCGCATTTGATCAAATACAATCTCTAAAGCAGCTAGATTATCGTATTGAACAGCTGTTGATAAAAAAGCATGATCTTGTATTTTTTCTAAGCAGGATACAATATAAAAGGCATCTTTTACCTTGAAAAGACGACCTTTGAATAAATAAGTAAAATAACAATACAATCCATCAGAGAATCGGTTATTCTGAAATAACGCATCAAGGCTTGATAGATCATGATTTTCAGAAAAAATTAACCTGAAGACATCATCTTCAGTTAAATATCCAGCATCAAATAAATATTCAATACAACTGAGCATCATAGAGACACTCTCAACATTACCTCGCAAGAAAGCACAATATAACCCTGAAAAATTGACTGTATTATCTCTTGTTCCACAAGAATACTTCGCTAATAGGAGTGCCTGTAGATTGTTATGAGATAAAACCTGATGATCTGCTAACTCAACAATAAAATTCAAAAAACACGATAATGCTTGAGTATTTTCATCCAAAAACAATTGTTTTAACTTAGATTTTTTATTAAAATCAAGACCTGATAAAATCTCATACAAAGCCAATTCATCTTCTGAACTTAATGGTTTAGTTAAGTTGAAGTTATGTTTTAACTGATAAAATAAGGCATCGAGTGTTTTATGGTACCCATAGATTAAATGATGACTCGTACATTGCTTATTCAACATAACCTGTCTTAAATGTTGCAAACTAGTGATACCAAATTCTGCTAAATCAGTCGATATATTCACTTCGCCATACAAACCATGCACCATTAAAATAGCAAATATATCAGCATCAAGAGGCGCACAGTAATTTAATTTGATAGATGAACAATGACTTCGATCTTGATTGATCATATTGAATAACAAAAAACCTTCGGATGTTTCAGCATAATAATCCAGCATATATTTTGGAATAAAGCTCAAAATAGATTGCCAAGCATGATGATTATCTATATTCACTTCAACAGCCGTTTTTTGTGTCAAAATGTGCGTAATATCAAAATACTGATATTGAAAAGTTTGATTGGGATCATAAGCTATCATCCAACCTGTATTATCCTGTCGTCGATAACTGATAATAGCCATCGCATGATTTGTATTACATAATAGATAACGATTAACCGTCTCAACGGTCGACTGATAAAACATAGACTCCATCATGTCTCCAAAATACTGAAAATTAGAGGCATATAAATCCACTCCAACGTTAAATCCAATATAAGCATGACAATCATCGCTTGGCTTTATATTTGACATATAAGGGATGTCATGAACTGATTTTAGTGCTGGAAATTCGTTATGCTGATAACCATCAAAATCACTTAAAAAAGCATAAGCATACTGCAGACAAAAAATACACCTGTCATCATCAAAATCAATATTTTGAATCTGACCATTACAGCATATATTTGATAGTTTATCATTAAGATTAACTCTTTTACTTCGAATATTCACCTGACTAGATGCAATAGGAGTCAATACATCGGAGTGCTGTGATCTCGATGCGACAATCAATTGATGAGTTTGCACTTGATGGATACGAGATGATAAGGATTCACCTGAAAAGTTTGTATTTTTTCCGGGAAAAGCTTCTACAAAAAAACTAAAAAATAAAATGAAAATCCATAAAAAAAATTTATTTTGATTATATATAAAAAGAGCAATTAAACACATAACATACATCCTTGTAATGTGATATATTATTTTTCTAAATCAATAAAATAAACATCAATAATTTATTGTTAATAGTTTCAATCTATTATCAAGCATATTTTTTGAATAAAAAAAAATAATGAATTATTTTATCAATAAATACATTATAACGCCTTGCATGAATATAAGGGCGTCGAATCCCTTTATACCATTAGCATAGCAGTGCATGACTATAATGAGCTGAGTAATAACAATCAATAATCTGAGATCTTTGCAATAAGCAGTTCAATGGATAATTTATGTATTTTTTTATTCAAACAACACATAAATTACTTTATTTTTTAAACTATTTTAATAAAAAAGATCATATCAGGAGTCTTTGTTATCTTATTGCAAAGGTTTCAATCTGATTACTGTACATATCGCCATTTTAGAATATAACTCTAGAAAAAAATCGATAAAACGAGGTCTATCTTCAAAAGATAGTCAGTATTGCTATTTATCAGAAGGCCTCATATGAAAAAAAGCAGAAAAACAAAAATAAGCAATATTTTTTAGACAATCTATTCAGAAACGCGATACACAGCTGAAAAGTCTGTTCACACAGGCATCAATGCGATTATACTTCAATAGATCCCTGCTTTTACAAGTCTTTGATTCAGTGTTTTTTGAAACACAGATATTTCAAGATATCATCAAATCAAACTAGACTGCCTATTTAGGTGACAAGAGAAACTTTTTAAACCACTCAAAAAAACTGTCTTCTGAATCTGAACAAGTCGTATTTTTTTTACTCTTCACAATAGCAGACTGACTTGGCGTTAAGATGCCCAATTTAACTAATCTTTTAAGCCCTGTATTCCAAATGGATAAGATGTTCATCTGATGATTCTGTTTTGCTTTCATAAAAGCAGATTGACCTTTTATACCCATCGCTAAACACCATTGAAAAATCATATCTTTTTCTTGAAGGCTTAATTTTTTTTGCCGATGTAATTGAACTGGCCAAGCTAATAACATTTTCAGCATATCTTCTTTTCCTAAACAAGAAACATAAGATAAATAAGACGCTCTGTTGTCATAATCTGAAAATAATAAATTAAATATCTCTAAATCATACTCTTGTTGTTTTTTTGATCGCAACTTGAGCATCTGATCAAATACAACCTCTAGAGCATCTGGATTATCGTATTGAATAGCTGTTAATAAAAAAGAATGCTTCTGTAAGTTTTCTAAGTAGGATAGCAAGTAAAAGGCATCTTTTACTTTAAGAATACGTCCTTGAAATAAACAATTGAAATAACAAGAGAATCCATCAACGAATTGGTTATTCTGAAATAACAAGTCAACGCTTGATAGACAACCATTCTCAGCAAGCATTAACTTGAAGACATCCTCTTCAATTAAATGTCCAGCATTCAATAAATATACTATACAATCAAGCATCATCGAGATACTTTTAACATTGCCCTTCAAAAAAGCACAATGCAATCCTGAACAATGGACTATATTATTTTTTTCTGCTTCATCTTCATACGAATTCTTTGCCAATAGGAGTGACAGTAGCTTTGTCCGAGATAAAACCTGATGATCTGCTAATTCAATAATAAAATTTAAAAAACACGATAAAGATTGATTGTTTTTTTTATCAAACAATTGATTTAATAAAGATTTTTTATTAAAAGTAAGGCCTAATAAAATTTCATATAAAGCTAGTTCATCTTCTGAGTTTAATGGTTCAGTTAAGTTAAAGTTATGTTTTAACTGATAAAATAAGGCATCGAGTGTTTTATGGAACCCATATCTTAAATAACGACTTGTACATTGTTGATTCAACATAACCTGTCTTAAGTGTTGCAAACTAGTGATGCCAAATGCTGATAAATCAGTCGATATATTGGTTTCGCCATACAATCCATGCATCATTAAAATAGCAAAGATATCTTTATCAAGAGGTGCGCAGTAATTCAATGTGGTCGATAAACAATTGCTGCGAGCTTGATTGATGATATTGAATAACAAAAAACCTTTAGACGTTTTAGCATACAAATCCAGATGATTTTTTAGAATAAAGTTCAAAATAGATTGCCAAGCGTTCTGATTATCTATATTCACTTCAACAGCCTGTTTTTGTGTCGTCATATGCGTAACATCAAAATACTGATATTGAAAAGTTTGATTGGGATCATAAGCCATCATCCAACCTGTATTATCATGTCGCCTATAACTGATAATAGCCATTGCATGAAGTGTATTACATAATAGATAACGATTAATCGTTTCAACGGTTGATTGATAAAACATAGCCTGCATCATCTCTCCAAAATACTGAAAATTAGAGACATATAAATCCACGCCAATGTTAAATGCAATATCATCCTCAAGGTCATAGGCTGGCTTTATATTTGACATAGAAGGAATATCATGGACTGATTTTAGTACTTGAAATTCGTTATGCTGATGACCATCAAAATCACTTAAAAAAGCATAAGCATACTGCAGACAAAAAATAGGCCTGTTATCATCAAAATCAACATTGTGAATCTTACCATTACAGGATATTTTTGATAATTGATCATTGAGATTGATTCTTTTACTTTGAATATTCACTTGATTAGGTGTAAAAGGAGTCAATAAATCGGCTTGTTGTGATGTCGAGGTGCTGATCACGTGATGAGTCTGTAATTGACGGGCACGAGATGATAAAGATTCACATGAAAAGTTTGTATTTTTTCCAGGAAAAGCTTCTACAAAAAAACTAAAAAATAAAACGAATATCAATAAAAAAAATTTATTTTGATTATATATAAAAAGCGTCATTAAACACATAACATACATCCTTGAAATGTTATATATTATATTTTTTCAATCAATAAAATAGACATCAATAATATTGATGCTTAATAAACAGCCTCAATCTCTCCAATAAACTATCAATCTATTATTTGAATAAAAAAAAATAATGAATTATGGTATCAAAAACACATTATAATACAGACTTTGTGATACACATCATGGCATCGAATCCCATGATGTAGTCAGCATGACATGACTATAATGACCTAAGCACGACCAAAAAATCATCTGATCATGGCACATATCGACATTTTCGAATACAAAGTGAGAAAAAATCGATAAAAAAAATCATATATACAAAAACTTGTCAGTATTGGCACCTATCAGGCGGCCTCATACGAAAAAGATGTCAATTTAAGACAACAAGAAAAAAAATAAGCCATATTTTTTAGACGATCCATTTAAAAACACAGTATACAGTTGAAATAAAAGAAGGTCTGTCCACTTAAACATCAATGCGATCATATTTCAATAGCATTGATGATCCCTCTCATTTGTTAAAAACAAGCAGATTGATGATTGAATCGTGATTCAAACTCATAAAATAAAGATATTTTGCGTTGACTTAACTGATCCTCTAAAAAAATATGATGAGTCATCATGTGCTGTGCTTATAGTTAGTGGATGTTTTTCTATTTTTTATATAAAAAGTGATGAGAATCTGGTATTGTAAACAGACAAGATTAGCTGTATTGTCTTGATTATTTTTATAAAAGTGAATATTGAGTCGATTCTGAATAAATCAATTTTTTTGAAAAAAAATGTAAACGACTGAGTCGTAGCGATTGACGTAAAAAAATCAGGCACGACACAAACCATACTATCCAAGCACGCAATCATCGTAAATGATGCTCAACTCCACATAAAATAGCATTTATTGCATATAACACATATTTAGCCGGCTTTTAAAAACCAACAAATACAATATATCAATAAGACACACATGATATTATGGTATAATCTTTTCAGATGAGTGCTGATATAAAATCTGGAAAAAAATGAAAGAATAAAAACTCGAAAAACAAATTTATTTTTCAATAAATTCAGCCATCATCTTGATCATGAAAGCATTCTTTTAGCAAAATAATCAAGACTGAACGAAACAATCAACATCTTCTTAATCTATAGAAATATAATTTAATCATTATAATTCAATAATAGTGAACTTTTCTTATCATACAGTGTCTTATATCTAGTTTATAATATGCATAATTTGAAATAAAACAATATGTTTTATTTCAAATTATAGACGTAGATATACGTGCCATGATCGAAATAATTATACTAATTATCAATTAAAGGATAAAAATATAATGGAAAAATGCTCACAAAATCAACAATATGCTGGTAACGCAAGTCAAGTCGAATCTATC
>VSKW01001586.1_pt1 | contig 21209 bp, 21 predicted proteins | sample 4798611 | NCBI WGS metagenome assembly VSKW01 (sample SAMN12179536, study PRJNA552185) | sponge metagenome | biome: deep-sea hydrothermal plumes; feature: spots directly above weak diffusing fluid; material: sea water; isolation source: sponge from the Crane site of a hydrothermal vent ...
CATTGGAAGACTTTAGAAGAGCCTCATTGGGGCAGTAATAACTATGAAAAATTAGATTATCAAGATGTTATTTACTATGCTGAGCCAAAAAATATTGCAGAAAAGAAAAAAAATTACGAAGATTTAGATCCAGAACTAATTAAAACTTTTGATCGCTTGGGCATACCCCTTAATGAACAAAAGCGTATTAGTGGGGTTGCTGTGGATGCCGTGTTTGATAGTGTATCGATTGCCACCACACATAATGAAGTTTTAGATAAAGCCGGTGTAATTTTTTGTTCTATTTCCGAAGCCCTTGTTAAACACGAAAAACTAGTTAAAAACTATTTAGGCACTGTGGTTCCTTATACAGATAATTATTTTGCTGCTTTAAATGCGGCAGTTTTTACTGACGGTTCTTTTTGTTACATTCCTAAAAATGTAAAATGCCCTTTAGACCTATCCACTTATTTTAGAATTAATATGCAAGAGACAGGGCAGTTTGAAAGAACCCTGCTAATTGCCGACGAAGGTAGTTTTGTAAATTACTTAGAGGGTTGCACCGCTCCCATGAATGATAAAAACCAATTACATGCTGCTGTGGTCGAACTTGTTGCCTTAAACGATGCCACCATTAAATATTCCACCGTACAAAACTGGTACCCTGGAGATAAAGATGGCCGCGGAGGTATCTACAATTTTGTGACAAAGCGTGGTCAGTGTCGTGGTAAAAATTCAAAAATTTCTTGGACACAAGTCGAAACAGGATCGGCCATTACTTGGAAATATCCTTCTTGTATTTTAACAGGCGAAAATTCTCAAGGCTTTTTTTACTCGGTGGCCTTAACCCATGACCATATGCAGGCAGACACTGGCACAAAAATGATACATGTGGGAAAAAATACTAAAAGCGTTATTATTTCTAAAGGAATTTCTAGTGACAACTCTATTAATACTTACCGTGGCCTTGTGCAAATTTTACCCTCAGCAGAAGGAGCTAAAAACTATTCTCAGTGCGACTCCATGTTAGTAGGATCTAATAGCCAAGCTCATACCTACCCTACCGTGGATGCAAAAAATAATACTGCAATTGTTGAACACGAAGCTTCTACCTCGAAAATTAGCCAAGACCAACTTTACTACTTACAATCGCGAGGGCTTAGCGTAGAGCAAAGTATTTCCTTAATCGTAAATGGTTTTTGTAAAGATGTTTTTAAACACCTTCCTTTAGAGTTTTCTGAAGAGGCTGTAAGCCTTGTGGAAATGAAACTAGAAAACAGCATTGGATAATTAAAAAAGGATACCGCAAGCATGTTAAAAGTTACCAACTTACACGCCTCTATAAATGATAAAGAAATTTTAACTGGTTTAAATTTAAGTGTTCAGGCGGGGGAGGTACATTGTATCATGGGCCCCAATGGTGCTGGAAAAAGCACTTTGTCTAAAATTTTAACCAAGCACCCCGACTACAGCGTTAATTCTGGCCAAATAGAATACACGCTTAACTTTGAAAAATACGACTTGCTAAACATGGAGGCTAACGAACGCTCTTTAAATGGTGTTTTTTTAGCCCTGCAACACCCTGTGGAAATTACTGGTATTAGTAACTTTCAATTTTTACAAGAAATTACAAAAGCTCACTGCCTCCACCAAGGGGTTAAACCTCCCTCTAGCGATGAGCTTAAAAAAATGATTTTAGATTTAGCTAAGCAACTAAAACTACCTTCTGACTTTTTAGACCGATCCATTAACGATGGTTTTTCGGGAGGAGAAAAAAAGCGTAACGAAGTATTGCAAATGCTTTTGCTAAAGCCGCAACTTATTTTTTTAGACGAACTGGATTCTGGTTTAGACATTGACGGTTTACACCTTGTTGCCAAGGCTATTAAAAATTTTCAAAATTCCGAAAGAGCCTTTGTATTAGTTACCCACTACCAAAGTATCTTAAAAGAAATAAAGCCCGATTTTGTACATGTTTTGCATGGAGGAAAGCTTGTTAAAAGTGGCGACTACAGTTTGGCAGAAAAAATTGCTGCTCAGGGGTATTCTTGGTTAACTTAAGTTTATTAAAAAACACTAAGCAAGTGCCTTGGAAGGGGTTTCCTCTTTATGCCGCTTTGCAAGAGGTGCCTAAAAACCTTTTTCTAACTACTCTTCCAAAAGAGGTGGTGTTTTTTACCATACATCCCGATGACAAAAATAAAATAGATATTCAATATAATCTAACTAACCCCTTTAAAAAACCAGAAGAGCAATTTTTAGAACTACAATCGCTTCGTAGTAAAAAAGATTTTTCTAGTTTTCAAAATATCTTTAATACAGACAATCAATTATATGCCCTGCTGTCTGTTAAAGAAAACCAACACCTTGCGCACCCTATTGCCATCCATCTTCCTTGTTCTCAAAAATACCAAAACTTGCAGTATGGAATTGTTGTGAAAAAAAACGCTTCGGCAAGTGTTTATGAATCCTACACAGGTAGTGATGAAGCAATGGATCTACACAATGTTAGTTCTTTTATTTCTGTGCAAGAAAATGCTTGTTTAAATTTTATCAGTGAAAATTCTAAAACTTCGTCGGCAATGTCTGTCCGGCACATGCATAATTATTTGCACCAAAATAGCCAAATGTATCTTAATTATTATTCGGTAAACAACACTACCCCCGTATCAGTTAACCAGCTTTCTTCGCTGTACAATGTTCATACTTTTTTAATGGGCAAAGCCTCTAATTTTTTTGAACAAGCTTTGACTTTAGCTAAAAATAAAACAAACAACCATCATTGTAGTAATATTTATCACTTAAAGCCTTGTGGGCAATCCTCCCAATTACACAAAGCCCTGTTAGATGATTTTGCAAAAAGTGTTTTTAATGCTTTAGTATTTATTGGCTCTGATTGTCCACAGGTTAATAGTCATCAACTTAATAATAATTTAAGCTTTTCTAAAAAAACAAAAGTTATCTCTCAGCCTCAATTGCAAGTAAAAACAGATGATGTAAAGGCCGCCCACGGAAGCACTACGGGGCAAGTGCAAGCAGAAGAACTGTACTACCTTCAGTCTCGAGGAATTTCTTTGCTAAAAGCTAAACAATTATTAAAACAAGCCTTTATAAAAGAAACATATAGTAATATAACTAACCCTGTTATTAAAAAAACCATTAGCAGTATTTTAAAAAAATATGATGAATAAAACATACGATATAAAAAAAATTCGCTCTGAATTTCCTCAACTAAGTTTACAAATAAAAGAAAAGCCTTTGGTTTATCTAGATAGTGCGGCCACCACTTTAAAGCCAAAGCCTGTTATTGATAAACTTTCTGACCTTTATCTTTTTAAAACGGCAAACATTCACCGAGCCGCTCATGAGTTAAGCCAAAACATTAGTGCCGATTACGAAAAGGCTAGAGAAAATGTAGCCACTTTTATTAACGGCAAACAAAACGAAGTGATCTTTACCAAGGGAACTACCGAGTCCATTAACTTTGTCGCACAATCGTATGCAAAATACTTTCCTAAAGGGAGCGAAATTATTATTAGTAGCTTAGAACATCATTCTAATATTTTGCCTTGGCAAAGTATCGCTAAAGAATATGGTTTGGTATTAAAGTTTATTGATTGTTTACCTTCGGGGGAGTTAGATTTTAATCACTTTAAAAGTTTAATTACTAAAAAAACTAAACTATTAGCTTTAACTATTTGCTCTAACGCTTTGGGGATTATTAACCCTGTGGAAGACTTCACTGCAGTGGCTAAAAAAAATCAAATAAAAGTTTTATTAGATGCTGCTCAATCTATTAGTTCTAATATCACCGATGTAAAACAATTGGGCGCTGATTTTTTAGTGTTCTCGGGGCACAAAATTTTTGCCCCCACAGGCATTGGAGTTTTATGGGTTAAAGACAATTTGCTAGAACATCTAAAACCCTATCAGGTGGGCGGAGGAATGATTTCTTCTGTGAACAAACAGTCTTGTGCTTTAGCCTGTCCTCCTCATAGGTTTGAAGCGGGCACCCCTCCCATTGTACAAGCTATTAGCTTGGGGCATGCTTTAAATTATGTGCAAAACATTGGGTTACAAAATATTCATAATCATGAAAAAGCTTTATTAACAGCTCTCGACGAGGGCCTGGGGACCATTTCTGGACTTAGCATTCTGGGCCCTTTAAAAACACGAGTAAATATTTGCTCCTTTAGTGTGCAAGACATACACTCTTCTGATATTGGCCAGTTATTAAGTATGCAGGGTTTTTGCGTTAGAACGGGCAATCATTGTGCACAACCCTTGGTGGTTGAAGAGCTTAAAATTAACACCGGCCTAACTAGAATTTCCCTTTCTATTTACAACACCTTAGAGGAGGTGCAAGCTTGCATCGTCGCGGTTAAAAAATGCTTAAAAATGCTTCGCTAAAGGGTTTGCAATGCCCTAATGACTATGCTAGGTTGTTTTTTGCATGACTGGCAAGTGCCATTTAAGCAAAGAACCAAAACAGAGGAAAAAGAAAAATGGGTAAAAGACTATACGTAGGGAACCTTCCCTTTACAGTGACAGAACAAACATTAGGTGATTCATTTGCAGAATGTGGAACAGTAGAAACTATCACACTTATTACAGATAGAGAAACAGGCCGTAGTAAAGGTTTTGGCTTTATCGAAATGGGAACAGATGATGAAGCGCAAAAAGCGATTTCAAAGTTTGATGGACAAGACTATGAAGGTCGTTCATTAAAAGTTAACGAAGCTCGTCCAAAAGAAGACAGACCTCGCGGTGGCGGCGGTGGATTCGGTGGCGGCGGTGGCGGCGGTGGTCGTGGCGGACGCTACTAATTTAGTATAATTATTTATAAATTATTGTGACAAAAAGGAGCTAATTATTAGCTCCTTTTTTTTTGTAGTAAAAACTAACAATAATTAAACTAGAAGCCATTTTATAAACTTAAATATTCGTCATAAGAGGTGTACTTATCTTCAATAACTTTTCCGTCAATGTCGATAATTCGGTTAGCTACGGTTTGAATAAATTCGTGATCATGGGAGGTAAATAAAGCTGTTCCGTTAAATTTTGCCAAACCATCATTCACGGCGGTAATACTTTCTAAATCTAAATGATTAGTGGGTCCGTCTAATATTAATACATTCGCCCCCGACAACATCATTTTAGAAAACATACAACGCACTTTTTCGCCGCCCGATAGTACATTGGTTTTTTTAAGTGCTTCGTCGCCCGAAAATAACATTTTTCCCAAAAACCCACGAATAAAAGATTCGTCTTTTTCTTCGGAGTATTGGCGCAACCAATCTAAAATAGAATATTTTCCATCGGCAAAATAAACAGAATTATCAGAGGGAAAATACGCTTTAGTGGTAGTTACTCCCCACTGCACAGTCCCTGCGTCGGGCTTTACCTCTCCCTCTAATATTTGAAAAAGTAATGTTTTAGCCACATCGTTTTTCCCTAAAAAAACAACTTTGTCGCCTTTTTTAAGGTTAAAAGAAATATTGTCTAAAACTTTTTCTCCATTAATGCTTTTTGTTAAGCCTTCTACTAATAATAAATCTTTTCCCGCTTCGCGCTTGGGCTGAAAAGTAATGTAGGGGTATTTTCTAGTTGTTCGTGGTAAATCTTCAATTTTTAATTTTTCTAATTGCTTTTGTCGAGAAGTGGCTTGTTTAGATTTTGCTGCATTTGCTGAAAACCTTTGAATAAAACTTTTTAATTGATCGGCCTTGTCTTCGGCTTTTCTTTTTTGATCGCTGCGCAATTGTAAAGCTAGCTCGGAGGACTGGCGCCAAAAATCATAATTTCCCGCATAAACAGTTAGCTTTTTAAAATCTAGGTCGGCAATATGTGTACACACTTTATTTAAAAAATGTCTGTCATGCGAAACCACAATAACGGTATTGGTAAAATTTAGTAAAAAATTTTCTAACCAATGAATGGCGGCAATATCTAAATGGTTGGTTGGCTCATCTAACAATAACACTTCTGGCGAACCAATTAAGGCTTGAGCTAATAACACCTTAACCTTTGTATCGCCTGATAAATCTTTCATAACTTTTTCATGAAATTTGGTGCTAATGCCTAGGCCTGCAAGCAAGGTTGCAGCTTCGGATTCGGCCTCCCACCCGTTAAGTTCTGTAAATTGTGCTTCTAAATCGCCCGCACGAACGCCATCTTCGTCAGAAAAGTTTTCTTTTGCATAAATGGCGTCTTTTTCTTTCATAATAGAATAGAGTTTTTTATTTCCCATTAACACCGTTTCTAAAACGCTATTTTCGTCATAGGCAAAGTGATCTTGCTTTAACATAGACAGGCGATCGCCGTGCCCCAAGCTTACCGTTCCTGTTTGTGGTTCAATGTCTAAAGAAAGAATTTTTAAAAAGGTAGATTTTCCAGCTCCATTAGCTCCAATTAACCCGTAACAATTTCCGGGAGTAAATTTTGCATTTACATCATCAAATAATTTTTGCCCACCAAAGGCTAAACTAACATTATTTGCACTAATCATCGCCCTGTCCTTTCTTGTTTTTACTGCTGTGAAGATACAATAATAAGCCTGTGCGGTCTATTAAAAAGTTTGAACATGCTTAGCAATAACCATTGGAGAAGAATAATTTTATTGATTGCTTTGCCGGGAGTGCAAGTTTAAATATTGTTTTGCAAAGTTTGGTGGAGCCAAGGGGGATCGAACCCCTGACCTCTACGCTGCCAGCGTAGCGCTCTCCCAGCTGAGCTATGGCCCCCAACATTGCCAGACTAGCTTAAACAGAAAAAAAAGCAACAGCCCTTTAAAAACAAAAACGCTAGCTCTTTTATATAAAAAATTATATAGCTATAACCATGAGCACAGTAGACATACGGCCCGAAGATATTTTAATTAAAGTGCAAGACACACCTAACCCATGGGCTTTAAAGTTTATTATTAATCAAGTTTTAAAGTCAGAGGGCAAGGCCACTTTTACCAAGCCGGATGAGTGTAATAATTTGCCGCTAATTTATGCACTAGTTACCCTAAAGGGCGTAAAACAAGTTTATGTTTTTCGCAACACTTTAAGCATCACCTACACCGAAGAAATAGAAAAAGAAGATTTAATTAGCAATGTGCAAATTATTATAAAAACGCGCATTAATATTCACAACCCTGACTTTTTAGACTACGACCCTTTTGAAGAAAAAAAACCAAAGGTTAAAAAATCACACCAATCCGACAACCCCGAAATTCAAAAAATAAATGAAATTTTAGATCGCACAGTAAGGCCCGCCCTACAAGCCGACGGTGGTGATATTGATATTATAGAAATTTTAGACGATGAAGTAAAAATTCTTTATCAAGGTGCTTGTGGAGGTTGCCCCAGCGCACTCACGGGAACTTTGCAAGCTATAGAAAATATTTTGCAAAACGAACTGGATAAGCCAAACTTAAAAGTTTCTCCAATATAAAAACCGCGCTGGTTATTTTAAAGAACTAAAATACGCAGCAATGTCTTCCATATCTTGAACGCTTAACCCTGCAACCATAGGCTTCATGCTTGGGTCTTTACGGGCGCCCGACTTAAATGCTTTTAATTGCTTTACTAAATAGGCCTGTTTTTGACCCGCCAAATTAGGCCACACAGGACTGACACTAATTCCTTTTGCCCCGTGACAAGCAAAGCAAGTGGCGGCCCTAGCCTTTCCTTTTTTTGCATTTCCCGCCGCCTGAACTGAAGAAATAAATCCAAAAACCATGCATATACTGATAATACTTTTTGCAAACATAATAACTCCTTAATAAATATAATGTTTAAATACTCCTTAGAAGAAAAAAAGCAAGTGCCCTTTAAAAAAAAGGCCTAAACTTTTAAAAACCGCTATCGCAAAGGCTTTAGCCTGTACGCTTAGCTTTATATATTATCCATAAAATATTCTGTTGCTCCCAATACAATAAAGGGAAATGCTACTAACAATATTCCTGGAATTATAAAGCTTAGTGATAAAAAACTACTTAAGCCTAAAAAAAAGGGGAAAAAAGTAAAAGAAAATTTTAGCCGGCTTAACAGAGGTAAGGCTTTAAGCTCCATAACATAGTCCATACTATCTAAAGCAATAATCCACATCATTGCAAAATTAGAAAAAATGGATATTACTGGAAAAAATGATAATACAAAAAACAAGAGGCCTAAAATAGAAAAAAAAACTACGCGCTTTATGCTTACTTGCAATAAAAAGAAAAATAACTGTATTTTTCTTTTTACTGTTACTTCGGTAGCTACAGAAGAATTTTTCTTCTTGCAAAAAGATTCCACTAAAAATAAATGAAAAGGGCTAGCTATAACAGTAAAAATGCTAAAAACCACATACAAAAGCAATATAGAAAAACTAAACCATAAAGTGGCCTTTAATAACCCAGCCAATAGAGGGTATACCCAAAAAGACGACATAAAAACTAAAGTGTTGTCTATAAATTTAGAAAGATAGGAAATAGAAAAAAAGTTTCCGGCAAAAAATAATAGCCCTGCAAAAATTAGAGGCATAAAAATCCATTTTTGCAAAGACTTATGCTCTTTAGCTAATTTTATTCCTCTAAAGAAAACTAAAAACCCTTTAAAAAAGTGCATCATAATATAAACCCACTAACATAAACCCGCAGGAGTGAAAAAGTAAAAAGCTACAATAATTAAATTGTAGCTTTTTTTGTTTACACAAAGGAAGTAAAATTAACTTCGCGTGGTTACTAAAAGTAATTAAATATGATCTCTCATGATATCGCGATCCATTACTGTTTTGCGATTTTCACTTTTAGCAGCTTCAATGCCTTTTTTGCACAATCTTTCTACCGCTTGGCTTAATGCAGCCACTGTTTCTGCAGAAGTATTGCACCCACCAGCTTCTTTAATATATTTTTTTACCTTACTTGCTACTACTAGTACTTCAGCCATAATTATCCCCTTATATTTTAGCGCCTACCTATTACTATATTATAGACATATTTGCCTAAACTCTAGCACAACATTAAATTCTGGCAAATAAAAAGTAGAAAAACTCTAGAAAAAATTTGTTAAATTTAAAAATACTCTTAAAATTGCAATATCTGCACGCTTTTAGGTTCAGAAATAACCAGTTTAGTGGCTGTTTGTAAAACCGAATTATGCCTTGTAACCACATTGGCGCTATAAGAACCTCTTGGTAGGTTAAAGGCAATAAAACCAATGGTTTTCTTATTGGGTTGTTTATAGGTTTGCCACTGCTTATCAAAATAAAAAAGCTGTCTTTTTAAATGGGGAGGGGAATCTAACAAGGGTTTAATGTTCGCGCTAAAAGCTACGGTTTTTTGACTCACCCCAATCAAAACGCTAGATTCGTCCACAAGCGTTATGTTTTTTGCCATTTTACTAAGCCATGCTTTTCGAAGCATGGGAATTTCTAATTGGTTTTTGTTAGAAAAAGAAAGAATACTTAAAGCTTGGTAGCTTGTGTTTTTTGGCTCCACTTCGAATAGCTGCAAATTTTCGCCATCTTTTTGTTGGGGAAGAACTACTTTGCCACCTTCGGTAACAAAAGATCCGTAATCAGACCCTAATAATTTTACTTTTGCTTGCACAAACTTTTTAGAAAATAAATCGTAAGGTATAATGTGTTTTTTTCTATTTTTTGATTCAATAAAATCTACAAAAGAAACCGCGCCACTTTGAACGGGAACAAATTTAGAATTATAAGAATGTTGTGCAAATTGCACCCCTATGGAATTTACTCCGCTTTCTAAACCTACAAAAGCAAACAAGCCCGAAGCACTAGTGCTAGATAGCTCTTTGTTAGGAACCCAGCTGTCAAAGTAAATGGGCTTTATGTTAGAGTTGTAAAGTTGAAGTTTTGCCCCTTGCACAGGCCTTCCTTTATAAGAAATTCTTCCCCATACAATAGAGGGTTTATTAGAAATTTCTAAATCCCATTCTAATAAATATAAAAAAGAATCAATTATAGACTTCGAAAAAGAATACAAATTACTTAAGCTAAAAGTATTGCCAAAAGATAAGCTCGGCCAATGGTTAAGGTGGTAAGCTCCTAATAAATAATTAGAACCTTTGCTCATGTTAATGTCTCTATATAAGCCTTTGCTTTTTAAAATTTTTCGGTCTAAAGATTCTGCATAAAAACTTACCTTACCACTTGGTGTTTTGTTGGATAAATTTCCTCCCCATAAAGTTTGACTAGACAAAGCGAGCCCTTTTAAACCTTTGGAAACATCTCTAATTGGCAAAACTGCAGGTAAAGTTAGGCTGCTGGTGCGCACTTTAGAAAAACCAATTAATTCTCCAGAGTTACTTCTTAACTCGGCAACAATATAACTATTAAAAGCAGCGTTTTTTAAAAAGAACCTTGCCTTTTGGTAATCAATTTTTGCTTCAGAAACTTTTAGCCCGTTGTGCATTTGATAAATAAACACCTCGGAGCCATTAATAAACAAACCATCTTTTAACAAAAATTTTCCAGAAATTGCAGGGCCTAAACTTTTATTGCTTTTAGTTTTTTGCTGTGGCGTGGTTTTAAAATTGGCACTGGCCATTAAATTTTGGCTTTGTCTTTGGTCAAGGGTAAGCCCCCCTCCTTTTTGTTCCATTTCTGTATACCAAGCCGACCAGTTAAATATGTTGCCTGTGCTTAGTGTCTCCGAAGAAGCACTAGCAATATTTCTTTTTCCTTTGGCGGCGGAGACAGCAAAGTTTTGGTGAGCCTTTAAAAAGGATATTGCATATAAAGGAGTTTTTATGTTTTTTATGCTTTTATTATTTTGCTCCATCTCTTCTACTAAAAAGGAACTGTCCTCGATAACGGCATAAGCACTGGCGGCGCTATCCATGCTGATTTCGTGAACCGGCGAAGAAACTAATTCTACTAACGCAGTGTCGGATTCTAAACCGGCATTGAGTATTAAAAAAGACGGTAATATTTTAAATAAAAAAAAAGAATAAGTAGTTTTAAATAATAATCCTAACTTTAACATATCTCTATCCTTGTGTGCTTCTTTGACTAGTCAGTGGATATTAAAATGTTTTCAAAAAACTCGGAAGTCGTCAATCATATTAAAGCTTTTAGCCCTTTTGCCTAGGTGACTAGTCAAAGTTTTTCTAACAACCTCTTTTAATTGTTCAGAAACTTCAACAGATTCATAAATACGCTTACCATGATTAATAAATTGTTTTTCTTTTATGACTGTAGCAAATAGTGTGTAGGGGTTGCTATCCCCAGAAATATTAAAGTTTAGCCGATAGCGCGTCGTGGGCTTGGAGTCATACGAATAAATTTGCACAAAGTAAATTTTCCCTGCCTTTTTAATAATGCGAAAATATTTAGAAGAAAACACTCGAATATTCTTTCTTTCTTGAATATCAATAGGTACTATTTTAGCTAAAGCCGGCACAATTTTATATATGGGCTTGTTAACCGCCACGCTAACCGGCCTTAAAATAAATAAATTACAAGAACTTAGCCATAATAAAAAAGAAACGCACAATATTTTTTTCATGCTTTATCGTTTCCCATTGGCTACTTGCGCATCTTTTAAAAAGATATCTAGCCCTTGGTCTGTAAGTGGGTGCACTAACATCTGTTTTAATACTTTAAACGGTACCGTGCACACCTCGGCACCTAAAAGTGCTGCTTCTAAAATGTGTTGATTGTTGCGAACGCTGGCCACTAACACCTGTGTTTCTAAATCATAATTATCATAAATTTGTATAATTTGTTCTACTAACTCCATGCCAGTATGGCCAATATCGTCTAGCCTTCCCACAAAAGGAGAAACTAAAGTGGCCCCCGCCCTAGCTGCCATTAACGCCTGCAATGGAGAAAACACTAAGGTCACATTGGTTTTAATTCCCACGGCAGAAAAGTGGCGAACCGCCTTCATTCCCTCTTCGGTCATGGGAACTTTCACGACTATTGCCTCTCCTAATTCGGCCCATGCAGTACCTTCTTTAATCATTTCTTCTGCTTGAGTGGCTAAAACTTCCACAGAAATCCAGCCTGGACTTAGGTCTAATAAATCTTTAACCACTTCTTTAATGTCGCGGCCAGATTTTGCAATTAAACTAGGGTTGGTGGTAACTCCCTCAATCCAACCTCTAGACAAGGCCTCTTTTACTTCACTAATATCTGCTGTATCAATATAAAATTGCATTTATCACTCCTTGGGCTTTGCCTACAAAAATACTAAAAATTACACTAAAAATTATACGGACAAGCTAGTTACCGTTATTTTACTTTTTTAAAATAATAACAATATTCGGAAACATAGCTATTATATAAAGAAAACTTTTGCACCACTAAGTAGTCATTAGCATTTCTTAAAGCAATTCCCGACCCTTTTGTTTGCCACCGCGCCGCCAAACTATTAGAAAATCGTTCTATTGGAGGGGCAGGGTTATTTCGTAATAGTTTTAAAATAGCCTTTTCTTTTTTAGGGGTTACAGTGTCAAATTCATTGGCGTTGGTTTTATCCGAACCTAATAACCACATTCTTGGACTGTCTGGAAACAGTGGTCCGCGATCAGAAGAGTTTCTGTAAAAATCGCCAGGTAATAAAAACAATAATGACGCCTCTGGAAGGTTAGAGTAGGGCTGAAAACAACGCCCAGAATACCAATTTTGTTTTTTTAAATTAAAAGAAAAGTTTGTATTCCCTTGGGCAAATAACTGTTGCAATTCCAAAAAAGGATTTTGGTTTGCTGCGTTGGGGTTAAATATTCCCGCAAAAGTTGTTGCTGGGTTCAGTAATAAAGCCCCAATCAATACTGTAAAAAAAGATTTTTTAAACATTTTTTCTCCTTAATATGCACCAATATCTATTAAGATATGTTGCGATTTTTATGCGGATTAGTCAAACTACCCTGCCCCAAACTCGTTTAAGAAAATAAATTTTCCATTGTATACAAACCGGAGGGCTGACATACCAAAAACTCCGCAGCCCGTATGGCGCCCTTAGCAAAAACACGGCGGCTGTGAGCCTTATGCTTTAACAGTAAGCTTTCCTCATCAGAAACTAAATTAACGGTGTGCACCCCCAGCTCCTTGCCCTGTCTGTTAGAGCACACTTTTGCTTCTATATTATTGTCGTTTAAAACACGCAACAAACTTAAGGCTGTGCCACTGGGCGAATCTTTTTTATCTACATGATGTGTTTCTTCAATAGCATATTTAAATTCCAGCCCCTGCGTTTTTTTACTTATTATATTTAAACACAAATTTAATAAATAAACCCCCACGCTCATATTCGCTGACCAAAAAACGGGTATGGATAACGAAATACTTTTTAATAAATTAAAGTCTTTTTCTGTTAAGCCCGTTGTGCCAGACAAAAAAGCTTTGCGGTTATTTTCCGCCCATTTTGCAATGTTAGAAAAACTTTTTTGGTGAGAAAAATCGATAACTAAATCCACTTGCTGCGGGTCCACATCGGTTAAGCTAGAATCAGGGCTTTTGTATAAAGAAAAAAAAGCATGTTCTTTTATTAAAGTTTGCAGCTCTTTTCCCATTTTTCCAGAACCGCCAAAAAGTAAAATAGATTGTTTTTTCATAGTAACCATTACCTATAAGTAACCTAGTTTTTTTAGCTCTTTGGCAATGTCTTGCCCGCTTCCTTCTACCATGGGCAACCTTAGCTCGGCACTTTTAATAATTCCTAACAAAGCTAATGCTTTTTTTATTCCCATGGGGTTGGTTTCTGCATACAAAGCTTTAAGTAAGGGTAAATAAGTTTCCCAATTTTTTCTTTCTGCTGTGTTTTTAAAAACGGCATTAAACTCTTTTCCCAAAATGTGTGTGGCTACCCCCACTAATCCATTGCCGCCGACTTTCATAAAGTCGTTAAAAGATAAATCATCACCGCTGAGTATGCTAGAAAATAGTTTTTGTTTTACAATTTGTTTTGCAAAATCTATATTTCCCGAAGCTTCTTTAATGCCTATAATATTAGGCTCGGCAGATAATGTTTTTAAACTCTGTATATCTAAACTTACGCCTGTTCGAGAAGGTACATTGTATAATAAAATATTTATGCTTTTGTTTTGTTGTGCTAAATATTGAAAGTGTTGTACTAGCCCTGCTTGAGAGGGTTTGTTGTAATACGGGCAAACCACCAATGCCGTTTTCACTCCCCAAGACACTGCTTGTTTTATTTTTTGATCCGCCACATAAGTAGAATTACTTCCTGTGCCTAAAATTACATTGGCCTGCGTGGAAGCTTCGCCGCTTACAAAAGAAAAAATATTCTTTACTTCTTCAGGAAAAAGACAAGGGCTCTCTCCCGTGGTTCCATTAACTACAAAGCCTTGAACTTTAGAATCCAATTGCAATTGTATTAGTTTTTTTAAAGATGGATAGTCTACCTCCCCTTTATAAAAAGGAGTAACCAAGGCGGTAATAATTCCAGAATATTTTTGCATACACTATGTAACTTGCTTTAATTTATTACTGATGTCACGGGAGGTTTTGGATCTGCCTTTAAACCACACCCGCTAAAAGCAAAAGCATGAATACAGCAAAGGCTATAAATAAGCAGTTGTTTTCTTGTTAGCTTGGTAAATACTTTTTTACACATATTACGCCTCTGCATCTGGGTTGTTTGCTAAAACTTGTCGAGGCTTGCTTCCTTGTGGTGGGCCAACAATTCCCGCCTGCTCAAATAACTCAATCATGCGCGCGGCTCTAGGATAACCCAAGCGAAATTTTCTTTGAAGCAAAGAGGCACTAACCATTTTCATGGAAGAAACCGCTTGTAAAATTTCTTCATAGCGTTCGTCTTGCTCGTCAGCATCGCCCATGCTAAAGCCCTCTTTGTGTTCTTCCGACTTACCGTTTAAAAACTGCATAGCTTTTTCATCATACAGTGGATCGCCCTGGTTTTTCCAAAAATTAATTAATTTAGAAATATCCTCGTCAGGTAACCAAGGCCCATGATAGCGTTTGGGCTTAGAAATTCCTGGGGCTAAAAATAACATATCCCCTCGAGTTAATAATCGCTCGGCCCCACCTTCATCTAAAATAATGCGCGAGTCGGTTTTGCTGGCCACCTTAAAACTCACTCTTCCAGGAATATTGGTTTTTATTAAACCCGTAACCACATCTTTACGCGGGCTTTGCATAGCTAAAATTAAATGAATACCACAGGCTCTAGCCATTTGTGCTAAGCGCACTACCGCTTGCTCCACATTAGATTTATCTACGGCCATAAGGTCGGCAAACTCTTCTACAACAATAACAATGTAAGGTTGTTCTTCGTAATAATAACTTTCTCTTTTTGCGCAATCTTGGTTAAATTCAAAATGTTTTAAAATTTGTTTTTCAGAAAACTTTTTAACATGAGAATTAAACGCGTCTAAACCTCTAGCATTAAATTGTGACATAGATCGATAACGCTTTTCCATTTCTTTAATGGCCCAATTTAAAACACGAACCGCTTTTTTAGGGTCACGAATAACCGGAGTTAACAAATGGGGAATGTCATCAAAAATGGTTAAGTCTACTTGTTTTGGATCTACTAAAATTAATTTTAAAGAATCTGGTGTATGCCTAAAAATAAAACTACACAAAGTCGATACCGTAAACACCGACTTTCCCGAGCCCGTAGAGCCTGCCACTAACATATGAGGTATTTTTCGTAAATCCACAGTGTTTGGAAAGCCACCCACATCTCTTCCTAAAGATATAGGTAAATAAGAATCTTCCGTCCAAAATTTTTTGTCTGCAACAATGTCTTTTAAATACACCGTTTCGCGACTGACATTAGAGGTTTCAATGCCCACAACATTTCGCCCCGGAATAGGGGCAATAATCCGAACCGACTCACTACTTAAAGCTAAAGATAAATCATCGGCAAGGTCAGTGATGCGACTAACTCGAACATTAATGTTTGGTTTAAATTCAAATAAAGTTACCGCTGGGCCTGGCAGAGCATTTACTATTTCCCCAGACACATTAAATTGTTCTAGTTTTTGTTTTAACAGTGCTGCCTTTTCTTTAATCTCTGCGGGAGTCACTTTTTCTCTTATTAAAGGGGGGTCTGATAAAATAGATATTTTAGGTAATGTCCAGTGGCCTAGTTTTCTTTTCACCGACACTTTCATTTTTACTTTTCGTTTCTTTTTACTAGGCTTAGCAACTAAAACTTCGTCGTCGCCCTCGCTCTCTTCTTCCCACTCTTCTTCCTCTTCCTCGCCTTCTTCCTCTTCTTCTTCTTCGCCTTCTTCTTCCAGTTGCTCATCGTTGGCATCTTCTTCTAGTTCCTTTGCCGACAAAGAGGAAATTTGTGTACTTCCTGTTTTCCATAAAGCTCTTGCTTTTAATAAAAAAAACAAACACACAATTTTAGTCCATCGCAGTGGTAAAAATACGGTTTGAAAAAATGTTTTGCTAAAAATAAATGTAACGCCTTTCCAAAGAATGCCTGACAAATGCTTTAAAGATTTTTTGGTTAATCCTAAGGTCACAATAAACAGCCCCGCCCATAAACTAATAACCAAACCCCACCAGTTTAAAGTTTTAATTAGTGAATTAACTACAAAGCTGCCTACCGCCCCTCCCACAACAATATTTTTATAAAAAATACTATCCATAAAATGCGCTTGCGATAAAGAACACAAAATAACGCTTAAGCTTAAGTATAAAAAGGCTAGTTTAAAATCAAAGGCCACCTGTTGAGAGCGAAAGGTTTTGTAAGACAAGTTACCCGCCATAAGCACAAAAACCCAAGAAAATAATCCAAACATTTTATAAAGCATGTAGGCAACAGTAGAGCCTAAAAAACCAAAAAGATTATGAATGGATGCATTTGTCCAAAAAAGCATAGACGGATCTTTTGGATGATACGAAAACAAAGAGACCCCTAAAAAAATAGTAAAACTTAGCCACAGCACTCCGCGAATGTCTCTTTGAAAATCAGCATAAGTCATGTATGTTAGTGTACACTACTTAAAAGGTAAAAAAAGTCTGGTTTTGAAAAAAATAGTAAAAGTTAACGAAATTTTTTTTAGTCTTCAAGGGGAAAGTAGCAAGATGGGCTTGCCTACTATTTTCATTCGCCTGTCTGGTTGCCACCTTCGGTGCCAATACTGTGATACAAAATACGCCTATCATAAAGGGGAGCAGCTAGATATTTTAACGCTTATGCAAAAAATACAAAAGTACCCCAGCAAACATGTTTGTATTACGGGGGGGGAACCTTTGTTGCAAAAAGATGTGTACCCTTTAATGACGCAACTGTGTGATAAATCTTATCACGTTTCCCTAGAAACTAGTGGAGACAAAAGTACAGTGCTGGTAGACTCTCGAGTAAAAAAAATTATTGATATAAAAACTCCTCACAGCAAGGCCTGTGCCCCTGTTCACAAGGATAACCTAAAAAACCTGTTTAATACGGAGTTAAAGTTTGTAATTTGCTCTGACGAAGACTTTGATTGGGCAGAGAAATTTATCCAAGAAAACCATTTAACCCACTCTAAGGTTTTGTATTCGCCCTCTTGGGGTGAAATCACAGCTACGCACTTAGCAGAAAAAATTTTAGCCGCTGGATCGTCTGCCCAGCTACAAATTCAACTACACAAATATTTATGGCCCAATAAGCAACAAGGCGTTTAAAAAATACAAAAAAAAACCTATGGCAATACTGTCATTTTTTGACCAGGGCAACTTGACAACAGAAAACCTTGCCATTGCTAGGCCTGCAAGATAAAACACACTCAAAATCACTAAGAATTACAAATAGGACACTAATGAATTCCGACTTTTTTAGACATTCTAGCATGGGTCCATCTCAAAATAGTGCCGACAAAGACCTTTCCCATTATAGTTGTTCTGATCATCTTTTTGTAGCCGATATTACAGAGACTAGCTTAGAAGAAATAATTTACTGCAAGCTAGAATACTTATTTAAAAATTCTGTTTTAGATGATGTAGAAAATTTATTTGATATTTTAAAAGAACAAATGGAAAGACCTTTAATTGAGCTGGCTTTAAAAAAACATAAGGGCAACCAATTAAAAGCAGCACATCTTTTGGGTTTCAGTCGCAATACATTAAAAAAGAAAATTACCGATTACCAAATTTGTATTAAAAAACATACTCGGTTTATTTCCCAATAAAATATGACAAAAGAAAAACAAGCCCCTCATAATATAGAAGCCGAAATTGCTGTTTTGGGTGGCATTATGCTCGACCCCAATGCTTGGACAGACATACAGCACCTTTTAAAAGCCGGTAGTTTTTATAAACCTTCCCATCAAAAAATTTTTACCGCTATGGAAAAGCTCAGCTACAAAAACGAGCCCATTGATTTAGTAACCTTATCCAATTTATTAACTAATAGTAATCAGCTAGAGTTAATTGGAGGGCACGCTTACCTAAGTAGCATTATCGACAACACTCACTCCACTAGTTATTTATCACAATACGCAAATATTGTGGCAGAAAAAGCAAAGCTTAGACAATTGATTAATATTTGTGGCGATATTAGCCACGACGCTTACTCAGAAAACTTTGAAGAGTACCCTACTTTTATCGACAAGGTGGAGTCTGATATTTTTTCTGTTACCGAAAATAAAAGCCATTCCCAACAACTAACAGAACCTAGTGTTGTAGTTAAATCCAGCGTGGCCTTGTTAGAAAAGCTATACTCCAACCCGGGACAAATCAGCGGAATATCTTCTGGATTTGAAGCCTTAGATACTATGACCTCGGGCTTTCACGAAAACGAATTAATAATTATTGCAGCCCGCCCGTCTATGGGGAAAACGGCATTGGGGTTAAACATTGCCCTGCATGCTGCTTTAAGAGAAAAGAAAAAAGTCGCCTTTTTTTCTGTGGAGATGTCTAAAGAAGCATTAATGATGCGGTTACTTTCTAACCTTGCCGAAATTCATGCAGCAAAAATGCGTACAGGAAAACTTTCTGATTCAGATTGGACTAAATTAATTGATGCCGCCGCCAAACTTAGTGAAACTTCTTTATTTTTAGATGACTCCTCTATGCTAACTCCCTTAGATGTTCGCGCAAAAGTGCGGCGAATGAAAAAGAAACAAGGTTTAGATTTGATTGTAGTAGATTATCTTCAGCTTATGACTGCTGGAAAAAAGGTAGAGAGCCGAGAACGAGAAGTTTCAGAAATTTCTAGACTACTTAAAGCGGTAGCTAAAGAACTAAATATCCCTGTAGTTGCCTTAGCTCAGCTAAATCGTGGAGTGGAAGGGCGATCTGATCGCAGACCAATTTTATCCGACTTAAGAGAGTCTGGTTCCATAGAGCAAGATGCCGATTTAATTATGATGCTTTACCGTGAATCTTATTACGAACCTGACAAAGTAGAGTTAAAAAATAAAGCAGAAATTATTATTACCAAACAAAGAAGTGGTCCAACAGGATATGTAAACTTAGCTTGGTTTCCAGAATACGGGCGATTTACTAACCCTGTTACAGAGATTGCTCCTAGCCCCGCAAAACAAACGACTTCTAACACCCGTTTTTCTCAAAGTGCTTCTGTAAAAAACTGGGCTCCCAAGTAATTATTTTTAATTACTCTGCTTCGTCTTCGGCTTCTTCGGCTTCTATTTCTTGAATGGTTTTTTCACTATGCACAGGGGCTGCGGCAGTACTTTTTAATGGAGTTACTGTAACAGTAATCTCTGTATCTAAACCCTTGGCTAAATTAATTTTTAACTGAATTTTACCTGTATTTTTAATAGGTGCTTCTAATAAAAGATCGCGCCTGTCTAAAGAAAAACCCTTTTCTTCTAAAGCAGAAAGGATGTTATGCATAGTAATGGATCCAAATAGTTCGCCATTGCTTTTCGCTTCGTGAGAAAAAGACAACGATACTTCTTTTAGCTTGGCTAATACTTTTTCTCGCTCTACAAAAGCTTTTTTTTGTTTAGAGGTGGCCACTTGCTGTAAATAAGCCCATTCTTTAGTATTTTTTTCTGTAGCAACTTGTGCAAAATTATTAGGAATTAAGTAGTTACGAGCATAGCCCGCCTTTACATTAATAATTTCACCAACTTTTCCCACATTTTTTACATCTGCCTTTAAAAATACCTTCATTGCTCTGCCTCCAAATTACTGTCAATTGCTCTTAATTTTTATCTTATTTCGCATAAATAAAATATACAATGGCAAAGCATAGGCTTTCTTACACTGCCTGTCACTTCTTTTTATTCAATATCTTATACAGCTTAATCTTGGTTCGAAAGCTAAACCAATAATCCAAAAAGCCTAAAACACTAATGAAACTAAATAAATAAATAAAGGAAATAAGGTAGATTAATCGCTTGGTGGTTTTTTTCAGTTTTAGTAAAGATAGTACATCGGTGATTATTCCTAAACCTTGTAAAAAGTAAAAAGCAAAGCAAATGTTTAAAACATTTATGCCAAAGGTTTTAAATGCTGGTGGCAAAGATAGGTCGACAAAAGATAAGAGCAGGGCCAAAATAAAAACCCATACTCCCCAAGAAGAAACGGAAAAATTAAAGCTTCTTTTTTTTAATTGTACTAAGTAAGAGTTAGTACTAAAGCCACTTAACTGAAACTGTTTTATGTCGGCTAAAGTATTATTGCTTTTACAAAAACTAATCCATCTTAAACTGAAAAAAAACAAAAAACTAAAGCTCACTACAAGAAGGCTGGGTACTTGCGCTAGTAATTGCGTAAATGTTTTTGGGCTAAGCTCGCTTAAAAACTTTTGTTTTAAAGGTTCTAGCTGTGTTAATAATTGAACAAAAAGTGTAGAATCTTGTAGTGTAAAAAAACTTGCACAAAGAAAACCCGTAGCCACTAGGCTAGACATTAAAAGGTTAAAAAATAAAGAAAATTTAAACCCCTCCAATAAAAAAAAAGTTTCTATGGCTAGCAAAATAGCAATTAAAATAATTAATACTATTGGCGATAAAATAGCAAAGCCTGCCAGTAAAATTACAAGGCTAAGCCAATAGTGCTTTTTTGATGCTCGAAAGCGTAAAAGTAAAACGGGTATTAAGCCAATTATACCAAAAAAAATAGTAGAAATTGCTATAAAAAGATTAAAAAGAATAACTTTTTTAAAAGGAATTCTTTCTAAGAGTTTGGCGTTTTGCCAGCCTTTTTTCAACACTAGCCTGTACCTCTTGTAAAGTCGTATGATACTGATCTAAATGTTTGCTAAGTGGTACACGCTTGTCTAAAACCGTGTGCATAAATCGCAAAACTTTATCATCAATGCCCATAATACGCTC
>VSKW01013203.1_pt1 | contig 20950 bp, 13 predicted proteins | sample 4798611 | NCBI WGS metagenome assembly VSKW01 (sample SAMN12179536, study PRJNA552185) | sponge metagenome | biome: deep-sea hydrothermal plumes; feature: spots directly above weak diffusing fluid; material: sea water; isolation source: sponge from the Crane site of a hydrothermal vent ...
CGCCAGTGATTATCAGAGTGCCAACTTCGGCATCAGCAGCATTATTTTCTGCGATTGTGAAGTTTTGTCCTGCGTTGATGACGAGGGTGTCTTCATTGACATTGGTAATATCAATAGTGATTGTGGCACCGATGATTTATATTGCGTGTGCTATTATTTGGGTGAATTCAGAATGAGGACACGCCCTAGCTAGATTGTTGCGTTATTTTAAATTTTTAATATATTAAAATTCAAGCAGGATATTTTATTTATTTATTTATTTATTTATAATAAAAACAATACATTATTATTTTTATGACCTAGATTTCAATTAGGATTCATAATATTGGTTTGCGATTCTGTCAAGTCGGTGTAGAATGTACTTACTATGGGAAGTTTAAGATCGTTTTGTTAGTTAATACATACTATATTAACGGCTACTCTATTTTGTAATTCTTCATAGCTCAATTAAAGAGAAAATATTTGGCAATACGGGTGAGACGATGTCTACTGAAAAAGAAAAAGGTAAAGTAAAGTTTTTTAATGAGTCCAAAGGATTCGGCTTCATACAAAGAGATAATGGCCCAGATGTGTTTGTGCATTTTAGTGCTATTCAAGGAGAAGGGTTTAAAACTCTTTCTGAGGGGCAAGATGTCATGTTTACCATTGGTCAAGGTGCAAAAGGCCCTCAAGCAGAAAATGTGGAGCCTATTGAATCTTAATTTTAAAATCCACGATATCAGCAGGTTTCTTCATATCAAGTTTAAAATACAATTAATTTGTTTTTTATCATGAGTTTTGAGTCCTGCCTGAATTCAATATATAAAAACCTGGTTTTTAATAACAGGGATCCTTTCTAATTTAATTCTTATGATCGAATTAAAGCCCATCAGTAAAAATCAGTTTTTACTGATGGTGTTCAGATCAAATCATGACTGATGATCTGACCCTATCACTTTCAATGTTATATTTAAATAATCAATACGTTAATATTTTTGATACAATTGGCATGATGTGTTATTGATTATTTCATATAAAATCTGGATATATTATGACTATTATTCGTCAAGAGCATTTAATTGATAGTATTGTTAACGCGTTACAATATATTTCATATTATCATCCACCTGATTTTATACAAGCTATGACCGAAGCGTATTATCTTGAAAAAAATCCTACAGCCAAAGATGCTATTGCGCAAATTTTAATTAACTCTAAAATGTGTGCAACAGGACATCGACCTATTTGTCAGGATACTGGCATTGTTACGATTTGGTTAACGATAGGTATGGACGTTAGATGGAATGCTGACCTCTCTTTAGATGAAATTTGCAATGAAGGGATTAGAAGAGCTTATCAAGACCCTGATAATATTTTACGCGCATCTATTGTGCGTGATCCTGATGGCCTTCGAGAAAATTCTGGCGACAATACACCCGGCGTGATTCATTATTCCGTAGTACCTGGCAATCAATTATCGGTGCATGTTGCTGCAAAGGGAGGTGGTAGTGAGGCAAAGTCTAAATTTGTGATGTTATGTCCATCTGATTCGGTTGTCGATTGGATTTTAGAAACTATTCCGACGATGGGAGCAGGTTGGTGTCCACCTGGTATTTTAGGTGTTGGTATTGGTGGTACAGCCGAAAAAGCAATGCTTTTAGCAAAAGAATCTTTATTAGACGCTATTGATATCAAAGTGTTACAACAACGTCAACCCAAGAATCGTGCTGAAGTATTACGCTTGGAATTGTATGAAAAAATAAATCAATTAGGGATAGGGGCGCAAGGATTAGGCGGATTAACGACTGTTTTAGATGTCAAAGTCAAAGATTATCCATCGCATGCAGTGAATAAAGCCGTTGCGATTATTCCCAATTGTGCTGCAACACGACATATTCATTTTACGTTAAATGGTACAGGAACTGCTGTATTACCTGTGCCTGATTTAAATCTTTGGCCTGCCTTAAATCAAAAAATGAGTCAAGATCATATGCAACGCGTTGATTTGAGCCAATTAAGTCGAAATATGATGAAAACATTTAAACTAGGTGATATTTTATTATTAAGTGGTAAAATTTTAACAGGACGAGATGCTGCGCATAAAAAAATAATTGATTTATTAAATGCAAAGCAAGCGTTGCCTGTGAGTTTAAAAGATCGCTTTATTTATTATGTAGGGCCAGTTAATCCAGTTCGAGATGAAGTGGTCGGGCCTGCTGGGCCGACAACCTCGACACGGATGGATAAATTTACGCACCAACTTTTAAAGGAAACCGGATTAATGGGTATGATCGGAAAAGCCGAGCGTAGTGCAGATACCTGTCAATCGATCAAAACCTTTGAATCTATTTATCTGATGGCAGTAGGCGGGGCTGCTTATTTAGTGTCTCAGGCGATTATAAAGTCAACAGTGATTGCTTTTCCTGAGTTAGGTATGGAAGCAATTTATGAATTTGAAGTGAAGGATATGCCTGTTGTTGTGGCTGTGGACTCCCAAGGAAACTCTATTCATGAGGTAGGCCCTAAAAAATGGCAGCAATATATTGCTGCAGAATCATTACCCATTAAACTTGCATGATTTTCAGGAGGATATTCATAGCGGTATATGATACAGTGACACATGGATAAAGTGTTGAAAAATAATTTATTTGCTTTTTTTAAAAAATAAGAGACTTTTTAAGCAATAAATGCATTTCTTGCTTGACGTAAACGTCTGCCACTTTTAAAATCCACTATCAATATCATGATAAAATGGCTGAATTGCTAAAAATAATCTATCAATGAGACCGATTGTCAATTTATTTTTTCTGACTTAGGTTGTCATATAGTACAATGGAAGGTTTGGCCTGGTTGTGTTTTATATTTTTAGCGTGTATTGTTTGTGGTATCCTTTTTATCAAAGACAAACGGCTATCAAAATGAAGGCTGTAGAGCCTGGATGCAATATTTACTTTTGAGGAAATGATGTTCTCCTATGTCAACAATTAATCAGTTAGTGCGCAAAGCAAGAAAACGTAAAATCAAAAAAAGTGGTGTGCCTGCTTTAGCTGGAGGTCCACAAAGGCGTGGTGTTTGCACACGGGTCTATACTACAACACCGAGAAAGCCAAACTCTGCTTTGCGAAAAGTCTGTCGAGTGCGCTTAACAAATGGTTTTGAAGTGACTTCTTATATTGGCGGAGAAGGTCATAACCTTCAAGAACATAGTGTGATATTAATTCGAGGTGGGCGAGTCAAAGATTTGCCAGGTGTTCGCTATCATACAGTCAGAGGCACTTTGGATACCCAAGGTGTTAATGATAGGAAGCAAGGTCGATCAAAGTATGGGACTAAAAAACCTAAAAATTGATCTCTTCATCTCATCGAGTGTTGAACGCTTCATCATGAATCTGTATTGCGTATTTTGATTGATGAAGCAAAAGATTATAATATAATAAATGTTTCATTGTCTTCTAGATTAAAATGATGGTTTTTTAAAAAACCAATCAGAGTAAGGCTGAGTGTTTTGATTTCATCATGATATCTCAGAATATCCTGAAGATAGATAAAAAATAGACGTATTCATTATTGAGGATTTTTCATGCCTAGAAGACGCGTGATTGCAAAACGTGAAGTATTGCCAGATAATAAATTTGGTAGCAAATTACTAACAAAATTTATTAATCATTTGATGGTGGATGGTAAAAAATCCATTGCTGAAAAAATTGTTTATACTGCATTAGACAAAGTAAAAGAACGTGGAAAAAAAGATCCATTAGAAGTATTTGAAACAACGCTTGAAGCATTAGCGCCTGTTGTGGAAGTCAAATCTCGTCGCGTAGGCGGTGCAACATACCAAGTCCCTATTGAAGTTCGACAAACACGTAGAACAACATTAGCAATGCGTTGGTTAGTAGAAGCAGCACGAAAACGTAGTGAAAAATCAATGGCTCTTCGATTATCAGCCGAAATATTGGATGCATTTGATAAAAAAGGATCTGCCTACAAGAAACGTGAAGATGTTCATCGTATGGCTGAAGCGAATAAAGCATTCTCCCATTACCGTTTCTAATTTTATAAAAAATAGAGGATTGAATCGTGGGACGCAAAACTCCGATAGAGCGCTATAGAAATATTGGTATCTGTGCACATGTCGATGCTGGTAAAACAACCACAACGGAACGTGTATTGTTTTATACAGGATTAAGCCATAAAATTGGAGAAGTGCATGATGGCGCGGCAACAATGGATTGGATGGAACAAGAACAAGAGCGTGGCATTACCATTACATCTGCTGCCACAACTTGTTTTTGGCAAGGCATGAATCAACAATTTGACGAACATCGTGTGAATATTATAGATACACCAGGTCACGTTGATTTTACTATTGAAGTTGAGCGTTCTTTACGCGTTTTAGATGGTGCAGTTGTTGTCTTATGTGGATCATCAGGCGTGCAACCTCAAACCGAAACTGTATGGCGTCAAGCAGATAAATATAAAGTACCTCGTATGGTTTTTGTGAATAAAATGGATCGTATGGGCGCTGACTATACCATGGTTATTGATCAACTGAAAGATCGTTTAGGTGCTAATGCTGTTCCAATGCAAATGACAATTGGTTCTGAAGAAGCCTTTTCCGGTGTCATTGATTTAGTCAAAATGAAAGCGATTATTTGGAATGAAGCAGATCAAGGTATGACTTTTGATTATGCAGACATTCCAGATCATCTAATACAACAATGTAACGAAATGCGTGAACATTTATTAGAATCTGCTGCAGAAGCATCTGAAGAACTGATGGATGTGTATTTAGAGACAGGTGACTTAACAGAAAAACAAATTAAAACGGGTATTCGTATTCGGACGTTAGCAAATGAAATTATTCCTGTTTTTAGTGGTTCTGCTTTTAAAAATAAAGGTGTGCAAGCAGTCTTAGATGCTGTGATTGAATATTTACCTTCACCCACTGAAGTGAAAGCTATTGAAGGGATTTTAGAAGATGAAACGTCAGCTGTTCGAAAAGCAGAAGATGAGGCCCCTTTTTCTGCTTTAGCTTTTAAAATTGCAACAGATCCTTTTGTCGGTACTTTAACCTTTATACGAGTTTACTCAGGTCAGATTAAATCAGGTGACTCAGTTTTCAATAGTGTAAAATCTAAAAAAGAACGTGTGGGGCGCATGGTACAAATGCACTCTAATAACCGTCAAGAAATTAAAGAAATATTAGCTGGAGATATTGCAGCACTCATCGGCTTAAAAGATGTCACAACTGGTGATACTTTATGTGATCTGGACCATAAAATTGTTTTAGAACGCATGGAATTTCCTGAACCGGTTATATCTGTTGCTGTTGAACCTAAATCAAAAGCTGATCAAGAAAAAATGGGTATTGCTTTGCAAAAATTAGCACAAGAAGATCCTTCTTTTCGTGTTAAAACAGATGAAGAAACTGGCCAAACGATTATTTCTGGTATGGGTGAATTGCATTTAGATATTATTGTAGACCGCATGCGTCGCGAATTTAAAGTAGAAGCAGCTGTTGGTAAACCGCAAGTTGCTTATCGTGAAAAAATTAAAAAAACAATTGTTGCAAATCATAAGTTTGTTCGTCAATCAGGTGGTCGAGGTCAATATGGACATGTGGTGATTGAATTTTCTCCTACAGAAGAAGAAGGGTTAGAGTTTATTAATGAAATTGTCGGAGGAACTATTCCAAAAGAATATATTCCTGCAATTGAGAAAGGTGTTATTGAACAAATGAAAAATGGTGTCATCGCCGGATACCCTTTGCTTGGATTAAAAGCTCGCTTGTACGATGGGTCTTTTCATGATGTTGATTCAAGTGAAATGGCTTTTAAAATTGCCGCTTCGCAAGCATTAAAAAAATATGCACCTCAAGCGGAACCTGTTTTGATGGAGCCGGTGATGGATGTAGAAGTTGTTACACCAGAGTTGAATATGGGAGATGTAATGGGGGATTTAAACAGACGTCGTGGTTTAGTGCAAGGAATGGATGATGGTGCTATGGGTAAAATCATTACGGCTAAAGTTCCTTTAGGTGAAATGTTTGGTTATGCCACTGATTTACGATCTGCGACACAAGGACGAGCCACTTATACCATGGAATTTGCAGCGTATGCCGAAGCCCCTGCTAGCGTAACTGAATCTATTAAAACAAGTAGGGAATAATTTTATTTGGACATTAAGTGTTTCATAAGATTATCTTTGATAGCTTATTTTATCCAATTATTTGAGTTTAAATTCATTAACTTTTAAGGTACAAAGACATGGCAAAAGAAAAGTTTGAACGCACCAAGCCCCATGTTAACGTAGGTACAATTGGCCACGTTGACCATGGTAAAACAACGTTGACGGCTGCTTTAACGCGCGTGTGTGCTGAAGTATATGGTGGCGATGTAAAAGCTTTTGATCAAATTGATAATGCACCAGAAGAACGAGAGAGAGGGATTACTATTTCAACAGCTCATGTTGAATATAATTCACAAGAACGTCATTATGCACATGTAGATTGTCCTGGACATGCTGATTATGTGAAAAACATGATCACGGGTGCAGCGCAGATGGATGGTGCGATTTTAGTCTGTGGTGCTACAGATGGTCCAATGCCTCAAACACGTGAACATATCTTACTTTCTCGACAAGTTGGTGTTCCAAGAATTATTGTTTTTTTGAATAAAGCAGATTTGTTAGCTGAAGATTGTGGTGGTGTCGGTTCTGAAGAATACAATGAAATGATTGAATTGGTAGAAATGGAATTACGTGAATTATTATCTAATTATGATTTTCCAGGTGATGATACGCCAATCATTCCTGGATCTGCTTTAATGGCCTTAAATAATCAAGATGATCATGAACTTGGCACAACTGCTGTTAAAAAATTAGTTGAAACATTAGATAGCTATATTCCTATACCTGAGCGTTTAATTGATAAACCTTTTTTATTACCGATTGAAGATGTATTCTCTATACAAGGTCGTGGGACTGTTGTAACAGGTCGTCTTGAGCGTGGTATTGTAAAAATAAACGATGAAGCAGAAATTATTGGTATTAAAGAGACAACAAAAACAACGGTTACCGGCGTTGAAATGTTTCGTAAATTATTGGATGAAGGGCGTGCTGGTGAAAATGTCGGTTGTTTATTGCGTGGCACAAAACGTGATGATGTAGAACGTGGACAAGTCTTAGCTTTTCCAGGTAGTATTACACCTCATACTAAATTTGAAGCAGAAATTTATATCTTAACGAAAGATGAAGGTGGAAGACATACTCCATTTTTTAAAGGGTATCGCCCGCAATTTTATTTTAGAACCACTGATGTAACAGGTTCTGTTGAACTACCTGATGATACTGAAATGGTTATGCCAGGTGATAATATTAAAGTCGATGTTGAGCTTATTTGCCCTGTCGCAATGGATGAAGGATTACGTTTTGCAATTCGTGAAGGTGGTCGAACAGTGGGCGCCGGAGTTGTTTCAAAAATAAAAGAATAAGCCATATTCACAAAACATTTCATATGATGAAATGTTTTGTGAAGTTAGAGAAAAAAAGTAAAATCAAATACTCATATCATTCAAAGTGACTGATAATTATCTATCAGGTAGCACTGCTCGTGCTGTGATTGTAGCAAAAAATACAGATGATTTGATCAAAAGTCGGAATCTGCCACATATTTTTTGTGTTTTTGTGTAATCTGAGTGTATCTGGTTGTTGTTAATGCTATCAGAATGAAAAAATAGTTAGAAAAGTACATCAGGCTTGTATTGCTGTAGTAAAACATCATTTTATGAAAAAATCATATATTTCTATGTTGATCCCTTGTATTAAACTTTACTCAAGCTCATGGAGGAATAATAACAGAATGGATTTCTTGCATGCTAAAAGATGGATTCGATAGCTGCAGTGTAGATGGGTGTCAAAAACAAGCATTATTGCTAGATTATTTAAGTCAAAACTATGCGACCGACATCTAAAGTGTTGTATTTTATATTCATTCTGCTCTTAAGGATGGTCTACAGTGTGAGATATAAAAGAACATATTAGCGAGATAAGTAAGCAGTACACAGATCATGAGGATAAAAAGGCGCGTCAAAACTTTAAAGACATAGTAGGTATCTCACAAGGCAATACAGGCGAACTTGCCTTGTATTTCGAAAAATCCGATACTTTTAGACAAGCCTATATCTTCTTCAAGATACTATCTGATTTTTTTTCTAATCAAAATCTAATATATTTGCCTATTATATTGCTGCTAAAAAAACAACTCGAATTAGAATTGTTGAATGATCCATCTGTTATTTTTTATAAAGAAAAAGAAAATCCTATTCAGCCATGCAGTGTAATACCTAAAGGTTTTTCTATTTCTCGCATCACTTCGTTAGATGTTCGATAGTTTAACGCTTTTCTAGATCTATCCACGTCAGTATGTTAATTCTGTATCGGTTCAGTCCATTTTACTGTGATATCATGCATTGTAGTACAGCGTCTTAAACGTTGATTCATCATCTGGCAAAACAACATTTATTCTTAGTTGCTTACCTTAATTGAGTATTCAGTGATTCCATCGTATTGTAGCTGCATTAATAATCTGAGACCTTTGCAATAAGACAAAAAAGACTCCTGATATGATCTTTTTTATTAAAATAGTTTAAAAAATGAAGTAATTTATGTATTTTTTGAATAAAAAAACACATAAATTACTTCATTGAATTGCTTATTGCAAAGGTCTTAATCTGTAATAGGCTGTGGAGAGGATGAAAAGACAACTAACTTTTCCCAGTTATTATGTCATGATGTAACGATCTTATTTCATCATTTTTCCTCTTAACGTCATTATTTTTTTATGATCGCTTGATTAGAATTGATACAAAGAAGGGAGTAGGGTTTTGGAGATGAATGCTATTTGATGAGGATTGTGGCATCATTTACAATGACTGCTTGCTTGGATAGCATGGCTTTTTATGCTTGAATTTTTTCACATTGATCTCTAGGATCAACCCATTTAAATTATTTTTTCAAAAAAATTGATTTCTTCAGGATTGACTATATAGGTTCACGTTATATTCATGTGAAGGCTTCAAATATGGCATCAAATTAATGTAACGTTTTTTCTAAGCTAGCTTTTAATTTGCATAAAGCATTTTTTTCAATCTGGCGAATGCGCTCAGCTGATACTTTATATCGTACAGATAATTCTTGTAATGTTAATTTATTATCTTCATCTAACCAGCGGGCATATAAAATATCACGACTACGCTCATCTAGTTTTAATAAAGCTTCCTGTAAGGCGATTAAGTTATGTTGATTATTCGCCATCTTTTCTAAAACAATAGATGGATTACTCGCTGTATCTGATAAATAGTCTTCAGGATATAATACGGCATGATCTGGTTCATCTTCTTTTAAAAATCCATCAAACGGTACGTCTTGGTTCGATAACCTTCCTTCCATTTCTAATACAGTTTTAGTGGGGACCCCTAACTCATCAGCCATAGATTTTGCTTCTTTAGGAGTAAGCCAACCTAATTTTTTCTTTGCTGATCGCAAATTAAAAAATAATTTACGTTGCGCTTTTGTTGTTGCAATTTTAACAATACGCCAATTTTTTAAAATAAATTCATGCATTTCTGCTTTAATCCAATGCACAGCAAAAGAAACTAAACGCACACCTACCTTTGGATTAAATCGTTTGACAGCTTTCATTAAGCCAATATTGCCTTCTTGAATTAGATCAGCCAAACTTAAACCATAACCTGAATAGGTTTTTGCAATATGTACAACAAAACGCAAATGCGCTAAAACCAGTTGGCGTGCGGATTCTAAATCTTGATTAAAATATAATTTTTCAGCTAAAACTTGTTCTTCTGCTGCTGACAATAAAGCAATAGAACGAATAGATTGCAAATAAGTTGTTAAATCTTTTCTTGGATTATAAAATTCTGTTAATTGAAGATATGTTCCGCCCATGACTGGCTCCTTTATGATTATTTATGCTGTACACATAACCGGTTAATATATTGAAAATCTCATGCGATAATATCAATTTTTTAAAAAAATATCGTTAAAAATAATTATGTTACATAAAATTGTTGTTTTTTTCTTAGGTTCTTGTAAATACGGTTGCTTATTATTAGACCTGTATTATCAATAAAAGTTTCGAAATATATATAAAATAATTAACTTTTTTGATTAAAATCCAGAGCAGCATTAGAACATAAGGTGCTGTCCTCAAAAAGAGTATCAATAAATTCTTCAGTATTAAAAGGTTTTAAATCTGAAATTTGTTCACCTATCCCTAAAAAATAAATGGGTAATTGCATGGTTTCTGCTAAATCAAAAATAACACCACCTTTGGCAGTGCCGTCTAATTTAGTTAAGATTAAACCAGTTAAACCGATTGTTTCATGAAATGAGATAGCTTGACGAATAGTATTTTGGCCAATACCAGCATCGACAACTAAAATGATTTCATGAGGTGAGTTTGGGTTTAATCGATTTAACACTTTTTTTATTTTTTTTAGCTCATGCATTAAATTATCTTTATTATGCAATCGTCCAGCAGTATCAGCTAACACAATATCTATTTTTTTTGCTCGTGCTGATTCATAGGCATCGTATAAAACAGCAGCACTATCTGAACCTTGTTGTTGGGCAATGACAGGAACGCTCATTCTTTCACCCCAAATTTTTAATTGTTCTACTGCGGCAGCTCTAAAAGTATCTCCTGCGGCTAACAGGATTGATTTTTTTTGCAATTTAAAATAATAGGCTAGTTTGCCAATTGTTGTTGTTTTACCTACACCATTGACACCTACAATTAAAATGACACTAGGTGTATCTGTTGTATTTAATTGATTTGTTTTTTGATTGTCTGTGTTTAAAATAGCTGTTAATTCTTTTTTTAATTCAGATATTAGCATCTCCATATCATTTACAGCATGACGACTCAGTTGTTTTTTTAAACGATTCATAATATTTTGTGTTGTTGCAACACCAAAATCAGAAGCGATCAAATGTGATTCTAATTCTTCTAGTGCTTCAGAGTCAATTTGTTTTTTTTCAGAAAATACAAGCGAAATCCCTTCTAATAAACGTGTTTTTGTTTTTTTTAACCCAGAGACTAAATTAGATAATTGAGTCGGTTTTTTAATGATAGGTTTTTCAGTATTAACTGTGATATCTTGTTGTTGAACAAGACTGTATTCGTCGTTTTTATCTTTTTTAAAAAAACTGCTTAGCCAATTTTTTTTAGATTTTTCCGGTGATTTATTTGAATTGAACATGACATCTCTTTTAAAATAGTACATAGTTATTCATGAAAAACAGGCTAACATATCAATCTAGATATTGATTGTTTAACGGTAACACAATAGATGTTTTCAATGAGTACAGGGTCTATTAATCAGTTGACTTCATTATATAACAATACATTATTGCAATCTAATTAATTGATGTTTTTAATATCCTCTATCAATATGCGTTAAAAACACATTAAATGCCGATTAATCAATGTCTAACAATATATTTCATGATGGAGCTTGTTAAATAAAGCGCGATAGAAATGTATTGCAAGCAATAAAAATTGACATATATACTTGAATATATTGGTTTTTTAAAAATAAAAATTTCAAAATAACTTCTATTTTAACAGATTTATTCAATAAAAAAAACTACAATCTACAACCTGTTATTCAGGAACATACCCTGTGATTTGGTCAATAGGTCCTCCTGTAAAGAATTGGTCCATTTGTTGATTCAGATAATCACGTGTTGCCGCTTCCATTAAATTTAATCGCTTTTCATTAATTAAACGTGTTTGATGTTCAAGCCAAAGCTTCCAGGCTTGATGTGAAATATTTTGACAAATCCAATGACCTTTTTCTCCGGGAAAAGGAGGGTTTTCTAAGCCTATCAATTTTTTTTTTAAAAAAACACAGTCTACCATTTTACTCATTGTATTGCCTCTTTTATAGCTTGATGTCTTATCGATGATAAATCAGTTTGAACTAATTGAACCCATAATTTTTTAACCGGTAAAGGCATGCCTAAATGTATGGGTTGATTTAATGAGACCCAGCGCCATTGAGTTGAATCCCATTGTTGGTTTTGTTCTATTTTGGATAACTGGTCTTCTGTAAAAGCGAAAATAGGCTCAATATCTAAAGAAAAATGTGTAAAATGATGCCGAAATACAGGTAATTTCTTCAATATTAATAAGGTGTTAACTTGACATTGTATCCTCATATCTTTCATTGTTTTGTCTGCTGGCCATTCTGGAAAAACCCATAATTGATTCCATAGTTTCAAATCAATGACTTTTTGAATTAAAATCTCATGATGTTTATTAAGTAAAATCAACCATTTAGCTGATAGTTTGGGGATTGGTTTTTTTGGTTTTACCATAGGATATTGCGTTTGCAGATGCTGGATATAAGCTTGACAGTTTGTTTGAATAGGGCACTCTGTGCATTTAGGTTCGCGCTTAGTACAGATCATGGCACCTAAATCCATCATAGCTTGTGAATAATTTCGCCCATTTAATTGAGGTAATAGTGTTGCGGCTATTGAATATAATTGTTTTTTTAAAGCAGCTTGCTCAGGATATCCTGGCAGTAAAAAGTGTCGAATTAAGACTCTTTTAATATTCCCATCCAACACAATAGCCGGTAAATCAAATGAAATTGAGACAATCGCGCCTGCAGTTGACAAGCCAATGCCTGGCAATTGAACCCATTGTTCAACTTCTTTAGGTAGTTCATTTGGATATAACGTCTGTAATTTTTGAGCAGCTAAATGCAAATTGCGCGCGCGACTATAATAACCCAAACCGCTCCAATAAAATAAAACATCATCTATTGAAGCGCCTGCTAATGCTTCTAGCACAGGAAAAGCTGACATGAATTTCAAAAAATACGGAATCACGGTGCTGACTTGTGTTTGCTGGAGCATAATTTCACTCACCCAAACACGATAAGGTGTAATCTGTTGCTGCCAAGGTAAGTGTGTTCGACCATGCTGGTTGAACCATTTCAAGATTTTTGAACTAAACGTTTCAGCGTGATGTTCATCATTCATTTTTTCAAGCTTGTTCACACAAGAAACTCTCTATTTTTATACAGGAATCTGACTTTGAACACAAACCAAGTCGAGACAGTGTTATCAAAATACATACCGTATCATATCATTAAAAATCTTGCATTTTACCATTCAATGGCTTGTGGATCACCTGTTTTATATTTGTTTTTAAAATCAAAAAAAGGGTTTTGAATATTGTGTGAATCTTGTCAAAGATGATTGCCAGTCAAACTATGATAATATTGATGCATTTGAGCAATCAACAGCGCAGTCAATGATTGATATTTACTGGATAAAATAATATCAATACAGATTTTAAATTTTGAAACATTTTAAAATAATGTACAATGTTTTTAGCGGACTACATTACTGAAACAAGCTGTATTCTATAACATAAACCTTATATATTGAGACCTTTGCAATAAGACAACAAAGACCCCTGATATGATCTTTTTTATTAAAATAGTTTAAAAAATGAAGTAATTTATGTATTTTTTGAATAAAAAAACACATAAATTACTTCATTGAACTGCTTATTGCAAAGGTCTCAGAATATCCATAGCCATTGAGACTGAAAACCTGTTATGATAACTTATCACAAAGTGAAGATAATAGCTGTAGATTCAAGCGCATGATCGAACATTACAGGGTATCGACAATGTGATGGTCTTTTGATCATTCAATGTCATATTGAAAAGACAGATCATACCTTTTAAACTACTCAACATTTTACCAATGATCCATTTTTACTTCAGCTTGAATGGAGAGACACGTAGTGCATAATGATATTGATCCCATAGAAACCAAAGAATGGCTAGATGCATTAAACTCCGTTATCAACAGCAATGGACAAGAACGCATTCAATACCTGCTGCAACGCATGATAACTCAAGTGAATAACCAAGGTATTACAATATTTTCTCAAGTCTATACGCCTTATCGAAATACAATCCCTGTCTATCAGGAACCTTCTATGCCGGGAGATCGTTTTATAGAACGTCAAATTCGATCTTTAGTTCGATGGAACGCAGTGGCTATGGTACAACGTGCCAATCAATTAGATTCCAGTTTAGGAGGTCATTTATCTAGCTTTGCCTCTAGTGCTACTTTATATGATGTTGCTTATAATCATTTTTTTAAAGGATATAATGAACAAACTGATGGCGATTTAATTTATTTTCAAGGACATGCTTCTCCAGGCATTTATGCTCGTGCTTACTTAGAAGGACGCGTTAGTGAAGAAGATTTAATCTTTTTTAGACGAGAAACTCAAAATGGTCACGGCTTATCTTCTTATCCTCATCCTTATTTAATGCCTGATTTTTGGCAATTTCCAACTGTATCCATGGGGTTAGGTCCAATTCAAGCAATTTATCAAGCTTATTTCATGCAATATTTAGAAAATCGATCTTTTTTAAATAAAAATACTCGAAAAATATGGGCTTTTTTAGGTGATGGTGAAACAGATGAACCTGAATCTTTAGGTGCAATCTCATTAGCTAGTCGTGAAAAATTAGATAACCTTATTTTTGTTGTCAATTGTAATTTACAGCGACTAGATGGGCCGGTTCGTGGTAATGGTAAAATTATTCAAGAATTAGAAGGGATTTTTCATGGTGCAGGCTGGAATGTTATTAAAGTTATCTGGGGTAATCAATGGGATGCTTTACTGCATCAAGATACGTCAGGTGTTTTACAGCGCATTATGGATGAAACGCTTGATGGTGATTATCAAAATCATAATAGAGGAGGTCAATGGATTCGAGAGCATTTCTTTGGGAAAGACCCTGAAGCACTCAAGCTTGTTAGTCATTTGTCAGATGAAGAATTAGCTAATTTAAATCGTGGCGGGCATGATCCAAAAAAAATATATGCAGCGTATCATGCCGCTGTCAATCATAAAGGAAAGCCAACCGTTATTTTAGCAAAAACAATCAAAGGGTATGGTTTAGGTTCTAATGTCGAAAGCACCATGGTTACGCATAATATTAAAAAATTATCTGAACAAGATTTACAGTATGTTAAAAATCGCTTTAATTTACCCATTAATAATGACCAACTAGCTGCCCTGCCTTTCATAAAACCTGAAGAAAATAGTGAAGAAAGTAAGTATTTACATGAAAAACGTACAAAATTAGGCGGACCTATTCCAACGCGTCGTCAAAAAACAACCCGGCTACTTAAAACACCTCCATTATCAGATTTTAAACAGATTACAAATGACTCAACTGATCGCGCTATTTCAACAACAATGGCACTCAATCGAATTTTTGATGTCTTAATTAAAGATCAAACCATAGGTCAGCATGTCGTCCCTATTGTTTCGGATGAAGCCAGAACATTTGGTATGGAAGGATTATTTCGACGGATTGGTATTTATGCTGGAGAAGGTCAAAAATATCAACCTCAAGATGCAGACAAATTAGCTTTTTATAAAGAATCTAAATCGGGTCAAATTTTAGAAATTGGTATTAGTGAAAGCGGAGCGCATGCCGCTTGGATTGCAGCTGCAACTTCATATAGTACACATAATATTCCGATGATCCCATTTTATATTTTTTATTCCATGTTTGGATTTCAACGAACAGGTGACTTGGCCTGGTTATCGGGTGACGCTCGAGCACGTGGATTCTTAATTGGTGCAGTATCAGGCCGAACAACGTTAAATGGAGAAGGCTTACAGCATCAGGATGGGCATAGTCATATTTTAGCGAGCACCATTCCAAACTGCATTAGTTATGACCCTACTTTTAGTTATGAATTAGCTGTAATTATTCAACATGGACTGAGTCGTTTGATTGAAAATCAAGATGATGTTTTTTATTATTTAACCGTTATGAATGAGAAATATGTCCATCCAGCTATGCCGCAAACTTCAGAAATTACTGAACAAATTATCAAAGGTTTATATTTATTTCAATCCATGAAGCCTTCTAAAAAGAAACGTGTTCAATTGATGGGATCAGGAACTATTTTCAATGAAGTCTTAGCAGCTTCGGACATATTAAATAAAGAATTTGATATTGAATCAGATATTTGGAGTGTAACCAGTTTTAATGAACTGAGAAAAGAAGGGTTAACAGTCGTACGTAACAATCGTTTGCAACCAAATCAACCTAATCAAAAAAGCTATGTAGAAACGATGTTAGCGGGCTATGAAGGTCCGGTGATTGCAGCGACAGACTATATGAGAATTTATGCGGATCAAATTCGAGAATTTGTCCCTAATTTATTTATTTCCTTAGGAACTGATGGTTTTGGGCGCTCTGATACACGAGACAATTTAAGGCACTTTTTTGAAGTTAACCGTTATTTCATTGTGATATCTGCTTTATCTGGATTAGTAGAAAGCAATCAACTCGATATATCAATCCTGATAGAAGCTATGGATCGTTTTAAAATTGATGCAACAAAATGCTGTCCTTTTATTGAGACATAATGACTTTCATATTGAAGACAATGGAAAAATAATACAACATTTTATCCTGCAGACCGATTAAGAGTAATCAATCGATGACTGAAGAACAAATCAAAGTACCCGATCTTGGTGGCATAGGTGAAGTCATTGAGATTCCTGTGAAAATAGGCGATAAGGTTGAACCTGAAGCTACTTTAGCTATTTTAGAATCTGACAAAGCCACCATGGAAATTCCTGCTCCAAAAGCAGGTATTATTTCAGCTATTGCTATTCAATTAGGGCAAACTTTAAAACAAGATGATGCCTTGATGACTTTACAGATTAATGTCGATTCAATTGAAACAGTTATCTCTAGCGAAACAATCTCTGGTTCGATATCACAACCTAGTCTATCAAATACGCCATCAACAATGGATACATCAAAATCTTCAATTCAAACCATTCATGTTCCTGAAATAGGGGTGGATCAGGCCGTCATACTAGACATATTAGTGAATATAGGCGATCACGTATCCGTTGATATGCCTTTGGTGACATTAGAGTCTGACAAGGCATCTATGGAAATCCCTTCACCTTATACCGGTCAAATTCAAACGATATTAGTCAAAGTGAATGATCAACTCAAACCAGGCGACCTCTTATTTAAAATACAAACAACAGACTCTTCGTCGATTATACCTGTTCAAGCGACAGCAGAATCCATCACTTTGGATGCAGTCTCCATACCAAAAAAAACGACTCAACAACCTTTATCTTCTCCAATAAACAGCTGCGACACTTCAACAGTACATGCCGGACCAGCTGTCCGAAAACTAGCCAGAGAATTGGGTGTTTCCTTGGAGAAAATATCAGGATCTGGGCTACGTCAACGTATATTGAAAGAAGATGTGCATGATTTTGTACAAAAAACATTACAACAACCCCATTCAAATCCATCGACTACTACATCCGCTATTGATTTTAGTCAATGGGGTGAAATTGAAACGATTCCATTAACAAGAATACAAAAAGTAGCTGCAAAACACTTTCAGCGAAGTTGGAATACAGTGCCTCATGTCACGCAATTTGATTTAGCTGATATTACAGAATTAGAAAACTTTAGAACAACCCATAAAGAACAAGCATTAGCCCGTGGTATTAAATTAACGCCATTACCTTTTTTATTAAAAGCTTGTAGTTATGCTTTATCTGCTATGCCTCAATTTTGCGCAGCTTTAAATGCAGAAGTCGATCAATTAATTTATAAGCGGTATATTCATATTGGGATTGCAGTTGATACACCGGAAGGATTACTCGTGCCTGTTATTCGAAATGCAGATCAAAAAGGGTTATACGAATTAGCCATTGAATGTGTAGAATTAGCAGCTAAAGCAAAAAATAAAAAATTGAAGCCTGATGAGCTTCAAGGAGGTTGTTTTACTATCTCTAGCTTAGGTTCTATTGGAGGTACTGCTTTTACCCCCATTATCAATACACCAGAGTTAGCTATTTTAGGTGTTTCAAAGGCTAGTTATCAACCACAATGGAAGGGTGACTCCTTCATTCCTCGACTCATGCTTCCTTTATCACTTTCTTATGATCATCGCGCTATTAATGGGGCAGATGCAGCGCGCTTTACTCAATTAATGCATGAACTTTTAAGTGATATTAGGCGGCTACTCTTATAATCAATAAGCTACTTTTAATAAAAAATAGAAACGAGTCATTTAATATGCTTATTCAAGGAGTTGTGCAAACTGAAGCGTATTGTGACCATTTTCAGATATCTTTTGTAATGTGTTGAATTGACCAGCTGTTTGAACACCTTTATCGCCACGTGACGCTCTAAAAGTACTAATTGCTTGAGTTAAGTTATTTGATTTTTTTCCTTGTAATTGGCTTTCAACTTGATCCATCGCTACAATAAGCGTACCTGTTCGTCCGATTCCTGCTGTACAATGCACGGTAATCGGCTTAGATAAATCAGGATTAATTTGACGTGCTAATAATGATAAAGCAATCATGTCTGAAGGCACGCCTGATGTTTTATCAGGAAAATCATTATGCATCAAACGTGTATGCGGTTTTCCATCGATTAATAACGATTGTATGGTAAATTTACCATCCATGACAGATGATTCCCCTAAATTTTGAACAACAATACCTGTGTCATAGGTTTTAGTTTGGCCTGGCGCTGGCGCATACTCTGTTCGAGAACGCCATCCATCAGCTATTTTCGTTAAATCGATAGATACAGGTACTTCTTTATTGGCTAACATATTCCAATACTGTCCGATATTACCAGGATTTTTACCTTCTGCTGCTTTAGGTCCTTGACTGGCTATAAAATGTCGACCAGAAGGCATTGTGATTTCATTTGCATGAAATAAGTGTTTTTGCATGGCATTTTTTACAGCAGTTTTTGCATTACAGACTAACGCTTTTTGCGTAGCAAATCTGGGATTTGTTTTGATTGTAAACTCAGAACTATTCATTAAATTAAGATCGCTTGTCTTCATGTTATGCACAGGTAAATTATCATATGATTGTTGAATCTCTGTTGGTATCTCATTTTGTGCTTCGACTTGCATATCGTGGTTTAATTGACTCATATTATGCATGATTTGTCTACCTAGCTGCTGAATATTATCTCTTAAATCTGATGCGTCTGTTTTAAAATAAGAGAGATTTTCAGATTGAGCTGTTTGAATTGGACTGGCAATATTCAACAATTCGTTTAATCTGTTTAATACAGCTAATTGTGCCGTTTTTTCTTTAGGAATGCTTTTTTGTAATGTTTTTGCAGCGATAGATATGATGTCTTCAGGAGAGCCTTGTAGTGTATTTTTGAATGTATTTGATTTGCGTTTTGCCCAAGATTTTAAAGCAATATCAGCAACTGCACGATGACCTTCGGTTTTTCGATCAATATTGCACCACTTCTTATAAAGTACTTGTGTTGGATCGTTTGACTCATATGTTTTTAATTGTGTTTCCAACATTTTTTCAGCAGCAGGGTTTGGATGATTCTCTACAATATATTTTGCAATTATGTCAACGGAATTGCTTGTATCAATCGAATGACTTAAATCAATTGAGTTATTTAAATGCAATTCTTGTAATGAAGCTATCGCACTATTAAAAGCCGCTGGCGGCACGAAAGTCTGCTGCATGATGCTTTTAGCCTGTGTAATGATCGTTGAAAGCTTCATTGTTTTGTTTGGATTAAGTTTCGTCATTAAACGTGCTGCTTTATCTGGAGCCCATAATTTAATTGCTATTTGGGATATTTTTTTATCTCTCGGAGTCATTTTGCTTTCTAAATGTAAAAGCCCACGTATACTTGGACCTGCTTGTTTCAATTTACTTTCTAAAAGAGCATCACCGTCTATAGGATTTTCAATCGAAAAATCTGCAATCTCTGCTAAAGAGCTATTGATATCAATCGTGGGCTGAACATGGCCTGCAGCTTGTAGATCAATAGAGGTAGAAGCCTGAGGCATGTCGATGAGAGGGTAAGCTGCTCCTGAAATATTCTGATTCAGTATCATGTGCACTTCGTTAATTGCTTGATTTATTAACACTTCCACCTTTTTTAAATTTTCAACCCGTGCATCACTTTGAGTGCCTGTTGTTTTTTTATCAATTAATGTTTGAAGGTTATTTTTCAGTACTAATAATTGATCGCGTCGTTTTGAAAGAGGTAAATTTGAGCCTAGTTGATTGTAAGTATCGACCGAAGTTAAAAAAGCTTTATATTTTTTACTATGCATTTTAGCGGTTTTAGGGATACCTGCTATATCTGTCACTGCTGTTTTATCAACGACAATTTTTAACTGCGAGGCATCAAATGGTGTATCTGCTATTGTTAAGGCTGAAGGAGATATTGTTCGATTAGCCAGCGGTTTTGTTGGTAAAGGGTTTGTGCTTTTGGATGTGAATGTTGAATTAACAGATATCATTGTCTGGACACTTCGACCTGCTTTTAAAGCAACAGGGCTACTAGATGGTGCTAGTTGAGAAGCACGATCTATTCTAGGTGTTAGAGGTTGTTGAATGCCGCCAGTGCCTTGTCCCATGAAGCTCATCCTTGTTGCTTTTTCAATAATCAAGAGTCTTTAATATTTAAAGTATAGCTGGTTTAAGAATCCATCTCCGGTATTTTATATGATTATCATGATTTTTTTTTACAATACAATATGCTTTCATTCGATTCGGTGCTATTCAAACAGGTCACTCTGCTGCTCAGAGATCATTCAAAAGATCAACATATATTCTGAGACCTTTGCAATAAGACAAAAAAGACTCCTGATATGATCTTTTTTATTAAAATAGGCCCATTCAACCATGAAGTGCAACACTTAAAGGTTTTTCTATTCCTCGCATAACTTCATTAGGTGTTCGATAGTTTAACACTTTTCTAGGTCTATTATTGAGTGCTTTTTGAATCGCTAAAATCTCATCATTTTCTATGCCTATAAACTCTGTTTTCTTTGGCAGATA
>VSKW01018546.1_pt1 | contig 20610 bp, 18 predicted proteins | sample 4798611 | NCBI WGS metagenome assembly VSKW01 (sample SAMN12179536, study PRJNA552185) | sponge metagenome | biome: deep-sea hydrothermal plumes; feature: spots directly above weak diffusing fluid; material: sea water; isolation source: sponge from the Crane site of a hydrothermal vent ...
CGCATTAACTCATATTCTCAACTGACCTTCTAACTTCTACATCATAGAAGTTATTTGGATCCTCATCAAGGGTAAGTTCTAAAATATCAGAGGTTATATTGAAGTAGGATTCTATTTCATTATTATATTTGTAATAGTACCTATTGGCATTTACATCATCTCCATAAACTATATCTATCAGATAACTAAACTCCACAATAGCCGCCACCTCAGCAACATCATAGAGTTCTATATGAGTTAATCCATAGTAAGAATACAAAATTAGCACATCACCAACAATCTCATACAAGTTATTCAACTTATCCAATTGAGGCATCAAAGCAGTATTAGTTTCATCGGAATATTTGACTATAGCATTCGTCAAATCTTCACCATAACTAAACCTATCATCATAACTCATGGTCTTAACTATCTGACCATGCAGTTTATTAGCTATGGAAGCTACTAGCTCTTTACCAGATGCCTCCTCTTGGATACTTAAAATACGACTCATACAATTACATTTATTATGCTACTAATAGTATAGCGCGCAATAACAAATTATTTGATTGTATTAGCAGTAAAAATCCCCCTTTGTAAACTTATCAAATACTATGCTTCGCCTTTATCAAACTCCATATAATATTTATAAAACATTCTTTTAAATAACAACCCATTGTTATATAGCCATTCAAAATATTGATCACGTTTATCAATATCAAGCACAGCATCAACTCTACGTGTTAGATGGATGGTAGGTTTTTTACCTTCCGCATCATATTCCACCCTCTCCGAGTTTTCATCGGCAATGTACTTGCTCAGTTCAGACTTAACCTCTTCTTCTATAAGTTTGAGGGAATCAAAAAAATTTATCTCTTTTGCTTTATAAAAGTTTGTAGCAATAGATTGCCCAACCCGTATTTTCTCTTGTCCAAACCTTATTTTACATGTAAGAGTGTTTTTTTGAACACTAATTCTAATTGTAAAATAAATTAGCCTACAAGGGGCATCCATTTCAATTATATAAGATGAAGGATTTTTTGCTTTCGAGTCTCCTGGGTTAGATAAGTCAAAATTAAGTTTTTCACCATCTCGATTATTTGCATCATCTCTATCATTTGCATAATTGTTAAACTCCTCCCAAAATGGTTTTGCTTTTATACTCATAATTTTTACTCCTTGTTACTACGATAATAATTGTCTAATCAAATAGACCTATAAATATTCTATCCCACTTTCTTGTTTTATGTCTTGCATTCTATGAACGCATTCATTTATATCTACTAATTATTTTCTTAATGGTAGCATCTTCTTTCATTTTATCAAACATAGTATCAACAAAATCATAATCTGGTTCTTCAAAATATGGTTCATTCTTAACACCACCACCCCAGTCCACATCATCCATTGCATCTGTAAGGTCAAAAGTTACTAGCCCTATATTATGCCTAATGCATAGTGCAGATATTCTGGGCATAATTTTTACGCTTGAAGGAATGACTAAATAAACCTTATGGCTAAATAATTTATAAGAGCAGCATTGCCCAAAACCCTTAAGAATATCTCCTGCTGATTCAGATGTTTTTACTTCAGCAGATATTATTTTAGAACGAGAAAAACTATTGTCATATGCTTTAAATCCAATAACATCAGGATTAGCCCATTTCCCATTGAATAACTTTCCTTCTAATGAAATTGCATCTGTGCATTTATCTTCATCTTCAAGATATTGAGCAAAAGGTTTATAATATGCTTGCTCTGGATGCAACCCTCTATCCTTCAAATCTTTCTTATTATTATCTTGAAAATCTTCATCAATATCATCAATAGCTTGATTATCAAACTTGGATAATCTATATAGTCCTATATCCATTTCAACTATTTTATTATCCTTACCTTTATCTATAGCTTTTTCTTCCCTGCTAAATTTATGCCAATTACCTTGTATAGTAGATAAATTTACTTTAGTTTGTTCGCGAACCATTCTATGAACATCAGAAGTGCGTATTCCTTTACTCCCGGCATCTTCTAATAATCTATGGACAGCTTTCCTGATCTGCTCTTTTTTGGATGATGTATCACTCATAATTTTTACTCCTTGTTACTACGATAATAATTGTCTAATCAAATAGACCTATAAATATTCTAGCCCGCTTTCTTGTTTAATTCTTTCATTCCAGGAATACACTCTTGAATGATATTAGCCGCAATATCTTCCTCTGCTTGTTCTGTATCTTTATCATTTTCATTAGAAAGATGTGACAGATCTATTGGAAATAATTTTAGGTTAAGGGGAGGTGCGGTATCTAATGAATCATTATGTTGATATGACTTCCCGCTGTCTTCAGTCAATTCTATTGCCTTTTGGAAGTTTTCATTCCGTGGATAAAGCAACACCAACGATGTATTCTTAGCATCCTCATCTTTACGTTGATATACTTTCCCATAAGAATAAAGTTGATAGATGTCACCCTGACTAATTCCATATTTATCATCATGCCTATTAATGCTTTTCCATTTGGTATCTAAAATAACACAACGATTATTGTTCTTGTCTATTGCTAATAAATCTGGGATGATAGTAAAAGAAACACCATTGGCATTATATTCAGACATTACTTTGTGTGTCTTCATTTGAGATTTAAGCTTCCAATTAGAGGCCATCTTTCTAAAACCCTTCTCTAATATATACTCAATATATGATTCAAATACCTTCTCCATTGGGAATAGTAATGAGATGGTTTGTTTCTCACCTTTCCAATTATCTGGAGAGAAGTTCTGTAATATAAGTTGTGCCCACTCAAATGATTCCTTATATGATTTAAAACTAACACTCCTATCCACGCTGCTAATCTTCATCTCATGCTTCCAATCACGTGGAGTTCTAACCTCATCAAAATAATTCAGCAACTGATTAGCAAGCCGATGATTATCTGCATCCTTTGAGACCCGATTAACTTCCTGTAATGCTTTCTTAATTACTCGGTTAATGGGACGGTCTATACTGAACTCATCATAACGAACATAAAATCTTTCTTTATGAAATAAATTATGCTTGATATGATTACTGAAGTCCAACTTGCCTTTGAGACAAGTAAGATTCTCCTCATGCGAAATATAAGCACGTGCTAAACCACGTCTAACAAGAGTAGATACCTCCTGTAAAAAAACAGCTATGAACACCTCCAATAAAGGCAAGCTGGATTTACCCCATAACCCACTATTAAACTTACGATGATGCCGTCCCAGATAAACACATAACATTTGAATAAAGATTTCTCTCGTCTCTTTATTATTACTATCATCCCCATTACCTAAATCAATCTTAGGCAAAATCTCTATCTGAGTCCCCTCTGGGGTGAGTATGGCACCAACATAGTTGAGTGCTTTCATCCTATCACTAAAAACTTTTAGTGGTGGTTTAGATTCCTTATCCTCCTTCTCAGGTCTCTCAATAAAATCCCGCAAATCTTTAAATTCGTCCTCTGCTAAATAAACTTTCCCATTCTTGATGTCACCACTTAATTCTCCTTCACTACCCCGATGAAGATATTGATGCTCCTTAAGTGTTATAGATTTAGGTCCCTCAATCATCAGCTATTCATCAAATATACTTTTTCTTTTAGATGGCCAGAACCACTTTTATCCTGCCATATGGATGTAATGTCTTTATCATATAATAACCTAGCGCATAGAATGCTGAAGTTAATAGGATTCATAACTACACCCTCATAGTCACTAAAAACATCTTTTATATCAGCACAGAAATTATTATCATCAAGTTCATTCTTGCCAAGTAGTTTATTGGATAATGTCTCCCTATGTTTACGGCTAACAATAGATATATTATTCATAGGATTAGCTATAAACTCTAAAGTATATCTAGTTGCATTATTGAGTATATCAATGTTTTTAGATGCTCTATATTGTATAAGCTGTACTAGCCATAAATTAGGACCGCCTGGAATATATACAACATCTCTTGTATCTAAACCCTCTTGTAAATATTGATTATAATCTTCCTTGTTAGGGCAATTTTCTACCAGATATGACATTAAGGTCCATAACCTGTTGCGAAAATCCATATCCATGTCTAATCTGTCAAAAATATTATTTATCTCATCCAGTTTAATCATGATATTATTATTCTTTATTTTAGCTTCAGCAATAGCTGATGAGATGTCATTCAAGTTATCAGTATTAACATATGTATCCATGAAATTATTGTAGGCATCCTGTCCTTTCTGCAGAAAGAACTCTTTCTCTTCAATAATTTGATTAATTTGTGAACGTGGATCCCAATTATCATTAGCAAACTTCTCCTTAATTGCTTTGAGTATATCTGCTTTTACTGCCATATCCACTAAAAGCTATTCCTCTTCCTATATCTTTTACTTTTATTATGAGCAATCCAGTCCTCATCCAATCTTATATCTTCATATGTGTAAGTATCTTGAGAATCCATTATATTCTGTCCCTTTGAGCTTATCCTTATCCTACCCCATGCAGGTTTTTCAACCATATTTGCTTTCCATAATTCAAACATACCCCAAGCAATTCTCTCTACTATTAATAAAGTTCCTCTTTCAGTATTCTCATTCAATATCTCACTTGGTAACTTACTATTATAGATATGCCATATTATATTTTTTAGTTCTTTAGGTCTTATAGAACCAATCTCACGCAGTACTATTAATATCGGAGTAAATGTCTCATGATATTCAGGTATTCTTGTAGCATCAACTTGTATGTTGGTGTTACTCTGTGCGACCATTTCTAATATTTCTTGATTAGCACTCATATAAGTTCGCAAACTATTCTTATTAATCTTAGGAGGTAATTGACCTCTTTTATGAGCTAACCAGTCCTCATCTGATCTCCTGTCTTCGTGTGTATAACTTCCCTTAGAATTCATTATCCTTTGTCCCTTCTCAGTTATGATTACCTTCCCTCTCTCTGGTTTTTCAATCATCTTTACTTTCTCTAATTCAAAAATACCCCAAATAATTCTTTCTACTATCAATGAAGTTCCTCTCTCTGTCTTTTCACTTAATAGTTTGTTAGGCAAGTGACTATAATATCTATCCATTACTGTATCTTTAAGTTCTTTCTGCCTCATGGTTCCCATCTCTTGCAGTACTATTAATATTGGAGTAAATGTCTCATGATACTCAGGTATCTTTACAGTATCAATTTGTATGCCAGTGTTATTCTGTGAAAACATTCCTAATATTTTTTGATAAATGCTAACATGAATTGGAGAACTGTTTTTATTATTATCCTTAAGCTTAGGAGGTAATTGACCTCTTTTATGAACTAACCAGTCCTCATCTGATCTCCTGTCTTCGTGTGTATAACTTCCCTTAGAATTAATTATCCTTTGCCCCTTCTCAGTTATGATTACCTTTCCTCTCTCTGGTTTTTCAACCATCTTTACTTTCTCTAATTCAAAAATACCCCAAATAATTCTCTCTACTATCAATGAAGTTCCTCTCTCTGTCTTTTCACTTATTAGCTCGTTCGGTAACTGGCTATAATATCTATCCATTACTGCATCTTTAAGTTCTTTCTGCCTCATGGTGCCCATCTCTTGCAGTACTATTAATATCGGAGTAAATGTCTCATGATACTCAGGTATTTTTGTAGTATCAATTTGTATGTCAGTTTTATTATTTGTAATCACAATGGCCTATTAGATTATAAAACTGCTCGGATAGTTATTTGAATTCGCATAGTTCCATTAACTAGCATAAATTTTCTTATAGTTTGCTGGATCCTTAAATGCTTCATCATTCCATTCCCAGTTATCATCTTCTCCTTTTATAAGGTTACTGCCATTAAGTATCTCAGGAATAATATTTCGGTGCTCATGAAAGTATTCATCTAATAGTGGACATATACTGTTACGAAAAACATTTCCTAGTCCTTCCATTGTCTTAACTTTATCACCCATGAAGTAGCTATGTCCTATCTGATGATCACGGTCAAGTTCCCGCTTAATTCCATTGTTAATAGTTTCTAAAACTTTGTTTATTCGAATACCATCTATGTCATAATTAACTAATTCATATTCAGGCATCATTTCTTCAAACTGGAAGCGACGACGTAAGGCAGTATCCAAAAAAGCAATAGATCTATCTGCCGTATTCATAGTTCCAATAATATGCAGGTTATTAGGAACACTAAATGTCTCGCCAGAATAAGGCAAGGTAACCTCAAGTTCTTCATCTTCTCCTTCACGTTTATCTTCCTCCAATAAAGTAATCAGTTCTCCCAATATCTTAGAGATATTCCCCCTATTGATCTCATCAATTATCAACACATAATTATTTTGCTTATGGCCATCCTCTGATTCAGATAGCTCGAAGTATCTTTCTTTATTTGAAAGCTCTACATGATTTCTAAGCTTATTTAATAATGCATTGGGAGAAATTCCGTGAGCTCTTGATATTGATCTTCTATCCAACCCTTTAACCTTAATATCACTTATATTAATTGAATGTTCATTTGGGTCTTGAATCCATAACCATCTCACTGAACGTGAATGTGCATAATTACCGCCAACATTTTTCAATAAATTATATCCTTCATCAGTTAGCACTCCAATAGCACATATAGTTCGTCGGCTTCTATATACTACTACTAATTCGTTGGCTTTCATATCAGAATAAAAAGCTTTATTCATATCCACATCGCGTTTGTTATCAGGAACTTCTTGTTTTTGACGGCGGAAAAAATCTTCATCAACACCATTTAAGTCAACATTTGGGAAATGATAACTTCCTCTTCTAATATAACCATTATTAAAACAATCATCATTAAATTCATCACCTTCACCAAGTTTTACTTGCCAAACAATATCTTTTATGTTATTAGTTTTTCCAATACTCGTTTTGCTCCCTATTCCATATCCATCCGTTGAAATATCTTGATTTGCTTTCTTACATAGTTCTTTGAATATACCATCTTGGATATGATATGAAATATCCTGCCCTTCTCCATCATCAACATCAGTATCTTCTTTACTGCCTAGAAATGGTCTAATACCTTCGACAAACTCTTCATAGCCATAACTTTGATGGAATGTGACAAAACTAATCCTTCCATCCTTTGTTAATTTTTTATACTTTTCAAGTATTTCATCATCGGATAACTTATTAATAGATTTTCCTATGACTATTCTCACAGCTAATCTTTTAGTAGTATAGGTCTTTCCTGTTCCAGGAGGACCATATAGTATTTTATTTAAGGGTTGTTTCATATCATTAGGGTCTGGGTTATTCCATAACTTTCGTATTTCATCATCATAAAGTAATCGAGTGCAAAAGATAGTGTAATTCTCTTTATTCCGCACAAGCTTCTTATGAAGTTTGAACATATCTTGAATTTCTTTAGAAAAGTTAATGTTATCATTGTATTCTTTTCCTAATATTTTTTCAGAAAACATTTTCCTATGATTATCATTAACCATGGAAACATTAGAGGTTGGATTACTGAGATAGCTCATTGCGTTACCAATACTAGGAGCAAGAGTAACTGTCTTATCTAATTTATGCTTGATTAAATTAGTATACCAATCTTGCTGCCATATAATAGCATTATATACTCCGCGACTAGGTTCATATTCATTTAATGACTTGCTACCTGCTACCCCTGTATCAAAATATGCAACTAAAGTATTTAGCTTTTCAGCAAACTGATCGTTTTTATTAAAAGAATATTTATTATTAAATAATTCTTCTCTCATCACCTCTATTTCTTTCTTGCCCTCTGGGTTTACCTTTCTCCTTTCGCTCATCGCTGACCTACTTTTATCTAAAGCTCTACTTAACTCCTCCTTGTTAACATCAAACTTCATAAAATCATCATAAGCATCTTTACCCTTTTGCAAGTAGAAATCAGATTCTTCAATCATTTCTCTTAAGTCGCTATTTTTGTTCTTAGCCAGCCACTCCTTGTTGTCTAAATTCTCTTTGACTATGTCTAATATTTTTTGCTTAACACTCATATTTTATTGTAAATTTTTGTTTGTAGGACTATCATACGTGTCCATATATGAGTATTTGTATCTCTACTAGAATTTGAATGGCTCTACTTACTCTCATAAACTTTCTGATAGTTATATGGCTTATCAAACACATCATAATTCCAACTCCAATTCTTGCCATCACCATCTACTAAGTCACAGTTGTTAAGTATTTTAGGAATTTCATCACGCCTATCATAGAAGTATTCTTCTAATAGAGGACAGATATTATTCTTGAAAACATTAGCCAATCCTTCTATTGTATCGGCTTTACCACCCATGAAGTAGCTATGCCCTATCTGATGGTCACGGTCTAAATAGTTAATTATTTTATTGTTGATTGATGTTAATAATGCTTGAGTATTTACACCATTTACATCACTTAATAATTTATCTGGTCTGGGCATTAATTCCTTAAACTGAAATCGGCGGCGTAAGGCAGTATCTAAAAAAGCAATAGATCTATCTGCTGTATTCATAGTACCAATAATATGTAAGTTATTAGGCACGCTAAATGTTTCGCCAGAATAGGGCAAGGTTACTTCTAGTTCTTCTTTGGCATCTTTACGCTTATCTTCCTCTAATAAAGTAATCAACTCTCCTAGTATCTTAGAAATATTCCCTCTATTAATTTCATCAATTATCAACACATAATCATTAGATGAATTATTATCATCTTGGTATAATTCTGAAGCATTGGTTAAATCTTGACCTGATATATTAATATCTATCATATTATTCTTCAATAAATAACTAATTAAATCTTTTGCCTTTATGCTAGTATCATAGAGGTGTGTTTCTTTCCGCGTAAGATTATTTTTATGAATACTAAACTTAGATATACACTCTTCTTCTTTTTCTGTGTTCCATAGCCATCTAACATCCCTTGTATGTTTACAATACTCTCTTTCTTCTCTATCTCTATAATCTAGCAAGACGCCAACCCCACAGATATTATCGCCCCAAGGCAAAACAATCAAATCCTTCAGCGAAATATCATTTATAAATATATCTATAGAACTCCCATGTGTAATTTTTCCATTGGCAATATCAACATTCTTTGAGGTCTCATACAAAGGCAGACAAAAATAATTATTATCTATACAATCTTTCCTTAATTCAGGTCTTTTTGTAATTTTTACTCCCAACTCACTCCCCCAAACCTTACTATTAGAATATTCATCTGGATTTATAGTTTGGTCATTAAATATCTTAGGTGATTCTAATAATGAATTAACTAATCCAATATCAGAATCTAAAATCTTGCCTTTATCTAATAACTCTTGAATTAAGTACTGGGGACTAATCTTTAGAAAAGATAACGGTTGCCCTGAAGGTAAGATGCCTCCATTACTAAATTTGAGACCATTTATAACTTCGTTTGCACTATCTGAATGCCATAACCACTTAACATCTCTAGTATGAAGTTTATCTCTATATCTATATTCCCCTATTATTCCAACAGCACAAAAATATTCATCGCCATAAGGCACAAAAACCAGATCATTTTCATTAACTTCATAGAATAATTTATTCAATCTGGTTTCTCTCTCATCTTCATTAAGTTTATTAATGTCTTCTTCTTTGTTAAGATCACCTACTTCGCTAAAAATGTTGCTAGGTTTCACAAATATATAGTTATTACTGAAACAATTTTGCCTTTCCTGTCCTTGACCACCTAAAGACATGCTCCATACTTTACTATCATTAATATCTTCTATGTTGATGCTATGATCATCTTGATAATTTATTATGCTACTATCGCTATCTTTATTAATAGTTGATCTCGCTCTTTCACAAATCCTCTTGAATATTCCCGCCTTAATTTCATACTCTATAGAACCGCTATCATCATCCGATAGATTTGGTCTAATACCCTCAACAAACTCTTCATAGCCATAACTTTGATGGAATGTAACAAATTCAATTCTTTTATCTTTGCATAATCTTTTATATTCTATGTTCAGTGCAGCTCTATTCCCAACAAAATCTTCCCCAGAAGCAATATTAACTGCTAACTCTTTAGTGGCATATGTTTTCCCTGTTCCAGGAGGACCATATAGTATTTGATTTAGTGGGTGTTTCATATTATATTTTTGATTTGTATTTATATCTGTATCTGTATTAGAGTATGCATCATAAGATAAACCTATAAAAGTTTTATCCTTCTCGTAATTACTTGACAACGTTCTTTTTATCTCATCAGTAATTCTAATATATTCTGCCCCGCTATACTTTTTACGTTTCTTGTCTGTGCCTAGAGTTTGAGTTATTATATTGCCCTCTTTAAATATATTATTTAAGTATCTAATAGTATAGAAATCAAGAGTAGGATATGATTTAGGTCTTATAGTATAGAGAGCTTGACTAAGTTTAGAGTTACCTGTCCAAGCAACTTCTATACACTCATCATAGGCATTAACAAACTCTTCATGTAGGTCATTACCTTTATTGTCGGCATATCTTATAGCAACATCAAACATTTTCCAAAGCTTATCAATATCATCTGGATTTCTCCCGTACTTATAGGGGAATAACCATGAGTTTTGACTATTTGCTATAGGGATAGTATCTTTACCGTTATCGGATAAGGGAGAAAAACGAAAATCACCAACATCAACATTAAGGAAATCACAAAAACCCTTCAACACCTTATCTTTACCATGAACATTTCTATTCAATGAAGCAAGCAAAGTAAATGGGCATATATCATCTAATGGAATTTTAGTAGCTCCTTTACCCTCAACATCTTGGTCCATAAATGGTCCTTTATTCCAACCAGCATTATCAAAGGTCTGATAAAGCATTTTCACCAATGGCTCTCTGTTATATTTATATTTTAGAAGCTTGTTCGATACATCTTCATATATAGGGACCCATCCCAAGTTTAATTCTTTAGCAACATCTCGTTTCATAATTAATCCTATTCTTTTCAGTTTATTAAAGTAGGTTTGTTTATTATAATCGCTTTTAGCAATAATTAAGGTTTTTGTTGTTTTTAGTTCAGATAGCATAATTATTCAATATGCTTGTAAGCAACTTGAATGATTCAGTTTGAACCCCCTAGAGTTTTAGATTAACTACTTATCTTTTTTTATCTGGTCGTCTATGCCGTGCTTTTTATAGACCTTCATAATGTCTATGCAGAAGTTTATTGTCTTTGTATCTGATTGATTTACTGCTTGATGATATGCATTAACGAAGAATTCTTTACTATTGTGGATAGGGGGTTTCTTTTTGATAGCTAGCCATATATTCTTATGGCTGCCACATAAGGTTACTGCATCTTTAGAATCTATCTTGTGACCTGATGATGAATATTCTTCCTTATAGAAATTAACTACATAAATATCTTTACCTTCTTTAGGTCCTATGCCGCATACAATACATCTATTCTTATCACGGATCAATATTTCTTTTCTTTGCTTAGTGGATAGCTGTTGTAATTTATTGTTCTTGGCTTGCCTTGGCTCATAACGATAATATCCTCGCTTAGGTCTAGTAAGGTAACCCTTCTTAAATAAGCTTCGTAAAACGCCGTCTGGATGGTAAAACTGAGATGCAGTCCTCTTCCCCCACTCATCCTTTGCCCAATCAACTACTTGACTAACAGGAATATCCTGTTGCGGATGTCCATGAAAGAACTCTCGTATTATAGATGCTTGAGTAATTTTATCTTCTCTCATGGTTTAGTTTTATTTGATACTCTGAAAACTATGGAACTATGGGATTCCCTTTTATTATTGGTTCTTGCGGCACTCCTTCAATGAAATCTCTATTAGATAATTCATCCAGCTTTTCTATTAGAGCACTTTCACCCATAACAAAACATTTATCAATACCAATAGCATCACCTTCTTCTATATCCTTATTCCTCTTTTCTGCATCACGTTTATTTGCTGTCACTAGATAGCACTCTGCTTTCCTATATACTCTTTTTAGTGAATCTCCCTCATAAGATGCTTGTCTCCAACGTTCAGCAAGAGAAATTTTAGTAGAGAATATTACAGGTTGCACTGGATGATAGCATAAGAAATCAAATTTTGATAACGGGATATGTCTTAGTTCTGCCTGAATATAAAATGGTGTTATGCTATGTCTTACTAAAAGTTCAGCCATTAGCAATTCAAAACACTTTCCACTTATTGCCTTCCTTTGTTGTCCAGGGTCTTTACTAGCACCTGTATTGGAACCCTGTATTTTATCAACCATATTCTTGCTTATTGATAATGAATCACTATCCTTTGGTAGTTCTCTCATCAAATCCAAGAACAATTTGACGCTGGGCTTATCGCTATTCAACCATTTCTTTTTTTTGGCAATATGGGCATCACTGATTAAAGCTTTCATAATGATATTTTTAGCTGTTAGTGTATGCTCTTCTTCATAACTAAAATGTATTCTGTTGGATAGCAGAATACCTTATTAGAGTTAGATGCTTTGACAAATTGTCCAGTATTCTCGTCACGGGCTGATGGCAATATCTTAGAAGGTATTTCTCTTTTTATAATATCTTCTATTGTGAATCCTAAGTTTTGGAGTTGATCAACAAATACCTCTCCATTGAGTATCTCTACCTTCTTCAATTTTGTATTACCTACAACTATACTTATGATACCATTTGGCTTAATTATCCTATGCATTTCGGTAAATACTTGATTCATTTCGCTAAAATAAGTAGCTACTTCCCTGGATGTTTTCTTATGTATCTCTTCCAATTTATTGATAATATCCTCTGCTATCTTGCTATTGAGGTCAATAGATTTTTCAGCATGATATGATGTGCCAATAAATCTTTTCCTAAAGTCACTAAAATCTTCAACATAATTAAACCATAATACTGTGAGTTGGTGAAGATCAGCATACTCATAAGAAGTTACATAAGGTGGTGATGTAACAACTAAATTTACGGAATTATCTTTGACAGGTATAGACCTCGCATCTGCGCATTTGACATCGCAAGGAATATTCTTACTGTCATTTTCTTTAATAATATCAAGAAAACTACTATTACCTTTGACCATTGCTCTAATTTGACGATTAAAAACAACAAATGGATCAGATGGTTTTTTATCAAAATCCCTAGTGGGCTTGCTGCTTCCCTGAGCCCAGATAGAACAGTTCTTAAGTATATTTGAGAATCCACAATAAAAGAAGTCCTTTATGTCTATATCCTTAACTTTGTTGATTTCCTTTAGTAAAAAGGTTAATTTTCTCTTTTGCTCCGGCTTAAACCAATAATCAATCTTTTCATGATCAGGTAAATCTAACTTGGTATCCTCCTTATATAGTTTTATTCTTTCCATTATGGCGGCAAACTCTTCTAGAATATCAAATGGTTGTAATGGTGTCTTCTTGACTTTAGTTATCAATACAGCAACTGGATTAATATCCACACCTATAGAACGCCTTCCCAAGACCTTGGATTCAACAAGTGTAGTCCCGCACCCACCAAAAGGGTCAATAATCAAGTCCTTCTTTTTTGTGTATTTTTCAGCTAACCGAGATACTATTTGTGGAATAAATTTAGCAGGATAGCGGTGATAACCATGAGTAATATATGCAGTATCCTTTCTTGACTTGTCTGCAAAAGCCCAAGAAGGGTCTATTTGAGTTTTAGAGAACTTCCCTAATATGCCAGCGGGGGTAACCATATAGGTATTTTATATGTTTTTACCCACCAGTTTCAAGATTTTATCTGGAAAATCACTACGTGAAATTTTACGTTCCAATTTGCCATCCGTTCCTACCACTTTATACATTTTGCCTTGAGGCCGTGAAACTGCTATTGTCTCTATTTCTTTATGATGTTCATCAAGAAGTATCTTAAGCTCACTAAAATTGAGAGATACTATACCATCTGTTCCGCACACTAGCAATATGAAGACATCTTGATAAATATTTCTTATTTCAAGAATTTCATCTTGATGCTCTTTAGCAAAGCTGAATTGCCAAGGAGCTAGTCGTTTAGTAGAATATTTAATGTATAGACCTATAGAACTATTCAATACATAAGACGAATTTGATTTATTACTATAGTTTTGTAGGGTTACTTCCCCACCTGAGTCAATTAACTTATGTAGGGCAGCTCCATGATATAGTTGGAAGTCCTTGATCATATTATTATCTCCGTGTTTTGCGATATCGTAATTTACTATGCATCATTTTATAATATACTCTTGCCATGCCTGTATCATTATTATGAATGATGAAAATATGGTGTATAGAATCTCCATATACCTTAAGCTTTAATTCACTAGACCCAATAAATCCTTTTTGCCTTATAATATATTCTTTGTCTGTATCATCTCCTCTACGACTTATGTCTATACTCCCGGAATGAATCGCCACTGATTTATCATTTTGCAATATATCTTCCACCATAAGTTCTATCATAGAGCTTGGAATAGAATCTGGCTCTATCGTATTAGCCAAATTATGTAATTTATCTTTATTAGATTGACTTTTATCCTGCAATATATTATCAACCTCATCCTTAATTGATGCATAGTCAAACATCCCAAAACCGATTTCTCCTGAAATAGATATTACCGCTGATTTTTTAATACTGCCCGAAGCAACAGCAGAAGTATTCTCGCTATCAATCCATACAGGCGAGTCATTATTCCCCTTGATTAATCCTAAAGAAATCCTATTATAAAAAAAACATTCATTCCAAGATGCATAAAGAGTTTGAGGTATATGTAATTCAAAGTGATCAATATAATCCTTACGGTTACCGAACATCCTAGCTCTTTGTATGTAGGTATCCTGTTGCATTTTATGTTTTACATCTCTAGTGAAGAACATAGAGAGCAAATTATCAAAAGTGACTCCACGAGATATTACATTCCCGCCAATCACTACTGTGAATGGTGAGGTAGGGGTAGTTGCATGCTTATAGTCCACTTCCTTGGTATTATCGCTATTCATGACAGTAACAGAGTGACGTTCGCCTTTATCAACTACATATTTAAGCATCTTATCTATATCATAACTATGATATTTCTTTGAAATCACACTCTTTATTGCCTCTATATATTCATTATGCTTTTTATGAGAATTATCGCATATCGCGCTAAAAATATTTCTAACTTCTCTTTCATCCGTACTATGTATATCTTTCTTACCGCTAGCGTGAATAAGGAAAGAATAGTTTTTTTGTTTAAATGATTCCTTATCATAGTTTAAGTAAGCAACATTAGATATAAAATTAAAAAGAGTTTGCCGCAAATAAGTTTTACTGTCTCGCTCATCAGGCATAAGATGCAAAAAATTAGGTTTAGTATCAATATAATTATGGGGGAAAAAATAATCTCGCCCTTTATAATCTTTATAAGGTTCAAAGTTAATCCACTTTTCGTTTGTATTATTATGAGTTCTATTTAGATCTAACCTTGCCGGGGTAGCTGTTACTCCTATATAGATACCTTCGTCTCCTATCAGTTTTCCTGTTAGATCATTGATCTTACTTTGTTTTTCCTTGTTGACCTTAGTATTTGGAGTCGCATAATCTGCTTCATCGTCAATTATTACTTTATATTTATATTTACCCACTTTAGAGTTAAGTTTTTCAAGATCATTTGCGTTCTTCTTTGCAAATATTAACCATTTTCTAACATTTAGATTATTAAATGGTTTTATTACTTCTGTAAATTTAAGTGGCGTAGGAGAGATACCAGAGTGTATAAACCTTGAAATATTTTGATCTAATAACTCAACATTATCATTTAATAATACAATAATAATTCTATAATCTTCATATGAATCTAATAATTTTGAAGTGAGAGCTATCATCATCTCGGTCTTGCCGCTTTGAGGCTCTCCATAAATAATGAATGACCTAAACCCATCATTTATATTATTAACTGATGCCTCTACTACCTTCTCAATATTCTTAGTATCTTTTTTTTCTCTATGCAAGCGAGATAACTGTTCTTCATATCTTTTCATAGTTTTTATTATAATCGCCTTTCTTTATGGATGTCGCAACTTTTAGTTAATCTATTGCTCATGATAATTGTGGTATATTAAGAATAATCACAATTATTTATTATTAAAACTATGAGGAAAATATAATGGCGATTATAAATGAAATGGAACGGATTGAACATTCAACAAGGAATCTGCGTCAATCTACAATAAGAAAATCTGTATACTCTTTAGCCAAGGACGGGCTACAAGTTAAAAGTTTTGGGTCTGCGAGAAGACAAAATCCTGATATGGTTAGTCAGAGTATGTATTTTAAGGGTAAAGCTTTAGATCAGCTTAGGGATGCGTTAATAGAAATCTATGGAAGTAGAGGGGATAGCAATACAGAGGATCAACACAAGAATCGTTTGCTGAAGTCCTTCTCTAATGTAGATAGCACTGATATTACATAATAACTTTCTGTTATAATTATGTTAACTCTGAACATATGGAATAATATATTATGAGTCAAACATTTTAAAATTAAATTATCGCAAACATATGCCTTCATTCAAAATACACAATCATCAATATCGGATCTATTTATTTGTTATACTTGCGTCAATTATTTTAAGTAGTTGTGTCACAGCTACTAAACCTGATTTAGTTACAGCAAGCACTACTATAGCTCGCATTCAGTTAGCAAATTGTGTGACAGCTGTTAATACTACTATTCCAGTAGAAGAAGCTAGAGATTATTCAAAAAGAAGCTGTGAATTATTGATGGATGATAAGAGACATTGGAGCAACACGTATCAATTATCCTACGAAACTCAATTAAATAAGCATCAGCAAGATCAATCTTTTATGGTTGGAGCTATTGTAACTGGAGTACTTATTGTTCCCGCACTGGGATTTTTGGGGTGTGGAGTTAAAGCTGATAGTATGAATAATATGCAAAGATTGGTTCAATCACAGATTGAATTAAAAGCTATTGACGAAGAAATTCATGAGAAGAACTGCTAAAAATTAGCACTTCTTTTTAATTCCCCAGAGGGTGGACTACACCAATCCCAATACGCGGAGGGTGCTTATGCCTATGTATGAGGCCATGCCTACTGTTAGGGCTGCTATGAGACCTATGTAGAAGGGTTTGATGCCCATTGCGGCCAGTTCTTTGATGTTGGTGGCTATTCCTACTCCTGCCATGGCTACTATCAGACATAGCTCGGCGGTCTTTTTGGTGGTGCTTATTAGGTCTGTCCAGGTGCTCTCTTGGAATATCCATATGGCGGCTCCATGGTTTTCTAAGCTCCAGTCGCCTAGGGTTCTGAATAGTGACATGAGGATGAATCCAAGTATGAATAGGGGGAAGGATATTAGGAGAGTGCTCTTGTTGAGGGCGTTGGTGCAGCTGAATTTGTAGGTTAGGTAGGGGATGATGAATATCATCATGCTGTTGCGGAGGAGTTTGGTGAGGACTGCAACATTGAGGACTTCGCTGTCGCCGAATACTTGCACATATATAAGTGCAGCGCCAGCAACTTGGGAGGTCTCGTGGATGGCGGTGCCTAACATTAGGCCGCGGGCTATGGGCGATAGGGGGAATAGCCATTCTACTAGATAGGGATATATCATCATTGCCAGTATGCCGAACAGGGTTATGTTGGCTATGGCATAGGAGGTCTCTTCTTGTTTAGCTTTGATGCCAGGGGATATCGCAACTATGGCGGTGGCTCCGCATATAGCAGTGCCTGCTGCTACCAGATATTTCATTGTTCTGCTGGTATGGATGAAGTAGCCTAATATGTGGGTTGCAATGAGTGCGCTTGAGAGGCAGAATAATATGAGGGGGATGCTGATAAGCCCTAAGGAGAATACTTCGCTGAGACCTAGGCGGATGCCCAATAGAACTATGCCTATGCGTAGTACCTTGCTCATAGTCCATCTGGTGCCTTTGCGGTAATCTTCTTGTAGGTTGATGGTGTTGCCAACAAGTATGCCGAGAAGTATGGCTACCATTATGGCGGATATCGGGCTCTTCTCTAAGCCGAGTAGATCTTTGCCGATGAAGTCGGTGAGATAAATACTCAATCCGCCTATTACTACACACAGCATAAAGCCGGCAATAAACTTACTTCGGGTAATTATTTCGTTCTGTTCCATTAATAAATTATATATTATTTATGGTTGCTTTTACTGGGTATGGGGGGTGATAAATTAGTGTGTGGCACTAAAATGTGGGGGTTTTTGATAGTTGTGAGAATCCTACTCTGCGGTAATTTGACGCTGTGAAATCTTAGCTTAGCTTTGTGCTTTTAGGAACTCTTCTGCTTCTTGCTGCTTAGCTTTGACTTCTTGAAAGGCAGCTTTTATTTGTTCTTCATTGAAATGTGGTTTCCACTCTTGGAGTTCTTTAATTTTTGTCTTGGTTATGGCACGTCTTTTTAAGTCACCTTTCATGATCATATAGACAGAAGTTAATAACTCTAGTTCTCGTCCTTGTTTCTTGCCAAACCATTCAGCGATAAAATTTATTTTATTTTTATACTCATAACCATTATTGTCTTTATACTTAAGGTCCTCTATGACATCTCGAGCCAAACTATAGGATAAACCATACATGGGACTAGTTTCGTCAGCAAATATCAATAGATTTGCCCTTGCCTCATCAATTTCATCAGTTAACTCAAAGCAATAGGGACCATATTTATAACGGACAAACTCGTATCCTAGGTCAATACCTAACATTTCTTGTGCCATGTAATAGGTTTTCTGGACGTGTAATAAGCTACACCAGCTATCATTGGACTTTAATTTATGAATTATGAAGTATACAAGAGCTACCCTTGCTTCTCTTATCTCATCTCTTGTCGTACCGCTAGATATTTGTTTAGTTGCCACTTGTCATGCCCTCATTAGTTATAAATTTAATAAATATACTCTATTATACAATAATCGTCTGTTTCATTTAATTGCTCTTATCTAACTTTTTTATGAAGTTTCCAATTTTTTCTTCCATACCTCGTTCAACATAAATATAACAATAGCTAAAGTCACCTTTTTGCAAAACTTCAAGTAGTTTGTCATAGCCGGAACTTGAATCACTTATTTGCTCTCCACTCTCAATTGTACGTCTTTGGTAACTAACTACTTTTCTATCAAACTCTTTATTTATTCCTTCACAAAATATATCTACTCTATTCTTTTGTTTATCAGAATTTGCATTCATAGACATAAATTTATAACTCAAATTGGATACTCTTTTTGAATCAAGTTCTTTTATTAACTTGAAATGTTGACGACCTAATATCCTTCGGGCATGATGGTGATATTGTGAGTTTTTATCATCCAATGCCACCTTTAATATGCTGAGGAGATGGGCATCAGATTTATATATTAAGCTCTTTACAGTTTCAATCTCTTCTTCCTCCTTTAGGTCTTTGACGAAGTCCACTAGATGCATATCATATACTTTGCAAACTGGGTGTTGATAGACCAAACTATACATAAGCTGACGGGACATGAGAAATGAAGCAAGCATGGCTTTATCACCCTCCTTGACATTATGCAATGTATTTTTGCCATCTGCATCAGGATCTATAAGAAGTTTATCAATGGATTTAATAGCACGTAATAATTGAGGTATATCAATATTGCCATAAGGAACTCCTGCATGATAAGCATCACGAATTATGTAATCAACTCTATCAGCACCAAACAGATCATTTGTAATTATCCTGCTTAAAATTTGTTTCCAAGCAACATCCGTATCTTTATCAGAAGTACTATCACTTTTCTGCTTCTTGTCTTTCCAAGTTGCTATGTAGGAAACATCTTCGGGGATGATTTTTATTGATTTAAGAATATCTTTTAGATCTTTTACTATTATCTGCTTAGATAGATCTTCATGGGAAAGGTCATCTTCTAATAAACATTCAAGGGTATGGGAGAAAGGTAGATGCCCCATATCATGACAGAGTGCTGCTATGCGTAGGACTTGACGCCAATAACCTTTTTGAGCTGACATGCCAAACTGCTTCTTAAGTTCCTCATCAGACATATCACCAAATAGAGTATCAAAGATTTTTCCTGCTAAATGCATTACGCCAAGTGAATGCTCAAACCTTTTATGGGTGGCACCAGGATAGACGAGATGAGTAAATGATAGTTGATTGATGTCTCTGAGGCGTTGAAATGGTTTTGAGTCAACAATTTTCTGCTCATCCTGACTGATTTTTATAAATTCATGTAATGGGTCTCTTATAAACTTGCTGTCTTGTCCCTTAGTATTGTTATCTGTTTTGTTATTCATGATAATATTCTATGTTTTATATCATTCTAAACTATATCTCTTCTGATGTCTATATTTATGTATAGGTATTTATGCCTATTTATATACAGATTAAAGCGTGAAGTCCTAAAATGCAACCTTTATAGCAAAGATAAGATATCTATGTATAAGGTGATATGATAGATAGTTGAAAAACAAGTTAGGGATTTAGTCAATGAATAAAGAGTCCCAGCGAACTACTACATAAGAATAGCAGTTAATAAGAATAGAGAAGGAAAAGATAAAAGTAATATAGAGAAACATCAAACAATTTGAGTGAGCACTTGCAGAATTTTTGTGGCGTCTTAGGAAGCTTAAACTTCCCGAAGGCGCCACGATTTTCATAAGGAGGTAATCCAGC
>VSKW01006138.1_pt1 | contig 20067 bp, 16 predicted proteins | sample 4798611 | NCBI WGS metagenome assembly VSKW01 (sample SAMN12179536, study PRJNA552185) | sponge metagenome | biome: deep-sea hydrothermal plumes; feature: spots directly above weak diffusing fluid; material: sea water; isolation source: sponge from the Crane site of a hydrothermal vent ...
CATCGATTAAATCGATTATAAGCTGTTTTCCAAGGGCAAAACTTAGAGGGAGAGCCTGTATGTGATTTCCATAATATAGCAGATATAACATGTCGATCATTTTTCCATCGATGACATTGATTTTTTTTCATAATTATTTGTATTTTTCCCCAAAGAATATCAGTTAAAAAATTTCTAATCATAAGTTACTACTCTTTTTTTAAAAAAAGAGTGTCGTGTATTTTAAAATAAAAAGCAATCTATAAATGATTTTCAGATTGAGGACACGCCCTAATCTATTTATTGTCTAATCTCAATCGCATTGAAATTTGATCAGGATTTCATATTTTTATAAAAATATCAATATATTTCATCATGAGAGGGGGTATTTTACCAGGTTTTCTGCTTGTTTTTCATCGCTTTTCTTTCGCTAATTGATGAGCTTGTTGATAACAATATTTTCTCCCTTATGCTCTGACGCAGAATGTCTATTGACATCATAGAAAGAGATCTTTTCAATGCTTTGACAAGTAAGGTATCAATTTGAGATCTTTTTTTTGCAATCAAGGCCATGTCATTCTGATTTTTTCTTGATAAGAAAGAAGTGATACGAATAATTAGAGCTTGACTGCTTTTTTTAGGCTGTAGAAATATCTTACTGTTGATTTTCATACTTAAGTAGGTACTTTAAAAAAATATTTTTTATTAAAATTGAATGGTTTAAATAAATATATTGACAATAATTGTGTAATCTTAAAGATTATTAACAATGATGGATATTAATATGAACTTTTTTATGATAATACGTTCTAATATTGTATAAGGAATTTATTTATAACTATTTTAAGAGAGGGGTTTATAATGAAAACAATATCAAGCATCCCAATTAAAAATACAGCTGTTATCTTGCCTCAAGATACGGATGATAGTAAAAAAATACGCACTGAAGCAGTCGATATACAAATCAATGACATTGAGGCTCAACCTGTATCAGAAACATTGCCACCTTATCAAGTAGCATTAAATACTTTAGTGCAAAATACAGAAAAAAAATACCAAATAACCATTGATGATATTTCTAAGGGTTCTTTATCAAGAGCGTTTAAAGTAGGAAATGTCACAGATATTAGTAATCTTGAACTTATAGCGCCTGGTCCTTTATTTTATAGTTGGATGCCATTACATGGAACGGCTATTTTTAATGGTAAAAATAATAAAAAAAAAATAGATTATACGCAATTACTCATAGATAAAGCAAATCAATTTGCACAATGGGAGATCCCTGTTTTAATTATCTATTCTACAAATAATATGATTGAGTCAGAAAAAAAAGAAATGAGTCGTTGGACCGGCTTACATGAAAATATATTAATGGTTCATATTGAAGAACATTTAACAAACTGGACATATTATCAATACTATCTTGCTCAATATAAAATATTTTCCCTTCAATGTAGCAGATATTATCGTAGTAAATACCTTGATGATATTAGATTTATGATTATTAATTCTTGGGTTGAAGTTTTAACTATTGCGGAATTATTAGCCATCTCTAGAAATAAACACGCATGGGTTCAAAAATTACAACGTTTAGGTCATCATTCTATTATGTACTCTGATATAGATAATACATTTTTACAAAAACCTATGTTCCAATTATCAATAAAAGGTTTTAAGCCTGGTTATACTTTTTTTCCATACTTTCTAGACTATGTTGGTCTCCAAACACAGAGAAATTGGGCCAGATATGAGCGATATGCTGATAATTTCAAGGTGGTGTTAAGCTATAATAAATCGTCTTTGCATATGAGCAACGATAGGGAATATCTAAAACAGGAATCCCGTAAATTGGTGAAATATTTTATGGATGGTGAGTTTTTTAAAGATCTTCCTTATATTTTTTTTTCAGATGCAATACAGATCAACGAAATGATAACATTTCAGAATTATTGTTTTTTATTTGAGGCAAATTATATGATTGCAAGTCGAGAAGAAATACGGCCTGTTCAGTTATATGGTAACACTGCTAAACATCATAGAGGTAGTAGTATATCAAATCAAAATCATTATGCTTTAGCGCTACAACAATGGGAGCAGATCCATATCGGCAGACATTGTAGTTGGGAGAATAATGAACTGATTGAACCTGAAGTGCAATCAAAACAATGACCCGTTTATCATACATAGTGCTATTTATCATGTCTGTGTAAATTTGAGTCAAATGATTAAGGCGTGTCCTTATTTTGCATTTACTTACCTAAATAATACACACCACACGTAATCAAATCATTGCATTTAAAATACCTAGCCAGCTTATCAAAACGAGTTGCAATATATCTAAAATGTTTTAATCTAGCCAATCAATGTTCAATAAGATATCTTGATGAGTCTATGCACGCCAGTGTGTAAATTCATATTTCAGATCCTACATATGAAATGACAGATTGAGGTGGATAAACGCCATGGAATAGACTGTAAAGTATTTTTAATTTATATTTTTTATGATCCGTGTCATGGATTTTCTTTACTATTTTATGTTTATGCTTATTCAAAATGTTCGTCAGTCATCATTTTTTTATTGTTTAAAAACAATAAGTTGTTTATCGTTTCAGGATGTTACTAGATAATAAAGTGTATCTTTTTCACTTTACAATTCAAATAATATGATATTGGCTTTCGAGAGGAGAAGATGAGGTTTTTATCTTCAAATGATGATTGATTCTAAAAATACAATCATACTCAGCTTGTCAATATAAGGCAAATTGATCTCAGTGTGATTTGATTTTACAATACAGTCTGAGACCTTTGCAATAAGCAGTTCAATGAATAATTTATGTATTTTTTTATTCAAACAGCACATAAATTACTTCATTTTTTAAACTATTTTAATAAAAAAGATCATATCAGGAGTTTTTGTTGTCTTCTTGCAAAGGTCTCAATGTGTTCTCACTGATCGGATCTGAGATGAAACAACTATTTTGATCATGACCTTTTCTTGCTACATGAGTCAGTCTCATATCCGGGACAGTTGCTTTATGCTGGTCGTATGGCTTGCCAGACTCTGACCCTAGCTTGCTACATGTGGCTGACCCTGGCTTGCTAAAAGGATTATCTGTTCTTATTTTTCCAACCGATGGCAGTGTGTTGATAGTGGATATAGTGGATATAGGTGAAATATTCATATTAAACACTCCGTTATAATTTTAATATACTCGATATATCTATAGATTATAGATGTTTTTTTTCTGATTACTTAGACTATGAAAACTTGAAAAAATTGATTTATTCAGAGTCGACTAAATATAAAATATTAAGCAATGAGAGTGTTTTCATGATTTTTAATACTTCGTGTCGTGATACTCTCTTGCTTCAAGAGTTATTATGATATTATGTCTGATTTTCTTTTTTCTCTTCCGCTGTTATGTCTATCTGTTCTAATATTTGTTTTTCTAGTTCTTTTAATTTATTTATCATAGACTTTCCTTTTTTTATCGCACTCGGAACAGGTATTGAAACTACTTATTTTTTTTCTGATGCTAATTGTTTTCGTTGGGATGCATGAAAATGATCTACATGGAAGTTCAATATCGATAGATGATTTACAATTGTGCATTGTATTGATATTTTTTCTGAAAGAGAGATAATATTTTTAGTTTCAGGTTTTATTTTTCTATGATGCAATCGACGTTAGATTGAACTTTTTGTAGATATATAAGAACGTCATCTGTCGTAGCGCCAACCGGACAAGGATTTATATTTGTAATGATTATTCATTGCTCCTTTCATGATTTTTTTATGCTTGACTTGAATAGGTTTGATCAGTAATTTACTTCTCTATTAGACTAGACAGCGCATGATGATAGAAAGTTTCATTTGATGCCTTTTTAAGATACAATAATTTTTAAGGTGATGAAAAATATTGATATTTTTATAAAAAATGAAGTCCTGATCAGATTGTAGAATGATGGACATGAGACATATAGATAGATTAGTTATGAAACAATTGGTCAATATATTCAGAAAAAAAGAGGACTATGGCTTGATTGATACAAAAATTTAAGACATATAGGTAAACAATATTGCACTATAAAAGCAAAAACACCTGGTAGAGGGGTGATTGTAAATCGAATAGATATTACAAAAAGGTCTCTTAGTGTTGAGAAAAATATTGTATTGGAGACTGAGAAACAGATACTATTATAGTCAATTCTGAGTCAATCAATTTTTTTGAAAAAACAATTTAAACGACTTAGCTATAGATATGGGGGGGTGAAAAAATTCAGGCATGAAAAGCCATGCTATCCAAACAAGCATTCATCGTAAATGATACCCCATTCTGCATCAAATAGCATTTATCTCCAATTCCACCTTTCAGCATATTCCTTTATCGTTTTCTTTCTGTTTTTATATGACTCCTGTGCAATTCAATTGCGTTTCGTCTTGTAATTTTTTTCTTTAAGGTAGGATTTAGTCTTGTGTGTTGTTTTGATATAAACACATCATAACATGCTATTTTATGTTCTCTGTAACCACTATCAACAAAAACATATTTGATTTGGCTAGGTGTTTTTTTATTCATATTTCACATTATTTCATTTAGAGTATGGTCATCATATGAATGGACTGAATGAGATTTTTCACTTAAAACGAAGCTTTTTTTATGCGTAATAGTGATAAAGACCTGGCTTTCATTCTCATACTTTGTTACGCATTTTCCTTTGCTTATGCAGTTTAATTCTGGTTTATACTTGTTGTAGTAATACATGATTGATTGTTGTTCATGTTTCTTGAAAATAAGATGCTTTATCTGTTCTTTTCCTTTTTCTTTCAATATTGCGTATTAAACGACTTAGATCAGTTTTTAATTTTTCATGCATTGATATTGCTTGGCATGAATCTATCGAAAAGATTGTCTTATGGATTGTTTAGACACTTATTTGTAACGCTGTTTCAGAGGAGCAGAATGCTTTTTTCTCAATTTTTTAAATTTGCTTATAGCGCGTTGATACAGTTTATTATCTGTAGGGTAACTGATGTTTTTCGCTATGACTGTTATGTCAATAATAACCTTTTAGCATTATTTTGTATTTATAAAGCAATTATTTAAAGCGGTTATGATGCTGGAATTGAAAAGAGCTTTTATGCCTTTTGGGACTATTTTTTTCTATGTTTTACCAAACTACTAGAGCCTACTGTAAATAGCCATTGCCGCTCATAATATCCAAAAAAATATTAAAAACAAGGTTTTTTTTTCAATCTATCAGTATTTTTTCGTCATATAAATTATGAATAAAGCAATCATTCATCTAATTGACTTTCTAGAACGATCTTTCGTTTATGAATAATAGATTCCAAATGTTTCTTCAAATATTGTTTAAGGTATGATTTCAGATCATTTAATCAGTTCATGTTCGAGATCAAATAAATTGATATATTGATTGTGTAATCAATTGATATGTCGTCTTTGTGTGTATTGTGTTTTCATTTTTCCCCAGATTCTATATCAGAAATAAGCAATAACTGGGAAACATGATACCATCAATTAATAGACTGAGACCTTTGCAATAAGACAACAAAAACTCCTGATATGATCTTTTTTATTAAAATAGTTTAAAAAATGAAGTAATTTATGTGTTGTTTGAATAAAAAAATACATAAATTATTCATTGAACTGCTTATTGCAAAGGTCTCAGACTGAATGATATGATATTGATTCGTTTTTCAGGGTAGACTCATTAAAAGTAAGCAAAAAATAGGTTCTGTTTTGTAATGTTTTTCAGAAAAATGCCATCTAAAATACTACATTTAGATGGCATCCTACCTAGAATGAAATACGCTTGATTTCATCATTTTTTGAAAAATAATCATGATTTGAATTTTATTTTTTATTACATAAGTTTCAGAAAATGATGATTGGTTTTTACAATCAGGTACCTTAAGCTCAGCTTTCTTGTGAAGCTAAGACTGATCAATCATACCTTTCATCTTTTTTAGACCCTCCTGTATATCTACTATTAGCTTTCTTTGTCCTTTCGCTTGCTTTTACTTTTTTTAGGCTGAGCAGGTGCTGTGCGAGTACTTTTTCGTTTCCGAGTAGTCATAGTATCAAGCCCTAGACCTAGAGTATTATTTGCTTGCGTTAATATCTCTTCCCCCTATCATAGAGGGTTGATTTTAGATTTCAATAGTTCATGTTTGCTTAAAAGATCATTAATGTGATGTTTTTCATTAATATAGTTATCACGAATGAATGAATGATTTTACATTATCTGTAAACGCTCCAAAGTATACTTGATAGCCCAAAGTAATGAATATGTTCATCAATTCTTCTATAAAATGATGATCTGTTGTATACGTTGTTTGATCATGATCTACGCATGTTTTGAATAATTTGAAAAATTCATTTCCTAGCGCTGAATGACAGCATATATTTAATAATTTATGAAAGCATTCTAAATTACAATGTTGTGGTATCGATGAAAATTCATAGTTTCCATGAGAAAAATTATGTTTAATGTTGCTTATTAAATTCAGTTGCTTATGTGCATTGTGTCAAGCGTAGCAAGAGCGGTTTCAAATATCTGTTTTTCTTCTTCTGTATTAGAGCAAATCATTGTGTCTGCTAAACAATTTGTTAAAAAAAATGGAACAGAAGGCATACTTGTTATAATCCATTTTGTTGTTCCCTGTTCAGCTTCAGATATTGACAAGATAGTCGACTCTGTATTCTTTACTGTGACATTGAATGGAAACTTCATTTTTTATAAATATTACCAATTCTTGAAAAAAATAGTTTGCAATCGTTGCAGAAAAACGCTTCGAAGCTTGTTTTGTTAACTCTCTATCCTTATGATTTTAAAATGAAAAATATGTTAGTTTCTTTTTTTTAAACAGAAAAGATATGCTGCTCATCAGCAGCATGCGATTTATTTTTTTGACTATAGCAGGCGTTTTTATAGTACGAGTCACAATTGAAAAAATATTTTTAATAAAATCAATATGTTTTATATGATTGATTGTTATTATATTTATTTTTTAAAGCCTTTATTAAGATAGAATTAATCAGAAATAATCTGTATTTTTAGCAACTTTTATACAGTTGATCTGTCTTACTTAATAATCCTTTAAAAAACAGGGATGATTTTTTTAATAAAATAAGGAGTAATTAATATGCATATTAACACAAGTAATGGTAATCAAGCAAAGCGTAGTGTGGAAGGCATGAATAGCCAAGCTAGCGCAACCCAATCAGCGCATAGTTCTCATTCATTTGAGACTGCAAAAGTAATCCTTGGTTGTAAAAGGAGTGCGCCGTCCGATGATGCATTAATACTGAGCGAAATGGTATATCACGATCCTCAATATTACGATTCTGAATACAAAGTAAGTCTGGGTATTCCTGATCGTCATGAACGAATAATCAACATTTTTTATCCTGATAAAAAGAGAGACGAACATGTTAAGCAGTTGAAAGAACGGCATGCTGATTTCCCGACATTTGCTAGAGAATTAAAGGAGTATCAAAATGTTGGATCAGTAACATATGATTATAGAAAGATGAAGGAAGGAAGGAAGATGAGTGGTTTCGAAATCAATACAGCTTTAGAGAATCATATGCCTTATAAGTATATAAAGGAGTATACTGAGATGTTGATAATGTATGTCGATAATTCATACATTATGTTCTATCACCGAGCACTTCAAGGGCTGTTGAGACAATTAAAAGAGCTATGCGATGATATTACCAATACGCTGGTTGAAATAAAAAAGAACCCATCTATTCTGCCTAAAAGATATGATTTACTGGTAAATAGAGTATATAGTTACTGTAAAACTCAAGCAGAACAAGATATTATAGAGTCCATGAAATCGAATAATTTAAAGAGAGATAATAACCATAACCTCTGTTATGATATAAGATTATTGTTGTTAGCTCATAAACACTATATGTTTTATATCCAGGTAGCGTTAGCAGTGGCTATTGAACAAAATGATCATGGTAGAATTCAAGAATTTATAAGCTATTTGGAAGAGCATCGACACTATGTGCGTACTAATATTAAGGAAGCATCTTATCCAGCACAAGAATTAGACGAAAAACAAATATTTGATGATTATTTCAAAAGTACAGATGCATTGAGTCCTATCTCCTTTGCAACAGAACGTGGTGATCCTGAAACATTTGATCAAATCTTATCCATGACGATACCGCATAATTATCCAACTGATATTGCCTTAATTAAAGCGATGATGCAGGGCAGTGATGAGATTTGCAATAGTCGACTTGCAAAATTATTAAAACAAGGATGGAATCCTAATTTAATAATACACGGTCTTTTGGATCAGGAGAATGCTGTATCACTTGCTATTAATGTGTTTAATCTTGATTGGAGACTTTTTCAATCAGACATGTATTCTCATTCTGTAGATTTTACAACCTGTCTTATGAACAACAAATCTCAAAGAGGTAGTAGACTTCTCCTTTCTGATGCAATCAGCAGCTCATATCCATATACTGATAGTTTGATGATTGCTTCGGAAAATGTATGGGATTCTCTGGATTCGCGAGGGTGGAATATTCTACATAAGATCTGTCTTTTTGTAAGAATAGATCTATTAAAAACCATATATCAGCCAATATATTTCGAAAAAATCAAGGCATTGATTAATACACCTGATTTATTAGGACGTGTGCCTTTCAATCTTATATGTTCTCCAGAGGGTAGATGTACCATGCTGTCATTTTTGATAAAAGCAGGCATGGATATACATTATCGACCTGAAGAGACGACTGAAGCTGTGCAATATAGAATACCTTATAAAGGACTAGAAAGATTATCTGTTTTTCAAAAATATGTTGAGAAATTGGATTTAAATACGTTTCCAGTACTATTGGAATATATTCAGCCAGAAAGGTTAAATGATACAACAGATCGTGGTAATAATTTATTTCATTTGGTAGCTATAGGTCTTGATGCGAACAGTAAAAATCCAAGCAAAAAACATATTTATTTGAACGGCTCGGAGTGTATAGACATCTTACTGAAAAGAATAGATCATACTTTATTATCTCAAGAAAATCAGGATAAGAAATTACCCTATATGTTATTGCCGAAAGATTTTTCTGATAAAGAAAAAATGATGCCAGATTCTGTTTCACATGAACAGAGAGATAATTCGCTTATTTAAGTGTTCATTAAAGCAATAGCCTTGAAAAGGACAATATTTTTTGAAATGCTTTTAATAGCTAAGATAGCCAGTTTTACAAAACAAACAAGTGAATGTCATCATATGAAATGATATTGTTCGGTTATTTTCAAATGATTGATCAGGATAGATCAATCATTTGATAAACGTCATGAATATGATTTCACTATCCGTTTAGAGACATGCTGTTAGACAAGAAGATAGACAGCAAAAACTTATCAAAATAATGATTTTTTGCCACATTTTTCAATCTATGAATTCTTCAAGAAAAAACACATCAATCTTTTGAATTTGACAGTCAAGTATTCATTGCTATTTTTCATGCAAAAGCATTTGATTTTGTCTTATATTGTATGTGACAGGCAAATATGCCTGATGTAAAATATAAAAAAACGGATGTGTTCAGATGATACGATGAGAACTGATACAGTGGCAAGGACAGACTCCTTTATTCATCATTTTTAATTAAAAATATAGCAAAATATGACATCAAAATAGATCAAGTTCAGATTATGAGGCCTACCTTATCAGTAGCCTAGTTAGCTTTTATACAATACGCATAATGTATGCGTGATATGTTTTTCATAAACTACGATCGATCTTATTTTAGTCAGATTTGAATAAAAAATGAAACAGCGTGTTGCTTTGAATCTATCGGCCCATTCAACTATGCATTGCAACATCTACAATTTTTTCTATTCCTCGCATATCATGCATTGAATGGTAGATTCTATTTCATGTTTTTGAGCACAGGATGAATGGCACAATTTGATGTAAATTCAGTTATAATAGATGAAATATAATCTGTATTTCAAATGAGTCTAATCTGATAGTATGCTAACAGGAATAAATATTACTTATGATTCAAGTATTACGTATCGCCACCCGAAAAAGTGAGTTAGCCTTGTGGCAGAGTCACTATATAGGTGATATTTTAAAAAAAAATCACCCTGAATTATCGATTGAGTGGGTTGAATTAAGTACAAAAGCTGATGAAGACTTATCAAAACCTGTTTATCAATTAGGCGGTAAAGGTTTATTTATTAAAGCTTTAGAGCAAGCTTTATTAGATAATATCGCAGATATTGCTGTGCATTCAATGAAAGATGTACCCACTATTTTGCCAATGGGTATGCGTATTTCAGCGATCTGTCAACGAACAGATCCTCGTGATGTTTTTGTTTCTAATCAGTATAATTCTATTCAAGCGCTTCCTTCATATGCTAAGATTGGAACAACCAGTCTTAGGAGAGCATCTCAATTATTAAGAAAAAGACCAGATTTACACATCACTTTATTGCGAGGGAATATCAATACTCGATTACTGAAATTAGATCAAAATGAGTATGATGGTCTTATTTTAGCGGCAGCTGGTTTATTAAGATTAAATTTATCCTCGCGTATTGTAGAATATTTAGATTGCGACTGGCATGTTCCAGCATCAGGGCAAGGAGTGATTGGTATTGAAACGTGTCTTCATAGAAAAGAGCTTCTGCCCTATCTTGCTTGTTTGCATCATGAATCAACTGCATATTGCATTCGTATTGAGCGAGCCATGCTTTATAAATTAGAAGCAGGATGTGAATCGCCTGTTGGTAGTTATGCTAAAATAGATCAAGATAAATTAATTTTTAATGCGTATGTAGGGCATCGAACAGGGGTTCAATATCTCGAAGAAACATTCGAAATGAATGTGAAAGATATTCAATCACCAGTAGATATTGGAGAGCAAATGGCTCAAAGATTATTAGATCAAGGCGCTTCTGATTTATTGTGATGACCTTCTGAATGATAGATATGAATGAGTAAACAGTATGCCTTTATCATCTTGGGTTGTTTGGGTTGCGCGGCCTCAGCCAGATAATCAAGAATTATGTCAACTCATAGCGCAGTATAATGGTGTAGCCTATGCATTACCTATGATATGCATTACACCTTTGCCGCTGAATAAAAAGGCAGTTTGGCTTACTAGATGCTATGATCACTTAATTATAATGAGTAAGCCTGCAGCAAAATTAGGTTGGCCTTTATTAAAAATAAAGCCAAAATCTATTTACGCCATCGGTTCTGGTACTGCTGGTATCTTGAGGCAGCAAGCAGTATCTATCATCCAGCCTAATATATCCAATAGTTTAGGTTTGCTGTCTATACCAGTCTTGCAACAGGTCATGGGTCAACATATTTTAATTTTCAAAGGTCAAGATGGTTTCAACCTTTTGCGTGATACTTTGCGTCATTTGGGAGCAAACGTGACCTCTATTTCATTGTATCAGCGTGAGCCTATCCAATATTCAGAGACAGCATCTAAAATAATCAAAGATAAATCAATTAACTGCTTAGTGATCACGAGTGGTCAAATTTTAGAGATCATGAGCGAACAACTCATTCCGCATGCTTTCTTTACTGAATTGCTCGTATTAGTACCCAGTGATCGACTGTATCAGCAAGCTAAATTACTAGGCTTTTCATGGATCGTGAATATGCAAGGCGCAAGTTCTAGGGATGTGATTGATATATTAAAAAAAATCAAGCCTTAGATGATCATGAAGGATGAGTTGATCAGTGCTTTTTCATTTTAATCATAGGTATGACCTGTAGGATCATGAGATGAGTCAACACAAGACATCAACGGTTTCTCATAACGCGGAATCAAATCAATCGAAAGTGAAAAAAAAAGAGGGCATAAAACGATGGTGTTATGTTTCTGGCCTCAGTTTGGTATCAAGTTTGCTCGCCCTTGGATTTAGTCTATGGGTTTGGAACAACTGTCATGATCAAGAGCAAAAGATGATATTGTACCAGTCAGCATTTGACTATCAGAAAGAAAATCAACAAAAAATCCAGCATCAGGCCAATCAAGCCAATCAAGCCATACAAAGCATGCAAGACAAGCAAAATATGCAAATGAATCAACTGGAACAAATAATGCATCAGATTGTCAATATTTCAAGACCTTATCACTGGCAAGTGATTGATATGAAGTATATTTTACATTTAGCACAATGGCAATTACGCGCTATGCATCATATTGAAGGAGCGCGTGCTTTATTGCAATTATTGCGTGAGATGCTAGTTGAGCTAGGATCAATGGATGTAACACTTATTCAAAAAGGTTTAAAGCAAGATGAGCAGATTTTAAATGCAATCGATACAATAGATTATGGGTTACTGTGGTCTGATCTTAATCAAATCAAAGCGGACTTATTGCAATTACCGCGTTTAATTCTGCAGGATTTTAAACCGATTGTTGCACCGGTTATTTCGCATGATGATAAAACTTCCTCATCTGTCATGCAGGGTATGATCTTATTTTTTCAAAATAGTTGGGAGTTCTTTAAATCGCAATTCAAGTTTGAAAAAACAGACAATGCTTTTATTCATCAAATCTTATCAAAACAAGAAGAAGTGATGATTCGTCAAATGATATCCTCACTGATAGTGCAGGCCCAACAAGCGATGATATTGCGAGATCAACAGGTATATGAACATTGTTTAACGCAAGTTGTTGAATTGATTCATCGCTATTTTTATGATATGGACAATCATCAAGCCTTATTAGAGCGTATTCATAGTTTAAAAGCCTATAGATTACAGCCCGATTCCCCTGAATTATTGCATACTATGGAGGCATTACAACGCTATGAAAACAAATAAATTAGTTTTGCACGATCAAACCTGCAATATAAACAGGACGCGTTATTATTTCAATGTCTCTGTTTTAAATGATAATCATGAGGATAATGGATCATGAGAATTGTTTTTCTTTTTTTTATCTCACTGGCTATTGCTTATGGATTAGCAAAAATATTTGTTTTGCATTCAGGTTACATTTTATTATCATGGGGGCCTTATACTTTAGAAAGTTCTTTATTATCCATTGTATTGTGTATCCTTATTTTGAGTTTAAGTCTTGTTTGTCTTTTAAGATTATGTCAGTTTATTGCCAGTAGTTTTAATTATATGTACCCATTGTCTTTATGGGCTAAAAAGAAGAAAATAAGAGATAAAACAAACCAAGCAATGCAGTATTATGTTGCAGAACAATGGCATAGTGTGCTTCATTTATTGGCATCTTATATTAAAAAAGAAAAAGCTTCTTTATTGATGTGTGTATTAACGGCGGCATCTGCTCAAAAAGTAAAAGATTTGGATTTGCTGGCGTGTTGCTTTAGTGATACATATGATAAAAAGTTTGCAGGAGACTGGTTGTTTGATTTAATGAAAGCACGATGGTTTTATGAAGATAATCAATTAGACAAAGCGTTATTTATGCTGAAAATATTGCATCATCGATTGCCTGATTCGATATATATTTTACGATTATTAGTGATTGGGTATCAAAAAACAGAGAATATTGAAGCATTAAAAAAATTATTACCTGTGTTGCAGCGTGAGTCAAAATGGCTTAAATCGGACTATCAAGCCTTGCAATCTTGGATATACGAACGTATTTTATATCAAGCTTATGAATTCGCTAAACAGGCTGTTGATAAAAGATCAGGTTTAATGCATATGAAGTCTATTTGGAAACAAGCTGGAAGCGTTATTCAAAAATTGGATTTTTTTATAGAAAACTATGCTGGTTATTTGATAAAATTAGCTTATTTTGATGAGGCGGATGTTTTTATTCGTAAACAATTAGAGCGAACTTATCAATTTAAATTAGTTGTTTTATATACAAAATTAACAGCATTAGATCCTGTGTATCTATTAAAGTCATTAAAAAACATATTAACGCGGTATCCTTATGAAGTGGAGTTATTATTTAGTATCTCTAAAATGAGCATGAAATGTCGATTATGGAGTGAAGCTGAACAATATGCTTCTCAAGTGATTCAAGCGCGACCTTCTCAAAAAGCGTATGCTTTAATGGGTGAAATTTTTTCAGTTCAAGGATTCTATAAAAAAAGTGTATATTATTTTGAAAAAAGTATTTTTTTCTGATAATTGTGATGTGAATGATGGGTAGAGTTGATATTTTGATAGATCATTTAATTAAAAGTTATGTTAGGCGCGCAGGTCGATCGACTTCTGGCCAACGCCAAGGTTGGTTACAGTGGGATCAGTGGGGTTTAATGGTAGAATCAGGCATTGTTGATCCAGTCCATTGTTTTGGTTCCAAAGCCCCTTTAGTGATTGAAATTGGTTTTGGTATGGGGGAATCTTTAGCTAGCATGGCAGCTTTAGAGTCTGAAAAGCATTTTATTGGCATTGAGGTGCATCGTTCTGGTGTAGGTGCTTTATTGAATCGTATTCATACAGCCAATCTATCTAATATTCGAATATATTGTGATGATGCTATTCATGTATTATCACGCTGTATTTCAGACCATAGTCTTGATCGTATGCAAATTTACTTTCCTGACCCTTGGCCTAAACGAAAGCATCAGAAGCGACGCTTAATTCAACCGTATTTTCTTGATATATTGCGACAAAAAATGAAATTAGGAAGTGTATTGCATATTGCTACAGATTGGGGTGAGTATGCAGAATATATTCTTCAAGTATGCTCAAATTCACCAGGATGGCGTGAAGAGAAAAACAGTGATTTCGGTCGTCCGAGTACTAAATTTGAGAGAAGAGGTGTGCGATTAGGTTATGATGTTTATGATTTATATTTTAAATTATTTGAAAAGGAGTAGTTTATTTTTAATATAAAAAAACCCATATATAATATGGGTTTTTTTATGATATATATTAACTTAGAATGAGAAACCGACCGATGCGCGTAATTTTAGAGGTGAGTGATTAATCGGTCCTTCAGTTTTTATTTCTTTAGTCGCTGCCGCTCTAACAACGATTGCTGTATCAGTAGGATTGCTATCTGCGTCTCTAGCAATTGCTGTGGCTACTGGTGCAAAGTCATACCCTGTAGTTTGCTTTATCTTTTGAGTTGATAAGGAAGTTGAGTAGCTAGCAGCAAGCGTCAGGCATATATTTTCATCAATTTTGAAATTAATACCTGCTTCAATTGTAGGTGAAAATCCATGAGTTGCATCTGCATCTTTCGTTTTTTTCGTTACCCCGAAATCTGGGTTTGTAACATCACCAGCAGCTGGGTAGTTATTAATATAGGCAGATTCAGCTTTATACTTATAACGGTTATAAGTTAAACCTAGACCAACAAAAGGGGTTAAGTCTGATGACATGCTAAAATGATATTGAAGCATGGCACTAACACCTAGATAAGTCAATGTGCCAATTTTTTTCATTTCTTTGTTTGTAACGGTAGAAGCACTTCCAGCTGGAACAATATTATGTTCTACAGATATGTCAGCTGGATAATTTATGGAGACTTCTAAGCCAAATCCTGAATTTGTTATAAAAGATGCGCTTACTAGAGATGTGAACGTTTTTTTAAGGTTATATTTTTCACCTAATGATGGGAAAAAGGCTATATTATCAGAATCTGATTTCTTTTTATCAGAAGATAATGGATCTGTCATAAACATCATGCCGGCACGAATAGTCCAATTGCCGCTACTCATTCCGTCAAAATCATCTTCACCAAAATTTTTATGGTTGGATTCTCTAGAAGTACTAATCTTAGAATCAGAACTAAATGTTGACAGACTGTTTCCGTAAGCCCCTGTGCACAAACAAGCCACAGTGGCGCTGATTAGTGAATACTTGAGTTTTTTCATAACTATTTTACTCGCTTTGACTAGGTTAGGTTAACTTGCATTAATTTATAACATCCTAAATATCTAAAACTACTAAAAATCGCTATATTAAGTCAACAGTTAATTTAATATAAAGACAGAAAACTTAGTCTTAGTTGGAAGTTCATACGTCCACTTGACCTATTGTAACATAAAAAACTATTTTTTTTAAATAGTGGGATTACTTTTTATATAGGCTCAGCGTTTTCACTCTATTAATTCTATATTTATCAAATATTTAAAAATAAATAATCATATTAAATATTATCTTCAATCGTTTACTATTTTATATAGTGCCTAAAAAATACAAAAAAGTATAGTGCTTTTATGTTTTTTTTCGATCAAGAATAAAATATAAAGGCATTATCATCTTTGTATCGTTAGAATCATAGATATTTCAAGTAAAAAAAATAAATATTATCTTTCATAAAGAGATGAGACCCATCGCATTTTTTAGTTTTTTTAAAAAAGGGCTGGCTTGATTTCTAGCTTTTTTTGCACCTATCTTCAAAATGTATTCAATTTCACTAGGTTTTTCAAGTAGTATTTCATATGTTTTTCGTTTAGTTTTAAAATGATCATTGATTAATTCGAAAAGAGAGACTTTTAAATGGCTCCAAGACTCTCCTTTTTGATAGGCTTCTTTTTTATATTGAATTTGCTCAGGCGTTGAAAAAGCACTAAACCATTTAAATAAAATACAAGAATCAGGATCTTTCGGATCTCCTGAGCTTAATGAATTTGTTTGTATTTTCATGATTTTTTTTCGTAATGCGGTCTCAGGTAAAAAAAGAGGCAGTGTATTATGGTAGCTTTTACTCATTTTCTTACCATCTAAACCAGGTAGTAATGTTGTATTTTTAGGCACTTTGGCTTCAGGGAGTATCAAGTGCTGACCATAATGATGATTAAATTTTGCAGCAATATCTCTGGTCATTTCAATATGTTGAATTTGATCCTGCCCTACAGGGACTTGATTGGCTTGAAATAATAAAATATCAGCAGCCATTAAGATAGGATAACTAAATAATCCCATATTAATACCTGTATCTTCATTGGATTTTTTATCTTGATTATTTTGTTGGACTAATGCTTTATAAGCATGTGATCGATTCATCAGTCCTTTGGAGGTCATGCAAGTTAAAAGCCAGCATATTTCTGAAATTTCCGGAATATCTGATTGACGATAAAAAATGACTTTGTCTGGATTTAAGCCACAAGCTAGCCAAGTCGCGGCTACAGACAAAGTTGAAGATCTAATTTGTGCCGCATCTTTGCATTTAATTAAAGCATGTAGGTCGGCTAAAAAATAATAAGTCTGGATTGTTGGCTGATTTTGTAGTGCTAATGCAGGCTGTATGGCGCCAATATAATTACCTAAATGAGGTACGCCTGTTGTTGTAATACCCGTTAATAGAGTGGATACAGTCATTATGATGCTCCATAAGCAGAATAAATGATTGTTATGTAATCAAAGCGTTTTCGACATGATTAATGAATAGAATTGTTTTATTTTTGCAATTATATCATATAGTTAATAATTTATTTGAAGTTATTTTTTTAAACAGATGAATATGAAGGTATAAGACGATAATGATTAACCCGGTATAATTTTTGTTAACAGATGTCAATGATTTTTGTATGTAAAGTTTGAATTGAGTGCATGATATTTTGTGGATATCAAGCTTTGGTGACATAAAAAAATAGCAGAATCATTTGTTTTTCTGTTCAGTCTTGTTTTATGATGAGAGCTATTTCCTATTGATTTTTTATTTCAATAGCAATCAAGCGAGGTTCACTATCGTATTGAATGCTGCGTAATATGAGTCAATGATCGATAGCTATTATACGAACGCACTTAAAGGGGATTTATCATGTTATGGCTGTATGCTATTAGAACCATTATATTTTATGTTATGTGGATTATTTGGACGCCACTCTTTATTACAATCTATTTTATATTTATTTACCCATTTTTTTCTAAACAATTTTTTTCTTGTTTTTTTTCGATCCAGTATAGTCGTGTTTTTTTATGGTTATGTCGTGTTATTTGTGGCATAACTTGGGTTGTTGAAGGGCGAGAGAATATACCGAAACAACCTTGTATTATCGTATCTAACCATCAGTCGGCATGGGAAACTTTCTTGTTACATATCTTGTTTATTCCACAAAATTTTGTTTTGAAAGAAGAATTATTACATATTCCGTTTTTTGGCTGGGGTTTAGCTCATTTATCTCCTATTGCTATTGATCGAAAAAAGCCAAGGCAGGCGATACGTCAATTATTAAAACAAGGGGGAATGGCTTTAAAAGCAAATCACTGGGTGATTATCTTTCCAGAAGGAACGCGTCATATTGATCAACTAGGTGATTATTCTCATGGTGCTGCGATGTTAGCGCAGGCTGAAAAAAGACCCATATTGCCCATTGTGCATACTGCTGGCTTGTTTTGGTCAAAGCGCAGTTGGATTAAAAAGCCTGGTACAATTAAAGTCTGTATTGGCCCTGTTATTACTGTAGAAGATCTGTCCACCAAATCAATGACGCAAGAAGTGTTTATCTGGAGTCAGTCTGTGTTAAATCATCATATGGATTAGCTTTCTGAATATTATATTGCGATTGCATTTCTTTTAAGCGACTTAATGTTCGATTGTATTCAAATTTTAATTTATTACCTTGATATAAAGTGTTCATCGAACAATGTGCGGCAATAATAAGATGTACCTTTTGATCATATAATTCATCTACAAGTTGAATAAAACGACGACTTGCGTTTTCATATTGCCGATCGAGTATTGGAATATTATCCAAAAAAATAGTATGAAATTTTTCTGATAAGCAAATATAATCCTGAGCACTTCGCGGGCTATTGCATAATACTTCAAAATCAAACCAAACAACTTTTTCAGTCATTTTTTTTGTTTGAATCCAACGAGATTCAATGTATAACGATTGATTCTCATGAGACATTTGATGTTGAGTGAGTTGTTTGAAATGCTGTAACATATGTTCTTTTGTTGCTTTATTCAAAGGTGTGTAATAGGTGCTATATTGTTGATTGTATTGAATAGCTTGTATCCGATGATCTTTCATGCCACTCATATTGATAATGTCAAAATAGTTTTTAATTAATGCAATTGCCGGCATAAAGCGATTACGATGTAATCCTTTCTTGTATAATGATTCAGGATGTAAATTACTTGTAACGACTAGAATAACCCCTTTTTCAAATAAAAATTTTAGAAAACGTCCTAAAATCATAGCATCAGCAATATCAACGACAAAAAATTCATCCAAGACAATGATTTGATATTTTTTTGATAAGTTGTGAGCAATATGTTTTAAAGGGTCAGTATGTCCTTTGAAATATTGTATTTCTTGATGAATTGTTTGCATAAAATGGTAATAATGTAATCGTATTTTCTTCACTTCAGTCAAGCTGCCATAAAATAAATCAACTAATGCTGTTTTTCCACGTCCAACATCTCCCCAAATATATAGACTGCGCGTTTTGTTTTTGATCTTAAAAAAATAGCGTAAAAATAATTGAAAAGGTTGATTGCTCTTGTGTATATCATGAAATAACTGATCTAGCGCATGCATGACAGCATTTTGGTTAATATCAGATATCCATTGATTGTTCTGTAGTTGCTGTTGGTATAATTGTTTGGGAGTTAACATAAAAAAAGCCTACATACGAAAAAAGATCGGTTAGACGATAGAATCAAAATAAATAGTTGATATCTGTCATGCTGATTTCAAGGATGATGGCATAGTATAACGCAACTTATCAAATCAATAAAAGGTCTATGCAAGTGATAATAGTCTATTAGAGTCGAGTAGCTTGTGCAGGTATCAAGCATACAGTTTGTTGCAAAATAAAAAATACGTCATTCGTATGAGTTTAGCCATAAAACATCGATTTCTGTGATTTATAAACAGGATTATGTTGTGCTTTCTCAAGTATGAATTGCAACCGTAAGGCATTTTTTATATTGGGTATGCATTCAAAAATATTTTAGCGTCTAATCGATAAAAACTGAATGACTACTGTGAAATCAATTGTCGTTATAGAGACTGAGACCTTTGCAATAAGCAGTTCAATGAAGTAATTTATGTATTTTTTTATTCAAACAATACATAAATTACTTCATTTTTTAAACTATTTTAATAAAAAAGATCATATCAGGAGTCTTTGTTGTCTTATTGCAAAGGTCTC
>VSKW01022270.1_pt1 | contig 19946 bp, 19 predicted proteins | sample 4798611 | NCBI WGS metagenome assembly VSKW01 (sample SAMN12179536, study PRJNA552185) | sponge metagenome | biome: deep-sea hydrothermal plumes; feature: spots directly above weak diffusing fluid; material: sea water; isolation source: sponge from the Crane site of a hydrothermal vent ...
ACACGACAAACAAATTTATTTCAAAATAAATTGAGCAATCTACTTGATCTCGATCATGAACTCATTAAATGATCTGAAATCATGCCTTGGGCAGTCTTTGAAGAAACATTTGGAGTCTATTATTCAGAAACGAGAGGTCGTCCTAGAAAGTCAATTAGATTGATGGTTTCCTTGTTAAGGTTGCAGCATACTCATGATTTATCTGATGACAAAATAGTAAAAGCTTGAAAAGAGAATCCTTATTTTCAATATTTTTCTGGGTACGATGAAATACAATGGTCATTGCCAGTGGACTCTAGTAGTTTGGTGAAATTTAGAAAAAAATAGGTCTAAAAGGCATGGAAGCTATTTTCAATTATACCATTAAATCCGATTTAAATAGTTGTTTTATAAATAAAAAATAATGCGAAGAAGTTATCGTTGACACAACAGTCATGGAGGAAAACTTGTCGACAGGCTCATGCCAAGCAGTATAAGTGCATGAAAAATTCAAATAAAAAGTTAACAACTTGCCTGGGTTACTTAATGTGAGATATTGAAAGAAAAATCAAAGGGATAGAAAAAGCATCTTATTTTCAAGAAGAATTCACAATAGTAAAGCGTTTGTTACAATAAGATCGAAAAGATAACAATAAACTATACAGTTTGTATGAGCCAGAAGTCATTAAAAAATAATATATGACAGCGATTAAAATTTGATCATTGATTCAAAGCAAGCAATGCAAGTCAATTATTTTTTCTCAATTATCTCAAGAGGATTGTGTGTAAAATGCTAAAATTGATAGGGCATACTATCAAAACACGCAATACATTGCTGATGGCAACGACCTGAATATATTTCATCAGTATCGTCAATTTTTAAATGATTCAAATCAAAGAGAATCGAGGAGATCGTTTGATTTATCATGCGTGTTATCAGTTCGAGCGATGATGAAATATCTTGAAAATAAAATGGAGTGATCATAGACTAATGAAAAATTGAAAGTATTCATTGTCTCTGGGCTGTTCTTATATTTTACGTTATGATGGTAGAGTGAGATGATTTTCACATGATGTAGTGAGGATAATTAGGAGCTATTATGATGTTTAATCCATATCAGCTAATTGAATTTAAGCAACAATCGAAACAACAAAATATAACGAATGTCATGAGTCAATCAACATCTCAGAGTCCTATGATACCATTTCATTGGAATGGTAAAATTAGCATTGAGTCTTCATCTGTTCAATCTCATAATATGCAATTGAACTCAGATGGATGGTTTACATTATTTGAACCCACCGATTGAATATAAATGATTGATTGAGTCATTTCGTAGAGCACATTTTTTTGTTATCAAAGATAGCGCATCTTGATTTGCAATCAAAAAAAAGAGTGCGATATATTATTGAATAATGAGAATTTTCAATGATTTTTTTTCTATCATGCCCTACAATATCGCTTCATGATAATCATATTGTTTTGTATGATTTAACTGCCTGAAGAAGGATGCTGGCTTTGTCTGAAAAAAGTGCACATTTTCTAGAACAGATTATTCAAAAAGATTTACTGAAAAATCAGCGCCTTCATCTGCGTTTTCCACCAGAACCGAATGGATACTTGCATATTGGGCACGCAAAATCAATTTGTTTGAATTTTGGGTTAGCGGAAAAATATGCCGGTCAATGCAATTTGCGTTTTGATGATACGAATCCACTAAAAGAAGAACAAGCTTATATTGAGGCTATTCAGTCAGATATAAAATGGTTAGGGTATCATTGGCATGATGAAATAAAATACGCATCAAATTATTTTAAACAATTATATCAATGGGCTTGTTATTTGATTGATCAAAACTTAGCCTATGTTGATGAATTATCTGCTGATCAAATCAGAATCAAACGTGGGACACTCACTGAAATAGGAGAAAACAGCCCATTTAGACAACGGAGTATTGCAGACAATAAAGTTTGTTTTGAAAAAATGAAATCAGGTGGTTATGCAGAAGGGCAAGCTGTTTTAAGAGCTAAAATTGATATGACACATCCAAATTTAAATATGCGTGATCCTATTTTATACCGTATTATTTATGCGTCGCATCATCAAACATTAGATGAATGGTGTATTTATCCCAGTTATGATTTTGCACATGGTCAAGAAGATGCCATTGAAGGTATTACGCATTCATTTTGTACTTTAGAATTTTCTGATCATCGATTACTGTATGATTGGTTTTTAGATCATTTACCCGTTTCTTCTCGACCAAAACAATATGAATTTGCACCTTTAAACTTAAGTTATACCTTGACTAGTAAACGAAAGTTGAAGCAGTTGATTGATGAAAAATATGTCACAGGTTGGACTGACCCTAGGTTGCCCACTTTATCAGGCTTACGTCGTCGTGGCGTTCCACCTGAAGCCATTAAGCGTTTTTGTAGCATGATTGGCGTTACAAAAAGTGACAGTGTTGTCGATGTCAGTATGTTAGAGTTTTCAATACGAGAAGTTTTGAATCAAGAAGCACCACGTGCTATGGCCGTCATGTATCCATTAAAGTTGACGATTACTAATTTAGATGACGGTGAGAAAATACAACTAAAAGCACCTAATCATCCTCAAAATGATACGTTTGGTACAAGAAATCTTTGCTTTACCAATACATTATATATTGATCAAGCTGATTTTAAAATTGAAAAACCGAACAAAAAATGGAAGCGTTTGTATTTAGGCGGTGAAGTGAGGCTGCGTAATAGCTATGTTATTCATTGCCATGATATGAAGCTTAATGAAAATGGCGAGCCCATTGAATTATTCTGTACTTATGATCAAAACACGTTAGGGAAAGATCCAGTAGACCGTAAAGTGAAAGGTGTGATTCATTGGGTAGAGGCTGATTCTGCCTGTGATGCGACATTCTATCTTTATGATCGATTATTTCAAAATGAAACACCAGATATGCATGCCAATATCCCATTTACCGATTTTTTGAACCCTAAATCGCTTGTGATTGTAGCAGGAAGTAAAGTAGAATCCAGTTTAAAGCAAGCATTACCAGGTGTTGTTTATCAGTTTGAAAGAGAAGGTTATTTTTGCTTAGATGAAACATTATCTAAGCAAAAAAAACAATTGATTTTTAATCGTACAATTGCATTAAAAGATACTTGGGTGCAATAACAAGCAATGAAACATATTTTATTCGCTTTTTGTAGATTAAGAGAGATTTCATGATATTCATTTATAATACCTTGACGCGTCAAAAAGAACCTTTCATTCCTTTAGAGCCTAACAAGATAAAAATGTATGTATGTGGCGTCACGGTTTATGATGAATGCCATTTAGGACATGCTCGCTGTGAAGTCTCTTTTGATATGATTCGTCGTTATTTCATGCAAGCAGGTTACCATGTGACGTTTGTGAGAAATATTACGGATATTGATGATAAAATTATTCAGAGAGCACAATTCAATAATGAATCTTATAGCGACTTAACAGCGCGTATGATTTCAGCTATGCATGCACATTATGCAGCATTAGGTGTCTTACCACCAGATATTGAACCAAAAGCCACTGATTTTGTAGAATCAATGCAACAGTTGATTCAACGATTAATTGAGGCATCTTATGCTTATGTGACAACATCAGGTGATGTTTATTATCGTGTTCGTCGATTTAAATCCTATGGATGCTTATCAGGCAAAGTAATTGATGAATTAGAGGTGGGTTCGCGTGTTGCATTCAATCATGAAAAAGAAGATCCGTTAGATTTTGTATTATGGAAGGCTGCTAAACCAGGTGAGCCTGCATGGCCTTCAGTCTGGGGTAATGGTCGACCTGGATGGCATATAGAATGTTCAGCTATGTGTCAAGCAACGCTAGGAGACACATTGGATATTCATGGTGGAGGGCCTGATTTAAAGTTTCCACATCATGATAATGAAATTGCACAATCTGAAGCCTTAACGAAAAAACCGTTAGCAAACATGTGGATGCATGTGGGAGCTTTGCGTGTTAACCAGGATAAGATGTCGAAATCTTTAGGAAATTTCTTAACAATTAAAGCTGCATTAGCTGAATATCCTGCAGAAGTGCTTCGTTATTTTTTATTATCTAGTCATTATCGAAGCGAAATGCAGTATACGACAGATCGATTAAAAGAGGCTTCGAATAGTTTAAAACGTTTGTATTCTGCCATTCAAAATATTCCCTGCGACCAAGATAAAAGTCAAGATTCAATAGATGAATTATGTCCTTATGAATCTGTTTTCCATCAGGCCATGCGAGATGATTTTAATACACCGAAAGCATTTGCTGTTTTGTTTGATTTAGCGAGAGATATTAATAAGTTAAAAAAAATTGATCTTCAATCAGCCTCTTTATTAGCAAAAAAATTATTAAAATTATCTCATTTATTAGGTTTTTTATATCATCATCCTGAAAAATATGCACAAGGTGATACCGGTATCGATTCTGAGTGGATTGAATCAATGATTGAAAAAAGAAAAAAAGCAAAACAGCAACGTGATTTTAAAACAGCAGATCATATTCGTCAGGTGTTAATGAAAAAAGGAATTGAATTATTAGATCATCGTGATGGAACGAGATGGCAGATGATGAAATGAATCTCAATTGACTTGGAATCATAGAGTACCACTCAGTCTCTGAATTTTTAACGATATTGCATGTAGGATGATCATCATCTAGGCTGGTAGAGGATTCATTCGCAAGGGGATGACCTGTTATAGCGTATAAGGCCTGCCTTAATAATAGCCGATTGAACATATTGGCGTTTTAAATATCACTGAATGACACGCTTTAAACATAAAACAAAGCATGAATGCAATGTGAATTATTTGAGTTTCCCTTCATTTTTTAATTAAGTCGTGATTCCATATGCTGGAATCACGACCAAATGAAATGCATTCATATCAGTTTGATGATTGATTGTGATGTCTCTTTTTACAGAATAGGGCTGTTGTTTTCTTTTTGTTTAAATTCAAATAACTTTGAAGCATTCATAGGTAAAATGGCGTGCTGTGAAGTTCGAATGTTTCGTAATGTATTATATTTACTTTGCGTGATATCGGATAATTCGCTTGGGTCTTGTAAAATAGTTGTCTTAATGAATAGCATGAGATTTTTCTTTTCATGCGAATTATTTCTATTAGAAAATAAAGATTTAATTAAAGGAATTCGACCTAATAAAGGGATGTATGTGTTATTTTTTTTGATAGAATCTTGTAATAAGCCACCCATTACAATGGTTTGACCGTTTTCAACAGAAACAGTTGTTTTTAATTTTCTTCGATCAGTGACCACGTCAGATGTTCCTAATCTGGCGGCACTATGAGGAATTAGGCTGGAAATTTCTTGCTCAATTTCTAAGCGTAGTCTATTGCTATCTCCGATATGAGGTGTCACCTTTAAATTTAATCCAACTGGTTTTCTTTCAGTGGTTGTAAAAGGACTGTTGTTGCTGCCGTTATTTGAATACGAACCTGTTTTGAATGGGACTTCTTGGCCTACACTGAGTTCAGCTTGCTCATTATCTAATGTGAGTATGGTTGGTGTTGAGAGTAAATTGGTATTTGTTTGGCTAGATAATAAATTGAGCACAAATCCAAAGTGTGCAAATCGCCATGCAAAACTACCAAATTCAATTTTATTATTACCTAAAAAGGAGCCAGTGAGAGATTGGTTGGGAGAATCATTATTGAAAGAATCACCTGCTTGTTGTGTGCCTAGTGTTGTATTTTTTCCATTAATGCCCCACTGAAATCCAATGTTATTAGATCTATCACCAGATATTTCAGCAACAGCTGCTTCAATCAAAACTTGAGGTCGTTTAATATCGAGTTGATGCGCCAAATTTTCTAATTCTTTTAATGCATTAGGTTCTGCGATAATTAAGATTGAATTTGTGCTTTCATCTGCTTTGACAAAAGCAGTTTGTTTAGATCGGCCTAAATCGTGACGCCCTATGCCAATCGGTGAAGAGCTTGATTGCGTTGTAATGTGTTGGGCTGCTTCTGACAGAATATTTGCAACATTTTTAGCTGTAGCATGTTTCAAAAAAGTGACTCGCGTTGAGGATCTTGAAATACCTGTTTGATCTAATGTTTTGACTAACTCTCTAATTTTGGCTCGTTTATTTTCATTTCCTTTTAAAATTAACTGATTACCTCTCTCATTTGCAACAACATGCACGCTCGAGTATAGCGGGCTTTTTGTGTTATTAATAGTATCTTGAATCACGCGTGTAATATCACTAACCCAGGCATGCTTAATGGTCAATACTTCGTAATCATCTTTTCCAGCGCTATCTAGATCAAAAATTGCTTTTTTAATTCTATTGACATTATCTTGTAAGTCGGCAACTAGAACAGCATTTGCTGTAGTTGTGGCTGAAATATGCCCAAAAGGCGCTAATAAAGGTTTAATTGCTGGAATAATTTCTAAGGCTGACACGGTATGTAACGCAATGGCTTCTATGGTCATTTGTGCGTTTTTAGGTTTGTGTGTTTGGTTGTATTCTGAGCCAGATGTTTTTGAAAGAGGTAGCGGCATAATTTGATATACATTGTCTTTTTTTCGGATAACAGCGAGTTCATTTGAGCTCAGTGTGTATAAGAAAATTTCATATACTTCATCTAATGTCATGGCTTTAGATGAAAGAACGTTTACTTTTTTACTACCTTGTAATTTAGGGTCGAGGATAAAGGTATAGCCTGTAATATTGGCTATTTGTGAAATAAATTCTTGTAAATCAGTTTCTTGATAATTAAGTGTCCATTTTTTTTCATTTCTTTTTTTATCTTTTTGTTGGGTATTTTTTTTATTTAAATTGTCTGCACTGGATTGTTCTTTTTTTATTTGAGGGCTGTTATTGTTAATCTGCGGTTGAGCATTTGTATGTTTTGATGAGTCAGCTGGTTTGTTTGTTTCAATTGCCTCTGGCATAACAACCTGTACACTTGAGAATAGGTAAGTTGGCTGAATTGCGAAAACTAATAAGCAAGCAGATAGAGGCAATTTATATCGCTTGTTTTTTTTTGTATTGCCATGTGATGTTTTAGTAAAATTATCCATGAAGAGGCCGTTCATTGTTGAATTAATCATTTAATGTTTTTTTTCAGCGTTCGTTTTTGATGGTTGTTCCAATTTCTTTAAATTGCTGAATTTATCAACATTATTGGCGGTATTTTTTTTCTTTAATAAAGTATTGTTGCGTTCTTTTTCATGATTATGAATTAATGTTAGCGTTGTTTTTGCTTCAGGGAAAGCTATTTTTTGTTCTTTTCCTTGATAAAGAATCACAGCATACTTTGAGTATACAGATTTTAATCGAGCACCTCCAGGTAACTTTTCACCTATTTGATATAATTTATCAGGCTCGTTTGCATTTTGTATTATGGCGCTGGCGCGTTTATTGTTATTATCTGTTAATATACCTTTCAAGGTTAATTTCAGAGAAGTTTTTGGAATAATCTGATTATAATTTGTAGGTGGAGTTCCAAAAATAGAATAAAAATCGGCTATTGTAAAAAAGTTTTCGGATTTGATTGTCTCTTCATATGGCTCTGGTTCAGTTAATAAGAGCGAAGTTTGTACAAGATCGACGCTTTTCAGTAAACTTAAAATGAATACAAGCGTTCCGATAACCAATAACAATATTTTTTTATCATGTATGATTAACGTTTGTATTAATTTCAATTGCGTAAATTGCATAAAATCCATGTGGATGATAACCTTAAGTGTACTAAAATATAAACAACAATTTTTTAAACTTAGTGCTGGTATACTTTGTTAAAGTATAGAAAACTATATAGCATAGTTCCAGATAGTATTGAACCTATCACATTCATTAATGTAGAATCCTTGAATGACGCCCTTACATATGACTAGTATATCATTAGTAATAAAAATTGAGACAATTTTTTTAGCGAATAAAAAGGTATTCTAAAATAGTATGTCGTGATATCGTAAATATACTTGAAGAACCAGAGTGATGATTTTGAGACGAATATGACGATCCAAACTGAGATGGTGTCAGCTACACCTCAAGAAGAAGCTGATAAAAAAATACTACCGTTTTCCTTTGCACGGCGTTATCGAGTAGTATTAACCTTAGAATGTGAGCCTACCCTGTGGTATATGCTGCCGATTACGCCAGAAGTCTTATCAGAAGTGCGAAGATTTTTTGAAAAGCCACTGCGGTATCAGCGCGTAGAAGAAAATGAACTGTCTGACAAAATGACAGAAACGTATCACCAAAATACAGCGGATTCCTTGCAAGAAGCTGTTGGTTTAGGAGATGATATTGATTTTACTAGTTTAGCTGATGCAGTGCCTGCTGTAGAAGACTTAATGGAACAAGCAGATGATGCACCTGTTATTAAATTAATTAATGCTTTGTTAACTGAATCGATTAAAGAGGAAGCTTCTGATATTCATCTGGAAACATTTGACTCCCGTGTTGTAGCGCGTTATCGAGTAGATGGTGTTTTAAGAGAAGTTTTATCTTTACAACCACATTTAGCTGCACTGCTTGTTTCGCGTATTAAAGTAATGGCTAAATTAGATATTGCTGAGAAACGTATTCCTCAAGATGGGCGTATCTCACTGAAAGTAGCAGGCCGTGAAGTTGATGTCCGTGTGTCCACTTTGCCTTCTCGTAATGGAGAACGCGTCGTTTTACGACTTTTAGACAAAGCTGCTGGCCGTTTAACGTTAAAATCTTTAGGACTATCAGCTTTTCATTTATCGCAATTAACTAAAATGTTAATGCAGCCACATGGTATTATTTTAGTTACAGGGCCGACTGGGTCAGGTAAGACAACAACTTTGTATGGCGGATTAGCTACACTCAATGATCCATGTCGAAATATTTTAACTATAGAAGATCCTATTGAATATAATTTAGAAGGTATTGGGCAAACACAAGTGAATGTGAAAGTTGGCATGACGTTTGCTGCAGGATTGCGAGCTATATTAAGACAAGATCCAGATGTTGTGATGGTGGGTGAAATTCGAGATAAAGAAACAGCTGAAATTGCTGTTCAAGCTAGTTTAACAGGACATTTGGTCTTATCTACATTGCATACCAATACAGCAATTGGGGCGATTGCTAGATTAAAAGATATGGCTGTTGAACCTTTTTTATTAGCTTCTAGCTTAGGTGGTATTGTGGCGCAACGCTTAGTTCGTGTATTATGTGAGCATTGTAAAGAATCTTATAGTCCTACTGAATCAGAATGTAAAGTATTAAGGGTTGATATCGACTCGGCGCCTACTTTATTTAAACCAAAAGGTTGTGAAGAATGTCGTTCAAGCGGGTATCGTGGTAGAACAGGTATTTATGAAACATTATTAATGGACAAAGAAGTAAGGCGAATGATTCATAGCGAAGATAGTGAGCAAAATATTACAGAATATATTCGCAAAACCATGCCTAGCATCCATGAAAATGGGGCTGAAAAAATATTAGAAGGATTGACGACAATTGAAGAAGTATTGCGCGTTACGCATCAAGATTAGTGTATCAAAAAAGTAAGAGGAATAAGATGGCTGTTTTTGAATATCGAGCACTAGACTTGACAGGTCGCGAAAAAAAAGGGACTGAAGAAGCAGATAGTGCAAGGCAAGTTCGTCATATTTTAAGAGAAAAAAAGCTGACACCGATTAGTATTGATAGTATTGATCATCATCAAAAAACTAATAAGTTAGGAAAAAAATCTAATAGTATTGTCTCTTTTTTTGAACGAAAATTAGGTGTTGTTGATTTAGCTTTAATTACTCGCCAATTAGCAACATTAATCCAAGCTTCTATGCCTATCGAAGAATCTTTGGGAGCCATTGCTGCGCAGCAAGAAAAATCTTGGATTAAAAATATTATATTATCGCTTCGATCTCAAGTATTAGAAGGCTTTACCTTGGCGTCTAGCTTAGATAGTTTGCCGCAACATTTTCCGCAAATGTATCGAGCGACAATAGCAGCCGGCGAGCATGCAGGTCATTTAGATAAAATATTAATTCGATTAGCTGATTTTACAGAAAAAAGTATGCAATCCAGACAAAAAGTGAAATTAGCTTTATTGTATCCTGTTATATTATTTTTTGTTTCGATTGCCATTGTGAGCTTTTTACTGGGTTTTGTCGTGCCAGATGTCATTAAAGTTTTTATTGATAATGGTGAAGAGTTACCCGTCATTACTGAAATTCTGATTCATATGAGTGAAGGTTTTCAGCGTTGGTGGCTTATGATGTTAATCGGCAGTATTGCCTTATTTATATTGATTTCAAAATTATTAAAGCGCCCTAAGTTAAGACTGAAATGGCATGCTAAAATATTAAAAATGCCTGTCATAGGAGCTTTTAGTTGTGCTTTAAATACTTCACAATTTGCAGGAACATTAAGTATTTTAACTAAAAGTGGTGTTTCAGTTGTTGATGCATTAGTTATTTCAGCGAAAGTTGTGAGTAATGATAAAATGAGAGAAGGGATTATAGAAGCTGGAAAAAATGTTCTAGAAGGCAGTAGTTTATATCGATCTCTGAAAAAATTTAATTATTTTCCACCTTTAATGTTGCATATGATAGCCAGTGGTGAATCGACTGGAGAACTAGATAATATGTTAGAAAGAGCGTCTTATAACCAACAAATGGAGCTAGAAAATAAAATGGCCATGTTAATTGGTTTATTTGAACCTCTGATGTTAGTGGTTATGGGTGGTATGGTTTTATTTGTTGTATTGGCAATTTTATTGCCTATTTTAAATATCAATACTTTAATCCATTAATCAATTTAGCTAGAGAATAGATTGATCTTTTATTAGAGAGAGTATGTTATGCATAACATAAGAAACGTTAAATATCATTCAAAGAAACCTAAAATGTCAGGTTTTACTTTAATTGAAGTTATGATTGTTGTGGTTATTTTAGCTATTTTAGCCTCTATTGTTGTGCCTAATTTTCTAAGTAGACCAGATCAAGCTAAAATTGCAGCAACCAAAGCCAATATTAATGCATTAGGTGTCGCGATAGATTTTTATTTTATAGATAATGGAAAATACCCATCCAATGAACAAGGATTAAATGCATTAGTATACAAAACAAGTATTCCACCGATCCCTGTCAATTTTCCTGTACAAGCGTATTTGAAAAACCCTTCTGCATTATTAGATCCCTGGGGACGTGAGTATCAATATGAAAATCCAGGTATGCATAATGTTAATTCCTATGATATTTATAGTTTAGGACCGACTGGAAGAGAAGGCGGATCTGGAAAAGATGCCATAATCGGTAACTGGGATCCAGAATAAAAATGCGAATCAGTCGAGAGCAAGGCTTTACCTTAATTGAAGTTTTAATTGTTATATTGATTATCAGCATATTAATAGGTGTTGTTGTAGTAGCCCCTCGAACACATAATGCAAGAGATCTTTTAAAAGCTGAAGCACACGAGTTGATTCAACTGACAAAAGCTGCCAATAACTATGCTGTTCTATCCGGTACTGCTATTGGATTATCAGTCACAGTATTAGAAGGAATCAATCAAATCGTTTATCAATGGTGGCGCTGGGATATTGAAGAAGAAAAATGGGTTTCTTTGAAAACAATGAAGCAGTGGAGTCCGCATGTGTTACCTGCTAAGATGAGTCTCTCTATTACATCCGAGGTGCTCAAAGAACTAGATCAAGATGATACTCATGCTGATGAAGATGAAGATGACAAGGTACCAGAAATGCGTATTATTTTTTTTAATACAGGTGTTATGACGCCTGCTTCTATTGTATTCACGCTAAAACACGATCAATCAGTATCTGTGTTTCATTTGGAAACTGATGGAGTGACCCCTTTGCATGAAATTACAAAAAAAGATTAAAATAAAATATGATTGTACTTTCATGCGGTCAAATATGAAAGGTTTTACTTTATTAGAAGTATTAGTTGCTTTGGCTATTTTTTCAATCTCCGCTTCAACGCTCATTGTCACCAGTAGTCAATCTGTAAAATATTTACGTTATGCTCAAGAACGTGTTTTAGCTAGCTGGGTCGCTGAAGAAGCATTCAAGCAAATTAGCATTCAAAAAAAATTCCCTGATATAGGGTCTAGTAATACAAAAAGTACTGCTTATAATCGAAAGTGGTATATTAAGCAAATTATATCCGAGGCGGAATCAGAGATACAGATAGAAACAGAAACAAATACAAATACAATTATAAATCTAGCATCATTAAGAAGTGTGCAACTGATCGTTTACCTTGGAAGTGAGGAAGATGAAGGCTCTAAAATTTATCAACTCAAAGGCTTTATTCGGAGAATCAAGCCATGAGTAAAAAACTTTTTAGACAGCAAGGATTTACACTGTTAGAATTGTTAATTGCTATTTCTATTTTTTCAATTGTATCTGGAGCTTGCTATAAATTATTTCGTTACTCGTCAGCTTCAAAAACAATGCTAGTGAATGGATGGGATCGATTAAGTGATATACAGCGAACGAAAGCAATTTTAGAGCAAGATTTTTTACATGTGATGGCAAGACCTGTGCAAGATGAAGAAGGTGATCAAGAATATGCTTTTGTTGGAGGAAAGCAGTTTGATAAAGCTTCAGATTTATTAACCTTTTCTAGGCAAGGTGCAAAAAATTTAACACAATCAAATAACAGTGATTTGCAGCGTGTTGGTTATGCTTTTGAAAACAATTCATTAATTCGATATTATTGGGATCAACTAGATTTAACAGAACCAATTGATCCTGTTGAATATACAATTTTGACTGATTTAAAAAAAGTAGAGATCAAGTTTTTATATAAAAAAGAATGGATTGATCAATGGCCACCAGAAAATAAGCTGGAATTTGAATTTATAAAGATTTTACCTGAAGCCATGCATTTGAAATTAGAGCATACCGTGTATGGCCATATTGATTGGTATTTTTTAGGGTATGATAAAAATAATGCGATATTTCATAGTCAAAACAAAGCATCTAATGCGCAAAAAAATAGATTTGAAGATTCAAATGAAGATACGAATTAAGCCAGTTCTATGAGGTGATTCAGTGATTAATCAGAAAAAGCAACAAGGAATCGCTTTGATTTTTGTGATGATGATTTTTACATTTATTGCAACTATTTCTGCAGCAATTTTTGTAATAACTCGTGTCAATGTTGTAAAACAAGGGACTTACTTGCATTATCAACAAGCTAAATATTATGCATTAAGTGCTGAGCAATATATTGCCATGCTACTGCAACCTGATGAACATGAGAAACAATCGGATTATGTGCAATTAGATCATTGGTTTTCTAAATGGGCTGATGATCATAAGCTGACAATAGATAATGTCGCTTTAACAGTACAAGTGATTGATGAACAAGCATTATTTAATATCAATAGATTAAAAAATAATCAACAAAAAAATCAAGCTGATGATGAGTTTTATGTTTTATTGACGCAATTATTTGATAGTGATGCGGCGCAACGAATTATAGATTGGAAAACAGAAAACACTGAAATCTCTGAATCGGAAAAGTCACCTGTCAATCTGAAAAGTGGTGAATTTACGAATGTATCTGAATTGAAAATAGACAAAATATTATCGAGTGAGGAATATAAAAAACTAAGGCCTTATATTACAGCATTACCTGGGCAAACAAAATGGAATATGAATACAATACCTAGAGAATTAATGGCGATTGTGTTCCCTGAACTAGCTGAGGAAGATATTGAAGAAGTGATTCAGGTGCGCAGCAATATTGGCTTTCAAAAATTAGAAGATCTTAAAGCATTACCTGTATTTTCAAATGAAATAGCATGGGATAACTTAGACATTGGCTTAGCTAGTCAATATTTTAGTGTTTATATTAAAGCAGTCTACAATAATACAACTTATTACTTGCATTCAATGTTATACCGAAATCATAAAGGGAATGTATCTGTGATTCAGCGTGAAGAAGGTGAATATCCTAAATGGATTTCAGTATTAAGACGATCAATGAGGGAGTTGTAATGCACAATCATTTAATAATACGCATTCATACTGATGCTGTCATTCATCAATTAACGATGCAATGGTGTGAGTGGAATCAAATAACGAAAACGATGACTGCTATCACTGAAGGGGATATCAATGTTTTACAAGGGTGGTTATCTGAAAGAAACGCAATTGATTTAAAAGATTTACTAGATCATGTTGTTGTCTTTATCCCAGGCACGATCAGCTCTAATTATAAAATGCCAATTAACTCTGCACAAAATAAACATATAGCACAAGTTGCTCCTTTTATGGTCGAGGAATATTTATCAGAAGATATTGAATTATTTCATGTGGCATATCAAGTTGTTGAAAAAAATATTATTATGTTGTCTGTCATTGCTAAAACGATATTAGAGCGTTTGATAAAAGAATTTGAAAATATTGCATTGAAACCCAGCGCTATATTCGCCGAATCACAGTTATTTGATGTGACAACAGATCATACCGTAAAAATAACCTTGGAATCAAATTATGCTCATATTTGTTTTCCAAACAAATCAACTCAAACTGTTGAGATTGATTTAGTTTCAGATATTTTTCATCATTCACTTGTCGAGCAAATGAATCAAGGTGATGAAGAGGGTGATAAGATAACTGCGATACAGTTATATTACCATGCGCAAGATAGGCAAATGAAAACAGTGTTAGATGAATATTTTTTGAATTTGACTGAAAAGTATGATATTGCTTATGAAAGTATAGAGCAAGAACACGCTATTTTTTACCACCTCATTGATACCTTTTTTAAAAAAAACAAAAAAAATAAACTGGTTAATTTAAGAATGGGATCTTATGTTTGTTATCAAAAAATCAAGAAAAGATGGTATGCTTGGCGTAGTTTGATTTATATTATTATTGCAGGATTTTCGTTAAATTTAATATTAAATATCATCTCAATTTCTATTTTTAGTTATAAATCAAATGCTTTTTCAAATAAAACAATTGAAATATATCAAACGGCTTTTCCAAAAGAGAAAAGCATGATTAATCTTCGTGGTAAATTAGACCGAAAGTTAAAAAACAATTCAGAACAAATAGAGAAACCTGTTTTATTTGATTTACTAAAACCTGTTTCGGATGTCTTGAAGGAGCATCAGTCAGTTAAATTAAATAGCCTGACTTTTGTTGCATCTCAATATAGCCTAATTTGTGATATAGACACAAAGCATGCTGAAGCGCTTCATGCTTATATTGACGCACTTAAAAAATACGACATGATAATTAAACTTGAACAATCTAATCAAGTAGGAGCAAACCTTTCCTCTAAATTGGTGATTTCACTATGATGATACAAACGAAAGCTAAAGCTTTATATGTGAATTTAAAAGAGCTGATTTTATTGCGATGGATTCAATTGAATACACGAGATCAGCGTATTGTTTTGATTGCTATTGGATCTGTTGCCATTTTACTGGTTTATTTGATCTTATTTTTACCTATTTTTAAGTGGGAAACTAAATCTCGTGAGCAAGCTATTGTTGAATATGAAGATTTTGTTTATATGTCAGAGCATATAGAGCAAGCAAAAAAACAATCACAATTAAGTCAGCAATCGTCAAAAATGCCGGATAAAACAATTGCATCAACTGCGCAGGCTTTGCATATTAATATTTCACGCCTACAGCCTAGTCTAAAAAAAATATCAGTATGGATTAATGAAGTTGAATATAACCATTTGATAAAATGGTTATTAATGTTAGATAATCAATATAAGATTACTGTGAATCAGTTGAAAATAGAAGCAACGAAGATTCCTGGCATGGTGAAAGTTTTTGTGATTCTTAATTCATAACCTAGTTATATAAGTTAAGTTTGGAGTGCGGCAGTAAAGCCTTTTCTATAGCAAAAAAAAGCAATTTGAGACTTTTGCAATAAGACAACAAATACGCCTGATATGATCTTTTTTATTAAAATAGTTTAAAAAATGACGTAATTTATGTATTTTTTTATTCAAAAAATACATAAATTATTCATTGAACTGCTTATTGCAAAGGTCTCAATTTATACATGGTTTTTAGATTGATGACACGCTCTAGAGTCTACTGGCAAGGACTATTGTATCTCATTATATCCAGAAAAATATTAAAAATAAGGATTCAGGAATGATTTCAGATAATTTAATCAGTTCATGATCAAGTAGATTGCTCAATTTATTTTGCAATAAATTCAGCAATAAACTTAATCTTGATCATGAACTGATTAAATTATCTGAAATCATTCCTTGGGCAATACCTGAAGAAACATTTGGGATCTATTATTCAGAAACCAAAGGGCGTCCTAGAAAATCAATGAGATTTTAGCGATTCAAAAAGCACTCAATAATAGACCTAGAAAAGTGTTAAACTATCGAACACCTAATGAAGTTATGCGGGGAATAGAAAAACCTTTAGGTGTTGCACTTCATGGTTGAATCGGCCAGTTACTACTCTTTTTTTTAAAAAAGAGTGTCGTGTATTTTAAAATAAAAAGCAATCTATAAATGATTTTCAGATTGAGGACACGCCCTAGATAATGTCTAATACTCATAAAAAATCAAGCATGCATATCAGTGGCTATTATTTTTTCATATTTTGCGTATAGTTCTGATTTGCTTTCTGGTCTATCTAAATCTACGTCAATACAAGCCACAGGACAAAAAATTTGGCATTGCGGTGTATCAAAATGTCCTACACACTCAGTACAAAGAGAAGCATCAATTTCATAAATGAACTCGCCAGGGTAAATGGCTTGATTTGGACATTCTGGTTCACAAACATCGCAATTAATACAAGCTTCATTAATTTTTAACGCCAACTCAACGTACTCCTTTAAATATATTATGTGTTATTTTGAGACATTTTGTAAGATATCTTTTAAAAATTTCCCAGTATGCGAAACTGCTGAACAAGCGACTTGCTCTGGCGTCCCTTCTTCCACAATACGTCCTCCACCAGCGCCACCTTCTGGACCTAAATCTACGATCCAATCTGCTATTTTAATGACATCTAAATTATGCTCAATGACGACAATTGTATTGCCTTCATCTCTTAATCTAATTAAAAATAATAATAATTGTTTAATATCTTCAAAATGCAATCCAGTGGTTGGTTCATCTAAAATATAAACTGTTTTACCTGTACTTTTCTTTGATAATTCTTTTGCTAATTTAATACGTTGTGCTTCACCACCTGATAACGTAACCGCATTTTGACCTAATCTTAAATAAGATAAACCAACTTCCATTAAGACATCTAATTTACGTTTAATACTAGGAATTGCATCAAAAAAAATAACTGCTTCTTCTACAGTCATTGCTAATATGTCAGCAATTGTTTTATGTTTATAGTGAACTTCTAACGTTTCTCGATTATATCGCTTACCTTTACAAATATCACAATCAACATAAATATCTGCTAAAAAATGCATTTCCACTTTGCTAACACCTTCACCGCGACAGGCTTCGCATCGACCTCCTTTTACATTAAAACTAAAGCGACCTACTTTATATCCACGTAAACGAGCTTCTTCTGTCGCAGCAAATAATTCTCGAATCACTGTAAATAAACCAATATAAGTACTGGGATTTGAATGAGGTGTTCGTCCAATCGGATTTTGATTAATTGAAATGCATTTATCAACAGATTCTAATCCAGATATAGAACCATAATCAGCTACTTTTAATGTTTTAGCGCGATTTAATTCAAGAGCTAATAAAGGGTATAACGTTCTATTAATCAGTGTTGATTTCCCTGAGCCAGAAACACCCGTAATACAAGTTAGTAAGCCTAAAGGCACTTTTAAGGTAATATTTTGTAAATTATGCCCGGTACATTCTGTTAATATTAACTGCTGATCTTTTTGGGGTTTTATACGGTATTCAGGAATATCAATAGACCGTTGTCCTAATAAATACTGGCCTGTTAGAGATTGAGGGGAATTTAAAATATCCTGTAATGAACCTTGAGCAACAATCTCTCCACCGTGCACACCTGATTTAGGGCCAACATCAATAATATAATCTGCATGACGAATAGTATCTTCATCATGTTCCACAACAATAACTGTATTCCCTAAGTCACGCAAATGAAATAATGTTTTCAATAAGCGATCGTTATCGCGTTGATGCAATCCAATTGAAGGTTCATCTAAAACATACATCACACCTGTTAAACCAGAACCAATTTGACTTGCTAATCGAATACGTTGCGACTCGCCACCTGACAAAGTATCAGCGCCACGATTTAAAGTAAGATAATTTAATCCTACATTCATCAAAAACATTAATCTTTCAGAAATTTCTCTTAAAATAGAGGAGGCGATCGATTGTTTAGCACCTGTTAAATTTAGCTTATTAATACATGCTAATGCTTCTTCTATTGATAAGTCCACTAAAAAGGACAAACTTAACCCATCAATTAATACAAATCTAGCTGTTTCGCAAAGTCTTGAACCATGGCATGTTGGGCAAGCTTTATTGACTATAAAATTTGATAATTCTTCTCGCCAATATTCCGCTTTTGTTTCACGATAACGTCGCTCACAATTGGGAATGATACCTTCAAATGTTTTTTTAGTTTTTAATTTTTTACCATTTTCTCCTTGATAAACAAAAAGAATAATTTCTTTTTCTGAACCATAAAATAATATTTGCTTAAATGTATCGGGCAATAATTTAAAAGGTTGATTAATGTCTATCTGGTAATGGGCAGCTAAGCTGACTAACATTTGATAATACCAATCATGATTCTGGTCCCAAATCGCTATGGCGCCTTCAGCTAAGCTCAAATCAGGCGAAACAATCAATTTTTCTATTTCAAAAATATGTTTAAAACCGAGTCCATCGCATGCTTGGCAAGCACCGATTGGGTTATTAAAAGAAAATAATCTAGGCTCTAGTTCATCTATACTATATCCACACTCAGTACAAGCAAATTTAGATGAAAATAGTAATGGTTCTCGATTTGTATCATTTAAAAAGTCAATATAAACAAGGCCTTGCGTTAAGTTTAATGCTGTTTCCAATGAGTCAGCTAATCGCTGCTTAATTGTTGACTTAATTTTAATACGATCAATTACAACATCTATATGATGTTTCTTATATTTATCTAAAACAGGAGGATTATCTAAATCAACAATCAAACCATCAATGCGAGCACGAATAAAACCTTTTCTTTGTAGATTTTCTATCACATGCAGATGCTCACCTTTTTTACCTCGAACAATAGGTGCTAAAATCATTAATGGTTCAGATTCAGGTAGTATCATTATTTGATCAACCATTTGGCTAATGGTTTGCGCTTCTAATGATTGTTGATGTTTTGGGCAAACCGGAGTGCCAACGCGAGCAAATAATAATCGCAAATAATCATAAATTTCAGTTGTAGTGCCAACAGTGGAGCGAGGATTATGGCTTGCTGCTTTTTGCTGAATAGCGATAGCTGGGGATAAACCTTCTACATGATCAATATCAGGCTTTTCCATAACTGATAAAAATTGCCTAGCATAAGCCGATAATGATTCCACATAACGTCTTTGCCCTTCTGCATATAGTGTATCAAAGGCTAAAGAGGATTTACCAGAGCCTGATATACCGGTAATTACAACTAATTTTTCTTTTGGAATAGATAAATTTATATTTTTTAAGTTATGCGTACGAATGCCACGTAAAATAATGTGATTCACAGCGAACCTTTTTTAAAAAATGATTGATAAAATAGACGAGCTAAATAGTAGCAGGATTTATTATCAGCAGACTCGTCACTATAAAACATATCATACATTAAAGCAATTCCCCCCCCCCCTTCACGACAGAAGGAGTAAAAAAAATGCATATATGAATGCATTAAAATAAAAAAAATATAATAATTAATAATTTATTATGCTTATATAAGGCCTGTCCAACCTTTTTTAAACAATTGATAATCCAGTCTTTTACTTCATTTGATTTGCGA
>VSKW01006950.1_pt1 | contig 19493 bp, 17 predicted proteins | sample 4798611 | NCBI WGS metagenome assembly VSKW01 (sample SAMN12179536, study PRJNA552185) | sponge metagenome | biome: deep-sea hydrothermal plumes; feature: spots directly above weak diffusing fluid; material: sea water; isolation source: sponge from the Crane site of a hydrothermal vent ...
ATCAGCCTTGATAACAATCGGACAAGTTTGTGTGGCGATATAATCATGGGCGGCATTGGCATTTGTGAAATGAGCATAAGCGGCAGTGGGGATAGAGGCGGCATCACAGACTTCTTTCGTATAGGCTTTAGAGCCTTCTAAGCGGGCGGCTTCTTTCGAGCACCCAAAGGTTGCGATAGCGGCTGCCGTTAAGGTATCTGCCAGCCCCGCTACGAGGGGGGCTTCGGGACCTATGACAACGAGACCTATTTTATGAGACTGACAAAAGGCGATAACCGCTTCGGGGTTTGTGTGGTCTAGGGGGGTGCATACGACATTATCTGCTAAGCCACCATTGCTACCACCCAGAGGGGGGGCGCAGTATAGTCGCCCGCATAGGGGGCTTTGGGCAATCTTCCAGACGAGCGCGTGTTCTCGTCCGCCACTGCCTAGAACCAATATATTATATGTCGTGCTCACATTTCCTCCCCTTATATTCGTTCTATAATAGTGGTATAGTGTCATCTATGGAAGAGACAAAAGACGAGTTGCCCACATATTCGGTCAGCGAGATTTCGGGGGCGGTGCGCGGACATATAGAGGCGCAGTTTGGGCGTGTTAGGGTGCGAGGCGAACTGGGCAGGGTCGCGCGACCGCAATCGGGGCATATTTATTTTGATATTAAAGATGAGAAGGCGGTGCTTTCGGCGATTGCGTGGCGTAATGCGGTGCATGGCTTACAGGTGCAGCCAGAGCAAGGATTAGAGGTTATCATCACGGGTCGCCTGACGACTTTTGAGGGTCAATCTCGCTATCAGATTATTGTTGAGACATTGGAGCTGGCAGGGGTGGGGGCGCTAATGGCATTGCTGGAGGAGCGACGCCAGAAACTAACTGATGAGGGTTTATTTGCTCCTGAACATAAGCAGGAATTGCCTTTTTTACCAGAAACGATAGGTGTGGTGACCAGTCCTTCGGGGGCGGTGATACGCGATATTATTCATCGCTTGTCGGATAGGTTTCCGCGCCGTGTTTTGGTGTGGGGTGTGAAGGTGCAGGGCGAAGGTTGTGCGGCGGAGGTTGCCGCCGCCATTCGTGGATTTAATGCGATGGCATCTCCCCCTGATTTATTGATAGTGGCACGAGGCGGTGGTTCGTTGGAGGATTTATGGGGTTTCAATGAGGAAGAGGTGGTGCGCGCGGTGGCGGCTTCTGACATACCGCTTATTTCTGCGATTGGGCACGAGACGGATACGACTCTTATTGATTTCGCGGCTGATGTTCGCGCCCCGACCCCGACAGCGGCGGCGGAATTGGCTGTGCCTGTGCGTGCCGAATTACAAGCCACACTTGCGGATATAAAGGCACGAAAATTGCGAAGTCTGACACGCATTATTCAAGGGGCGAAACAAGTGCTTGATGCGGCGGCACGGCATTTGCGCCGCCCTGATGATGTGCTGGCATATCCCCGCCAAGCCTTTGATGCGCTGGCATTGCGGCATCCCAAAGCATTGGCGGCACGGGTGAAAGATTTTGATATTATGCGCCAGCGCATGAGTGCAAGATTTAACCCCCGCATAATAGCAAACCTATTAAACAATAAGGGGGCAAGGCTTAAGGGGGCGGCACGAGGGCTAGATTTATTAAGTCATGAATCGGTTCTAAAGCGAGGCTTTGCTTTGGTGGCAGATGCACAAGGGGCATTGGTGAGGCACAGCAAGGATGTGCGAATGGGTGATAGCCTAACCATTCGCCTCGCCAGTAATGATAGTTTCGCCGCTTGTGTTGGAAAGGGCGATGTTGATAAAAATAGCCATGAAAAAAAGAGTGTGCCCGCCAAAAAGAAAAAATCAAAACAAGTAAAAGATGACGGGCAAGGTGATTTATTGTAAGGATAATCTATGTTAGGCACTGAAGCAAAAATACTTTACCTGCCTGCTGGCTTTGAGGTGTTGGCAAAAGGGGATTATGTGCATTGCGCACGTACCAATCGGCGTATTCCGCTTGCGGCTTTGCGTTATTGGAATGTTGACCGCCAAGAGGCATATTGCGATGCGATCATCGCTTTAGAAGCAAAATTAGACGCTACAAAATCAGATTATGAATAAATTGGTATCCTTATTATGTGTGGCGGTGCTTTGTATATCTTGTGCGGCATCTGCGCCTGATAATCTTGTAAAAATTACACCAAACACTTTCCCCAAAGATTATGTGCAATCAAGTTCGGGCTATTTAACACAAGGCGGGTTGCTGGTGCTGACCCTTGCCCCCAAGACCTATATTTATTTGAACGATAAACCTATCGCCCAAGTCAATGGGCTGTCCGTTATTGGTTTCGGGCGTGATGCCAAACTTACGCAACGTTTGCGGTTGGTACGCCATGGCAAGACACATCGCCATTTATTACAATTACAGCCGCGCAATTATAATGTGCAATATATAGAAGGTGTGGCGAAAAAATATGTGGCGCCGCCGCCCGCCGTGTATAAGCGCATCCGTGCTGATGGCAAACGAAAAAGCAATGCCCGTGGTGTCTTTCATCAAAAAGATTGGTTCAAACAGGGCTTTATAGAGCCAGTGGCAGGGGTGATAACAGGTGTTTATGGTAGCCAACGCTATTTTAATGGTGCGCCCCGCCGCCCCCATTATGGGTTAGATATAGCCGCCCCCGCCGCCACCCCTGTTATGGCAAGTGCCGATGGTGTTATCACATTGGCAGAAGCTGATATGTATTTTGAAGGTGGGCTGGTGTTTATCAATCACGGCTTACACATAACTTCTGCTTATTTGCATTTGGAAGAAGTGCAAGTGAGCGAAGGCGATTTTGTCAAACAAGGTGATATTATCGGCACGGTTGGGGCGGGGGGGCGCTCCACGGGGGCACATCTAGATTGGCGGGTTTTCTGGCAAGGGGCGCAAATAGACCCGCAATTGCTTTTGCGTAATTAATAAGCCGTATAAGGTTCGGGGCGATGAAAAGCGTCTATGGCATTCCCTATCATTTTTTGTAAGGCGGTTTCGTTTTCGATTTGCAAATGGATAGGCAATGTCTCTGATAATTTGGCAAGTTTTGCTCTGGCACTGGCAGGGGGCATATTTTGCAAGCGCACATAATCTTTTTCAGTGGTGATGAGCGTAGCGTTTGTTTCTATGGCTTTGGCACAAAGGGCATGGGCTTGTTTTTCTGTAAAATTATGGTGGTCGTCAAAACTTTGTGTGCCAACAACATCATAGCGCGATTGCTCTAATGTGGTGTAAAATTTTTGCGGGTGGGCAATACCACAATAGGCAAAAACGCGTTTGGGGCGGGCATCGGCACTTATTTTTATAGCCCCCCGAAAAACAGGCACTTTATAATGGGCGGCTTGCGCTAATAAGACATCAAGGCTGGGGTGTTGTTCGTATGTGCCAAGCACCAATAGGGCATCGGCTTTTTGTAAGCCAATAGATAAGGGCTGGCGCATGGCACCTGCCGGTAATAATAGCCCATTGCCTATGCCTGTGGCGGCATCGACCACGACCAGATTAAAACAATGGCGCATTGTTGGGTTTTGAAAGCCATCATCTTTTATGGCGCAATCGTGCCCGTCCTTAATGGCAGCACGCAAACTATAATGGCGATTGGCATTGATATAAGTGGGGGCGTCTTGCGCTAATAATAAAGGCTCATCGCCAATTTGGGCGGCATTATATTGCCAGATTTGCGAGGCATCAATGCGAATAGGGTTTTTGGTTTTTGCGCCCCCAAAGCCTCGCGATAAAATAGCGGGATTATGACCCCGCGCTTTTAACCATTGGGCAAGCCATCGGGCTGTGGGGGTTTTACCCGCCCCGCCCGTGGTGAAATTGCCAACACAAATAACAGGCTTGCTGGGCATTTGCGGGCGTCGCCAAAAGCGATGGGCAGCCTCTCCCGCACCATAAAGTAGGGCGAAGGGCGACAATATATGGGCTTGCCATGTCGGGGTGTGTTGCGACCAAAAAGGGGGTTCACGCATTGCCTATCTCCTCTGCAATTGGCGCAAGAGCCTCCTCTATAAGTGGCGCAAGAGCCGTCTCTATAATTGGCGCTAACGCCGCCATTGTTTTTTGTCGTGCGCCCCGCACACTTTGTTCATATTGTGTGGCACATTCTATCATTGTTGTGCAAGTGGCGGGGTTATTTAATAAATCCAAGACACATTTAGCGAGGGTGGCGGGGGTGGATGCGCGCAATGTCGCTTCGGCTTTATGGAGGGCGACAAAAATCTCTGCGAAATTATCGGTGTGGTCGCCGTGTATGATAGCGCAATTATGACGCACCGCCTCTAAAGCATTATGTCCGCCATAAGGTAAAAATGTGCCGCCCATAGCAACAATCGGCACACAAGCAAACAATATGCCTAACTCGCCCAATGTATCGGCAAGATAGATTTGTGTATCGGCATTTGGTGTTTGTCCTTTGCTGCGTTGGGCAGTGGTGAGATTTTGCGATTCAAAATATGCCGCTAACACATCGCCTCGTTCGGGGTGGCGCGGCGCAATAATGGTCAGGATATTATGCTGTGCGCTTTCTATGATTTTATGGGTTTGGGCGATGAGGGATTCTTCGCCTTTATGGGTGCTGGCAGCAAGCCAATAGGGGCGTTGCCCCAATGTATGGCGTAAGGCGGCAACACTATCAGGGGCGGCGGGTAAGGGGGGGGCATCTAATTTGAGGTTGCCAAAACATTGACTAGCAACACCTAATTGCGTGAAGCGGTCGGCTGCCATTGTATCTTGTGCCAAAACCAAATCCATATAAGAAAGCAACTGCGCAAATGTCGCCCCCAGTTTTTGCCAATGGCGGTGCGATTGCGTTGATAGCCGCCCATTGATAAGCACATGGGCAATGGCGCGGCGATGACAGGCGATGATGATATTCGCCCAAATCTCGCTCTCTACCCGCAAGGCAAGCACAGGCTGCCAGTGGTCTAAAAATCGTGCCACCCATAAGGGCGAGTCAAAAGGCGCATATTGATGTGTGAGGCGACTCTCTATGTGGGGGGGGGCGCTAAAGGTCTTGTGCACAATCCCCGCCGCCGTGCGGGTGGTAGTGGTGAATAAAATATGGGCTTTTGTGCTTGCCAATAAGTCTTCCACCATCGGCAAGACGGATACGACCTCGCCGACACTGGCAGCATGGAGCCAGATTATCTTTGTATGTGTGGGGGGTGTGGTGCTCGCAAACCCTACCGATTCACGCAAGCGATGCCATTCTTGTTTGCCACGCAAGCCGCGCCATAACAATACCCCCCATAAAAGAGGATGGGCACATATCGTCAGCAACCGATAAAAGGTGAGCATATTTTGTCCCTATCGTTTTGTTGGTGCAAACTGATTATTGTAAAGGTCGGTATAGATTCCATTTTGCGCCAATAATGTGTTGTGGTCGCCACTTTCTACAATGCGTCCTTCTGCCATAACGCATATTTTATCGGCATTGATGATAGTGGAAAGCCGATGTGCGACAACCAAAGCACTACGCCCCCGCATCAAAGCGGCGAGGGCATCTTGCACTTGGATTTCAGTCGTGGTGTCTAGTGCTGATGTCGCCTCGTCTAAAAGCAAAATCGGGGGATTGCGTAAAACAGCCCGCGCAATAGCGAGGCGTTGCTTCTGCCCCCCCGATAGGCGCATACCACTCTCGCCCACCCTCGTGTCATAGCCTTCGGGCAATTGCATAATAAAATCGTGCGCCCCCGCCGCCTGTGCTGCACTTTCAATATCGGCACGGCTGGCATCGGGGTCGCCATAAGCGATATTAATCGCAATGGTCTCATCAAAAAGAAAAGGATCTTGCGTGACCAGCCCTGTCGCTTGTCGCAAAGAAGCCAGCGAACACGAAACGATATTTTGTCCGTCAATTTCTATCGTGCCAGAATCCACATCAAAGAACCGCAATAGCGCATTGACAAGACTAGATTTACCAGACCCAGACGCCCCCACCAAAGCCACCGTCTGTCCGGGTGCGATTTCTAAATCAATGCCATTCAAAGCGGGTATATCACGCTCTTTATATTGGAAGACAACCCCGCGAAATACAATGCGCCCCTCTTTTATATAGAGGGCGGGGGCATCGGGGGCATCTTCCACCAAGCGGGGTTGGTCTAATATGGTGAAGATACGCGTCGCCGCCGCCACCCCTTCTTGCAAGCCCGTTTGTAAAGTCGCCACAGCGCGCAATGGCTGATAACTAGCCAGCAAAGCCGTGATGAACCCAATAAACGCCCCCGCCGTGAAATTATTCTCTAATGATTGATACCCGCCATAAAATGCCAACACCCCAATGGCGATCCCCGCTAACATCTCAACGGTGGGGCTGGAGGCGGCTCTTGCGCGCACCGATTTCATCGTATGGTGCAAGACATTATTTATCACCACCGCCGCCCGCTTTAGCTGGCGGTCTTCTTGTCCGTATGATTTGACGATGCGTAGCCCATGCAGCATTTCGCTCAAATAGGTAGAAAGATGACTGGTTTCCTCCAGCCCTTTGCGGGACGATTTGCGAGTCACCTTACCCAGCCGCCGCATCATAATCAAAGCACCAGGAATGACAATCAGTGTATAGGTCATCGCCATACCCCAATTAATGGCGAACATAAAAACCGTCAAAGCCACAACGGTCAAAACATTACGTGCCAAAGTAATAACGGTATTGATGATATTATCACGCACCCGCACGACATCGGTCATAAAGATTGAGATATAATCCCCCGTATGGCGTTGATAGACACTGGCAATATCACTATGAATAAGATTGCGGATAATATTCAATTGCATCGCCGCCAATGCCTTCTGCCCGACATAAGACATAGCGATATTGCTGGTATAAGTCGCCCCCGCCCGAATAAAAGAGATAATGATAATCGCAATCGGCACAAGCACGAGCATTGTTTTATCACGCTCCACAAAAACATGGTCTATCATTTGCTGTATCAGCCATGGCAAAGCCCCTGTGCTAATCGCGATAACAACATTGGCGAGCGTGGCAAATACCAATATCGCCACATAAGGACGCAAAAACCCGCGTATAATGCGTTCGCCAACCGCCAGTGTCCGCGAGCGACGGCGATGATATAGTTGGGCTAATTTATGCTCGTCCATATTATAATCCTGCTAAGGTCATACTTTCTATAAGAAGGCTAGGGGCATTGACGCCGCCCCGAAATTGTAAATCTTGCGCTGGTGTCATATTCATAAACATCTCTTTGAGATTGCTGGCAATGGTAATCTCGCTGACAGGAAAAGCGAGTTTTCCCCCCTCCACCCAAAAGCCAGACGCTCCCCGACTATAATCGCCAGTGACACCATTTACGCCCATACCAATCAGTTCTGTAACATAAAAGCCTTCGTCCATATCTGCTAATAAAGCGTCATGGGGGCGGGTGCCTTCTTGCATATAGAGATTGGTGGGCGCTGGGCTGGGAGGTCCGCCAATGCCGCGCGCCGCACGTCCATTGCTTTTTGTGTCTAATTGTCGTGCCGTGCTACAATCTAGAAACCAAGTGGTTAGCCGCCCATCTTGCACAGGCTGTAGACACGCAGGTGCCACGCCCTCGCCATCAAAAGCGGAAGAGCCTAACCCCCGCACACGATGCGGGTCATCTATGATTTGGATATGGTCGGGCATAATCTGTGTGTCTAGGGCATCGCGTAAAAACGATGTGCCGCGTGCCACTGCCGCCCCTGATATAGCACCTGCCAAATGCCCCAATAAAGAAGACGACACACGCGTGCTAAAGAATACAGGTGCTTTTTGACTTTTAACTTTGCGCGGATTCATGCGTTCTATGGTGCGTTGTGCGGCACGATTACCGATTATGCTTGGCGTTTCTAAATCCGCTAAATAGCGGGTGCGATGTATGGCATAATCGCGTTGCATATTTTGCCCTTGTCCGGCGAGCACGGCGCAACTCAAAGAAAAACTTGTGCCGCTTTCTTCGGCAGCAAACCCTTCTGAACTGACAAGGGCGGTGGTGCTTTTGCCCCAAGAAGCGTGTGCCCCCTCTGAATTGGTTATGTCTTTGTGCGCTCTGGCGGTGTCTTCTGTTTCAATGGCGGCGGCGAGTAAATCTTTGGCAGAGGCTTCGTGGGGGTCTGCCAGATCAAGGGTTGCCCCAAGAGTAAGGCTGTCTTGTGCCAATAATGTTTTTGGCGCAAGCCCACAATAGGGGTCGGGCAAGGCGGCACGCGCCATATCCACCACGCGTTCGCTCAAACGTGTCAGCCCCGCTTCATCTGTGGTGGAACCCGATACAAAGGCTTGGCTCTGTCCGATGATAGCGCGCACCCCAACATCACGACTTTCGGCACGTTCGCTATCTTCCAGCACGCCCATACGACACGAAACCCCCAGCGATATGCTCTCGCTGACTAAAGTGTCGGCGGCATCGGCACCTTGTGCCATAACCATTTCTATCAATTTGTTTGCTAGACGAATGTTAGCGGAACTGGTGCGGGTCATAGACATTTTATCCGACTATCGGGACTGCGGGGAAAAGCCATCGCTAAAATTACCAGCGAGGCGAGATCTGCGTTTGCGTCCGTTATGGACAATCGTGCCGCGCTTATCGTCATCATTATGGCGCGAGGCGGCGTGATTTAAGACATCCCAATAATTGGCGGCGATTTCCATTTTTACCCCCAACCCTTGCGCTATCATAGATCTGTGCAAAAACGGCAGACGATAACAGGGAATGTGCATAATGGCGTGATGTTCCACATGATAATTCACCCAATAGGGCGCGAGGAAACTACGCATAAGCCATCCCGCTTTTGTGGTGCGGGCATTGCGTAAAGAATCGTTATTATCAGGCACGAAAGCGTGTTCGGCAATGTTGCGAATGCGGGTAATCAACATATGCCATGTCATAAACGGCAATAGCCATAAGATAAAATAAAACGACCAATGAAACACCAGCGCCACACTCGCAAATATTATGGCGTTGGTGAGTATCGCGCCTTTCATTTTAGCCCCAAAATTTTCTACTCTGCTTTGTAAAGTCCTGCCCTGCCAAGCATTGAATAATTGCGCCTTGCGTTGGTGATATGCCGTCTGCCCACTTAAATCACGAATGACTTTGCGCCACAGGCTCTTGCGGGTAATGGGGAAGGGTGCTGATAATATAAGGTCGGGGTCGTCTTCTTGTTGGGTGTTGAAATGGTGCAATAAATGATAACGCCGATAAGCATCGGTTCGTGCCATTAAAGGAAAAGCACATAACCAATCGCTAACGCTATTATTCCAAGATAGAGTGCGAAACAAAGCATTATGTGCCGCATCATGCATCAACACTGCCAGCCCTAACTGCCGCGCCCCTATCAAAGCCACCGCCAGTAAAAAAGTAAACGGATTCGGGAAATAATAAAATAAAGCCATCGCCAGAAAAATAACCCCCCACGCATGGGCAACGAGTGCCAGTCCAATAAAATCGGAACGTTGGCGGATATGTGCCAATGTCGCCTCATCAACGAGGCTCTTAATCGGCAGTGATGGTGCAGTTTTCTTTATCATAGGCGCAAGTATAGGATATTTGCGCCCGCTTTTGCACCCCTAAAAAATCTCCCCTAGAAAATCCCCAAGAATAAAGCCCCTGCGATGATAGCCCCTGTATCACGATTGCTACGGAATTGGCGCAAACACGAGGCGGGGTCGTCTATATCTAGCAAAATGATTTGATAAGCCAGATGCCATGCGGCGATGCTCCACCCGACCCAGAACAATATCTGCAAGCCCGCCAGCGATGCCACAATCGCCAAGCATAATAATGTCGCACCATAGCAAAGCCATAAAGCGGGTTTGGTAGCACCCCCCCATAAGCGGGCAGTGCTTTTGACCCCGATAAGAGCGTCGTCTTCTTTGTCTTGGTGTGCATATATAGTGTCATAGCCAATCGTCCAAAATATGGCGGCACAATAAAGCGCAAGGGCGGCAAGACTTATATCATTTGCGAAAGCGGTATAGCCAAGCCACACCCCCCAATTAAAAACCACACCCAACACACATTGCGGACACCAAAAAAGGCGTTTCGCAAAAGGATAAAATATCACAAGGGATAATGACGCAAAGCCTAGCCCAATCGTCAGCGCATTGAATTGCAATAACACCACCAAGCCGACTAAACATTGTGCCGCTAGAAATAGCCATGCCGCATGGCGTGAGACCATTCCAGAAGGTAAAGGACGACCGCTCGTGCGTGCGACTTGGGCATCTAAATCATGGTCAATCAAATCATTTAAAGTGCAACCCGCGCCGCGCATCGCAATCGCCCCCACTGCGAATAACAATATCATCTGCCAATCAGGGTAAGCCTGTATGTCGCGTGCCGCTAATGCCAATCCCCACAGGCACGGCAGAAACAATAACCACACACCGATAGGGCGGTCATACCGCGCCAGAAGCGCAAAGCCGTGCCACGAGGCGGGTAAATAGCGCAACCATTCTCCATAGAGACTATCGCTCGGTTGTGAGGGGTGCTTTTGAGGGGGCATATTTATTATCGTTTCTTTCCAGCTTTTGTTATAAGGAAAATAACTCTAGCAGTAGGTCTATAAAATGTCATCACTTCAACGCCTTTATGTTTCAGAAGATTTATGCGCCAATGCCGCCGTGATAATGGCAGAGGCACAAGCCCATTACATCCGCAATGTGATGCGTATGCAAACGGGTGATGCCATATTACTCTTTAATGGACGCGATGGCGAATGGCGTGGGGTGCTAGAAATCATCAATAAAAAACAAGTGCAAGTGGTGCTGCAAGCGCAAACGCGTCCGCAAATACCCGCCAGCGATATATGGTTGTTGGTCGCCCCAGTCAAGCGAGCACGGCTAGATTACCTCGCCCAAAAAGCCACTGAAATGGGGGTGTCTCGTCTGGTGTTTATGCTCACCCACTATACAGACAATAAGCATGTGAAACTAGATCGCATCCGTGCCAATACCATAGAAGCCGCAGAGCAATGTGGTCTTTTGAATATCCCCGCCATAACCGCCCCGCTAGATATAGCAGAGGCATTGGCGCTATGCGAAACCCGCCCCCTCATCTTTTGTGATGAAGCACAAGCAGAGAGGGAGGCAGATTCTATCAATTGGAATTCTATCGCCACCCCTTGTGCTGTGGTGGTAGGACCAGAAGGCGGGTTCTCTGAGAGCGAGCGTGATTTACTCTATGCGCAGCCAGCGATTTTCGGGTTACGCTTGGGGCGGCGCATCTTGCGTAGCGATACGGCTGTGGTGGCGGCATTAACATTGGTGCAAAATTATATTGGCGATTGGCACGAATAGTCTTATGGCTAGAATAACAAACTGAAAGAGAGAGAAAGAATAGCGATGCCTGATATTTTAGAAAACACAAATATTTTGGAAAGCACTGATGCTTTGAAGGCATGGATGGAGGCAGGCAGCACCCCTCGTGATGCGTGGCGCATAGGCACGGAGCATGAGAAATTGGGTTTCCACCGCGATAAATTTACGCCTTTGCCTTATGGGGGAACGCAGGGTATCCGTGCGATGCTAGAGGGATTGATGGCGTATGGCTGGCGTGGCAAATATGAGGAGGGTGAGATATTGGTGGGGTTGGTGCGTGACGATGGTGCCTCCGTCACACTAGAACCCGGCGGTCAGTTGGAGTTATCAGGCGCCCCCTTAGCGACCATTCATCAAACTTGCGAGGAGATAGATGCCCACTTAAAAGAAGTGCATGAAGTGGCGACACCGCTAGAGCAAGCCTATTTAGGTGTTGGGTATTCCCCGCTTTGGACTTTACCCGCCGCCGCCCAGATGCCGAAAGGGCGTTATAAACTTATGCGTGATTATATGCCGCGTTGTGGCACACGCGGGCTAGAGATGATGCACCTTTCTTGCACGGTGCAAGTCAATTTAGATTTTGCAGACGAAGCCGATATGGTTGAGAAACTGCGTATTGGTTTGGCATTGCAGCCTGTTATCACGGCTCTTTTTGCGAATTCTCCGTTTGTGGGGGCTGTGCCGTCTGGCAATATATCGGAACGTGGCTGTGTGTGGCAGCAGACAGATAATGTCCGCACAGGTATGTTGCCACTCGCCTTTGCGCAAGGATTTGGGTTTGAACATTATGTGGATTATGCTCTTGATGTGCCGATGTATTTTGTTATTCGCGATGGTGTGTTTATTAATTGCTTGGGCGCAAGTTTCCGCGATTTCTTGGACGGCAAATTAGAAGCCCTGCCAAATGAAAAACCAACGGCAGAAGATTGGGAAAGTCATTTAACAACACTCTTTCCCGAAGCACGAGTAAAACGCTATATAGAAATGCGGGGCGCCGATAGTGGTGTGCGTGGTGCTTTGTGTGCCTTGCCCGCTTTATGGGTTGGGTTGTTATACGATAGCACCAGTCAATCGCAGATTGCCGCTATGATAGCCGATTGGACGCAAAGTGAGCGTGAAACACTTTATCGCCAAGCGCCAGTGCATGGGTTTGCAACCCCTTTCCGTGATACGACTTTGTTGGCATTGGCACGGCAGATTTTGGATATTGCCGAGGCGGGGCTGGCTCGTCGTGCTTGTGGTAATGGGGCGGGTCTGGCGGACGAGACTATGTATCTCTCTTATTTGCGCGAGATGACAGATAGCGGACAAAATCTATCCGATAAACTCCTCCATGCCTTCCATAACGAATGGCAAGGCGATATCCACCCGATATTCAAGGAATTATGTCTCTAAATTAGCGGTTTGTTATTGCCGTTGTGCCCATTTGAATTGCTTCGCCAACATCATCCGCCCAGACGATAGGTCTAGCATATTCAATAAACATATACCCTCTTACGTGATGCCAGACTGCCACCCCATCTTGGTTGGAGTTCAATATTTCATATCCGAATAGAGGTAAGTGTTTGATTTTATCTTTTGGTATTGGAATATATGGCATAAAAATTATGCAGCATTCAAATTCTTGAAATCCACCGTATAGGACTGTGTGGGGCGTGCGCCTGTTGCAATAACCCGAGTACGAGTTTCAATTTTTTTGCTATCAAGGACAAATAAACGAATATAATCGGCTATAATATCTTTTGCAGAGGTCGCCGCTTGTTTCTCTGTATCTCTAAAAATAAAAAAAGCAGGCGCAATTGGGCGGTGCGCAAAAAACTCACCCGCATCATTTTGACCAATGATAAAATTATAATTTTTATTAAAATCGTTATCATCTAAGTCTAGATTATAAGAAGCGATAGATTTTTGATCTATTGTATCTAAATCAGTCATAATTTTCTCCTTTGTTATATGAATCTTACTTTATGAATATCGCCTCGTCAATAAATTTATACCTATTTTACCCTTTTGCGTGGGATTTTTGTATATATTGTTTGATATATTTGCAATATTGTATATTTGCATATAAGATATTGCATATAAGCAATGAGGCACTTATGAAAAAATTAGATTGGGACGATTTACGCTTTTTTCTAGCGGTTGCGGCGGCGGGTAGTTTATCGGCGGCGGCGAGGGCGCTAGATGTCAATACGACAACGGTTTTGCGGCGCATAGCAAATCTGGAGGAATCGTGCGGGACACGCCTATTTGAGCGGTTACGGGTTGGCTATAAACTGACCCCTGCTGGCGCGCAGTTTTTGGAGCGATTAGAGCCAGTGGATAGTCGTTTATCGTCTTTATTGCGTGATTTTCATGCGGAAACTGGGGATTATCGGGGCGTCGTGCGTTTGGGGGCAAGCGATATGCTGGCTTCGCAATTATTGATGCCGTCTATGGCGGATTTTCAGGCGCAACACCCCGATATTGGCGTGGATATTGTCGCAGATGCCCACCCATTGGGGGGTCGTGATGTGCTTCATCAAACACGGGTGGTGCATAATGAGCGTGATGTGGATTTGGCGTTGCGCTTAGCACGACCGATACAGGGGGATATGTTGGTGCGCAAACTAGCCGATATTGCCTATGGGCTTTATGCGAGCCCTGCCTATCTCAAGCAATATGGCAAGCCAGAAGTGGGAGATTTGGCGGGGCATAAGATTATTGGCTTTGCCGCAGATGATAGACCATTAGGACCAGTCTGGTGGCTCAATCGTGCCGAGCGTAATGGCGAAGTCGTTATGCGGGCAGGGGCGGCATCGGTGCGCTGTGCGGCGGCACAAGCGGGTATCGGTATTGTCGCTTTGCCTCTGTTTTATGGTAAATTATACGAAAAAATAGGAAAAATAGGACAATTAACCCCGATATGTGGCGCAGATGTTGTCGGCACATTAGAACTCTGGCTGCTGGCACGTAATGATATGGCAAAACTCGCCCATATAAGAGCCGTGATGGATTTCACCATCGCAACAATCCACGCCCAGACCAGCATTTTGGCGACAGGTCTATAGAGCGAACAAATGACTTGCAAAGCCCTGTTTGCTTGCTATAACAAAAACATAGCAAGACTTTGGAACGGAAAATGAAACAGACACAAACGATAATAAACGATACTATTTTATCAACACGATTTATCGTGCGTGATCGTGCGTCTGTATTTTGCGTGCCTCATATTTTCAACCTCCTCCTTATCAGCCCCTGATTGATGTCGTCCATTGGGACGTCGGGTCAGGGGATAACGATAAGAGAGATTTCAATGACATGAAAATATGAAAAAGGATGAAAACGATATGACCCAAGATAACAAACAAACACCAATAAGCCAAAATACAGACGAAGGTCGCGTATTTATATTTGACACAACTTTGCGTGATGGCGAGCAATCGCCGGGGGCGTCTATGACGATGGAAGAAAAATTGCAAATAGCAGAAATGCTAGATGCAATGGGCGTCGATATTATTGAAGCCGGTTTCCCCATTGCGTCTAATGGTGATTTTGAAAGTGTGCAACAAGTTGCGCTTTTGGTTAAGAATGCGCAAGTGTGTGCGCTGGCGCGTGCGGGAAAAAAAGATATTGATAGAGCGGGGGACGCTTTGCGTAAAGCGCACGCCCCACGCATACATACTTTTATTTCCACCAGCCCTGTGCATATGAAATACAAATTGAAAATGGAAGCGCAAGATGTTTTGGAGATGGTGGCTTCTTCTGTGACCCATGCCCGCCACTATACAGATAATGTGGAATGGTCGCCCGAAGATGCGACACGCACCGATAAAGATTTCTTGTGTGCCGTGGTGGAAACGGCGATTAAAGCGGGGGCGACCACTATCAATATCCCAGACACAGTGGGCTATACAACCCCTCAAGAATATCACCAGATTATCACAATGCTGCGCGAACGTGTGCCTAATATAGACAAAGTGATACTTGCCACGCATTGCCATAATGATTTGGGCTTGGCAGTGGCGAACTCGCTTGCGGGTGTGGCAGCAGGGGCGCGCCAGATAGAATGCACAATCAATGGCATTGGCGAACGCGCTGGCAATGCCGCCTTAGAAGAAGTGGTGATGGCATTAAATGTGCGCCAAGATATTATGCCACAATGGACGGGTATCAAAACACAAATGCTCGCCCCCGCCTCTAAACTTGTATCGGCAGTGACGGCATTTCCCGTGCAATATAATAAAGCGATTGTCGGACAAAATGCTTTCGCCCATGAAAGTGGAATCCACCAAGATGGTATGTTGAAACACAACCAAACTTACGAGATTATGACACCAGAAAGTGTCGGCATTTCAAAAAGTTCTTTGGTTATGGGTAAGCATTCTGGTCGCCACGCCTTTAGAGAAAAAATATCCGAACTTGGTTATCGCCTTGGGGATAATCAAGTGAAAGATGCTTTCGTGCGCTTCAAAGATCTGGCAGACCGCAAGAAACATATTTTTGATGACGATATTATCGCTTTGGTTGATGATGAATTCGCTAAAGGTGGCGATAGTATTCGCCTTGTGTCTTTGTCTGTTGTCAGTGGCACGGAAGAAGCGCAACGGGCGCATCTGGTGCTTGAGATTGACGGCGTACAATCGGAGGTGGAAAGCATTGGCGATGGTCCTGTTGATGCGCTATTCACAGCGATAAAAACATTATTCCCGCATGAGGCGGTGTTGCAACTCTATAAGGTTGCTGCCGTCACACAAGGCACAGATGCGCAAGCCGAAGTCAGTGTGCGCCTAAGCGAGAATGGAAAAAGCGTTATTGGGCGCGGGGCAGACACAGATACGATGGTTGCCTCGGCGCGTGCTTATATAAGTGCGCTCAATAAGCTTGTCATTAAACGTCAACGCCAAGCCCCCGATAGTATGTCGGCATAAAAACCTCGTCATAATGGTGAGGGATGAAAGGAGATAGAAATGTTTAATAGAATACTAGGTATGTTTTCTGCCGATATGGCTATTGATTTAGGCACGGCGAATACCGTTGTCTATGTGCGCGGACGCGGCATTGTGCTGGACGAGCCGTCAGTGGTGGCGATATTTGAACAGCAGGGTCGCAAACGTGTTCTCGCTGTCGGTGAAGAGGCGAAGGTGATGCTGGGGCGGACGCCGGGCAATATCAAAGCCATTCGCCCTATGCGTGATGGTGTGATTGCCGACTTTGATGTCACGGAAGAGATGATTAAACATTTCATACATAAGGTGCATGACAGACGCACATTTGCGACGCCGCGTGTGATTGTGTGTGTGCCGTCAGGGGCAACAGCGGTGGAGCGCCGCGCGATTCAAGAAAGTGCGATGTCGGCGGGGGCGCGCAGTGTGTATCTGATAGAGGAGCCTATGGCGGCTGCCATCGGGGCTGGTCTGCCTGTAACAGAGCCGACAGGGTCTATGGTGGTTGATATTGGTGGTGGCACGACAGAAGTGGCAGTGCTATCGCTTGGTGGTATTGTTTATGCGAAGTCGGTTCGTGTTGGGGGCGATAAAATGGACGAGTCAATCATCGCCCATATTCGTCGCAAATATAATCTGCTCTTGGGGGAATCAAGTGCGGAGCGTATTAAAAAACAAGTTGGTTCTGCCACGCGTCTTTCTGTTGAAGGCGAGGATAGCTATATCAAAGTTAAAGGGCGCGACTTAATGAATGGTGTGCCACGCGAAGTGTCTATCTCACAAGATGAAGTGGCAGAGGCATTAGCCGATCCCGTCAGCGAAATTGTTGAGGCGGTTAAGGTGGCACTAGAAGGCACCCCACCAGAACTAGCGGCAGATATTGTTGATAAGGGCATTGTGCTTACAGGTGGCGGGGCTTTGCTCAAAAACCTAGATACACATTTGGCGGAAGAAACAGGACTGCCGGTTTTTGTTGCCGATAAGGCTTTGTCGTGTGTCGCCCTTGGCACGGGTCAAGCGTTAGAGCACTTAAAAGAGATGAAGCACATTTTATCGGAGACTTATTAGGTTAAGTAAAAATGGCAAGGCTTGGGTCAAGAGGGCGGCGCGGACGCGCGATAAGCGCAACAGGGATTGCCGTTTTATGTATTCTGGCAGCCTTTTTCTTCTTGGTATTCGTGCCGCGCAAGACGGCTTGGGTGTATTGGCTAGAAAATAAAACCACCGCCATAATGACACCGCTTTATAGTGTGGCGTCTGCGCCTTTTCAAAAAATACGTGAATGGCAAATGGATTGGTCAAATTTGCTAGATGCCCACGAACAAAATGAGGCGTTGCGTGGTGCTAATAAAACATTGAATAACCGCTTGGGTGAGTTGGATTTAATGCGGGCACAATTGAAAAAATACCAAGACTTATTGGCACTGCCGCTAGAGCCAGATTTGCGCATGGCATCGGCGCGGGTGGTGGCAGATTTGAATAGCCCCTTCGTGCATACATTGCTTGCCAATAATGGTAGCCGCGCTGGTATTGCAAAAGGGCAAGCGGTTATCGGGGCGCATGGGCTTGTCGGACGGATATTTTCTAGCAATAATAATGCGGCGCGCATTTTACTCCTGACCGATTTCAATAGTCATATCCCTGTCATCACCCATGATGGCGCGACACGCGCTATACTATCGGGGCGTAATCAGGCTGTGCCTATTTTATCATTTTTGTCCCGCCAAGCGACATTGGCAGATGGCGACCAGATTGTAACATCGGGGGCGGGCGGGTATTTGCCAGCCGGCATACCTGTTGGCACAATCACGATAGAAGATAATCAGCCACACATTATGTTGCACGAAGATTTAACGCATTTAGATTATGTGCGTATCATCTTATCGGCACAGATAAAATAGCGGGTATTGTGTAATGTCTTATGCAACAGAAAAATCCTCTACCCTTATAGATAATGGCGTCTTTTATCTGGGTATGCTTGTGTTGGTCTGGGTGGGTGGCATTTATAATTGGCAAGGCTGGTTATCGGGGCTAGATATTGGCTTGCCCTTTGTGCCGTTATTTATTTTGGCACGACAAAGCAATAGCAAACTCGTCCCCTTATTTGTTTTGGCATTGGGCTTATTCAAAGATGTATTGGGCGGCACACCTTTTGGGTTTTGGGGGTTATTGTTTATCACTTTTTATGTGCTTATTTATGCGATGCAAAGATTGGTAAGCGTTGAAGGTTATAGGGAGCAATGGATGAGTTTTGCGCTCAATATCGGGATTATTTACACGATTGCGTTTGCGATTGCTTTGGGGCGCCAAGATATAACGGCTTCTCCTTTGGCGCTGATTATCTCAGCGCTTGCGACTTGTCTTTTTTATCCGTTGATTGCGTTATTGTTCCGCCTCACACCAGCGATGATTGGCGAGGAATAGTTGATGCACCTCACCGAACCAGATGACATAGATTTTAATCGCCGCTCTTTATTGATGTTGGTCGGTCAGATGGGTTTGTTTGGTGGTTTATTGTGGCGGCTGCAATATCTACAGATTGAGCAAGCCAAGATTTATAAGAATTTGGCAGAAGCCAATCGTGTTGATTTTCGCCCTGTTGCTGCGCCGCGCGGCATTATCTCTGATAGGAATAATATATTGCTGGCAGATAATGACTATAACCTCACCGTTGATTTTATCCCCGAACAAGCCGATGATATAGAGGCGGCGATTGCTGATCTAAGTGCTGTGCTTAATCTATCGCCTGCGCACCAAAAGGATATATTGAAGCGTATTGCGCGCGCCCCTGCCTTTCGGGCGGTAGAGATTGATGACATGCTTTCATGGGATAGTTTCGCGCGCCTTCACCTTAACTTGCCTTATCTGGCGGGGGTGGCACCGCGTGTTGGGGATTTGCGGATTTATCCTTATGGCAAGGCGACGGCTCATATTCTGGGCTATATGGGGGCGAAAACCAAGCAAGATATTGCGCGTTATGGCAACACCCCCGCCGACCATATCGGCAAGGATGGTATAGAGCGACAATATGAAAAAGCCTTACGCGGACGCGCAGGGGCGCGGCAGCTAGAAGTGAATGCACGAGGGCGCACCGTGCGTCAAATATCTAATAATGATGGCACACCCGGCAATGATTTACGCCTGACCATAGATATTCGCTTGCAAGAATTCACGCGCAAACGTTTGGGTAGTCGGGCGGGTTCTGTGGTGGTGCTTGATGTCCATAGTGGTGAAGTTCTAACGATGGTTTCTGCCCCGACTTA
>VSKW01028189.1_pt1 | contig 19435 bp, 20 predicted proteins | sample 4798611 | NCBI WGS metagenome assembly VSKW01 (sample SAMN12179536, study PRJNA552185) | sponge metagenome | biome: deep-sea hydrothermal plumes; feature: spots directly above weak diffusing fluid; material: sea water; isolation source: sponge from the Crane site of a hydrothermal vent ...
GAGCAGGCAATGCAAGCGGGGGCTTGTGGTTATATTACCAAAAACACCATGCCAGAATTATTGATTGAAGCGATTACATGCGTTGCGGCAGGCGCGCATTATATTCATGCAGATTTTGCCAAACATTTAGCCTATCAACGGTCAAGAGATGACTATCCTTTGTTATCGGATCTATCAACGCGTGAGTTTGAAATTTTTTGTTTATTAGCCGAAGGGCTCAATACGGGCGAGATCGCAAAACGGTTATCATTGAGTTATAAAACCATTGCCAATTATAGCACTCAAATCAAAACCAAGTTGCAAGTCTCAACGGTTGCCGACATTGCGCGGCTTGCGATCCGATATGATCAAGGCTTGATCGCCACTACTTATCGCACTTAAATGACAATCAAATTATTGGCAAGTTATCGCTATTTAATCGGCGATCACAACACCCCAAGGAAACTCACCAACGGCAATGGTTTTGATCACTTCATTGCGCTGTGTGTCAATCACGGAGACATCGGCACTAAGACCATTGGTCGTGAAAAGACGTTTACCATCGCGGCTCAATGCCAATCCCCAAACACGTTTGCCAACAGGAATAGACTTGATAATTTTTAAAGTATTCGCATCCATGATCTTGACTTTATTGGAGCGTCCGCCAGCGACATAGACAAATTTTTCATCCTTGCTTAACAGTACATCTTTAGGTTTAGATTTAGCATCGCCGGTTGAACTGGTAACTAAAATTTTGCCTTGATTGATGTCAACTTTGACGATTTGTCCATCAATTTCAGCTGTTGCAAAGGCAATATCGCCCGCTTTATTAAAAGTTGCAGCGCGTGGTCGTGACCCGACTAAAATATTATGTTTGATCGTGTTAGTGGCAGCATCAATAACGTGCAACATGCTGGTTGATTCACTGGTGATAATGACATGATTGCCATCTGCCGATATAGCGACCCCCTCAGGCTCAAGCCCAACTGGGATTTCAGTAATCAGTTTGCCTGTTTTGGCATCAAACACAGTCGCTTTAGCAGCATCTTCATTGGAGATATAAATCGTTCCATTAGGATGAACTGCAAAGGCTTCTGGATCAGAGCCTGCATCAAACGCCCGTAATAGCTCAAGCGTTTTTGGATCTAAGACCTTGATCTTATTTTCTTCACTAACAGCAACATACAGTTCACGACCATCAGGCGATAGCCCGATCCCTCTTGGGCGTTTGCCGATAGCAATCGTTTTTTCAACAGTCAGTGATTGACCATCAATCACAGAGATAGTGCCGCTACGCTCGTTGGTCACAAAGATCCGACCGGTGGGTGAGGCACTAACGTTGATATTGAAAATGAGTAACCATAAACCAAGATAGTATTTGCCTAAGTATTTCATGTGGACTCCTTAAAATTTTGGTGAAGTTTTGAGTGAATGTTTTTAATTATTGGCAGCCGCCAGAGTGGATCAAGCTGTCTAATGTTGGTGGTTTTGCAATGCCTCGCACAGGGGCTTCCCCGACAAGTGTCCCATTCTCAACTAATAATAATGGTTGGCGTAATTGACCTGTTTCGGTGAAATTCATTTTCACGCCTTTTTGTCCATCAAATGAGAGGTTTGTTTTAAGGTAATGCAATAGATCGGCTGCATTAGTAGCTGAGGTTTTAGAAATGGAATTAGAGATCATCTTGACTGCCGCCCAGCCTGCCCAAGCTCGTCCATCCATGTCAGTTTGATGCCTCGCTTTGAATCGTTTGTTTAAATCTCTACCTGCAAATTTTTTAAAATTTGGATGCCAAGCCAAGGCTTTTGCTGAGTGCCCAGATTTTTTTTGCCATTGTGTCACAGCTTGTCTGATCATCCATTGACTAGGGATGATATGCAGGGCATTTTTTAAGCAAGCCGCCCGCAAGTCATCATCGGCAAGGGTGAGATTAAACAGCGGTTTTTCAGTCAATTTTTGGGAAAGCGCGATAAATTGATTTTTGTCAGTTGCCACTAATACGGCAAAATAAGGGCTATAGTCAAATGTTGTAGCTTGTTCCAGAGTCATTGTTTGGAGGCGGTATTGTTGATTGAGAAATTGCCCTTGTAGGTTCGCCTCATCTAAACCTTGTTGCGCCCCAAGCAAAGCTGAATCTGTTTTGTCTCCGACATAAACCAGGTCAATCGTGATCGCTTGTGCTAACGCTAGACAAGGAAAGACAAGTATGGCAAGAATGCTGTATTTTTTAATTTGGCGCATGATTTTTAAACTTTAATATATTTATTATTCAAACAAGTATGATCTAAAAATAGTTTTTATAGTAATAAAATTGCTATTTTTAAGATGAAAATTATTAAGAGAAAGTTCCTACAACATATAATAGTTTATTCAGAATCTAATACAATCCCTTAAAGTGATATTTGTAGCAATTTGAGATGCCTAATAATCAGGCACGATTCACTTAAAAAACGCTATGATGTTGTTTTAGGTAGTACAGGATTTATAATGCGTAAAGCCGCTTTGTACAAAAAGCAGTTGTAAAATTTGCTAGAGTTAGACTATAATTATACAGGAGTTTTATTAAAGAAATCAATGCACAACAAAGTGCGATTTTGTAGTAAACACTAAAAAGCTATTAAATTATAAGATAGCAATCAATCATCATTTTTAAGTCAAGGGGGATCTACATGCAGAAATCACTACAGATAGAGCCAGAAAAATGCACAGGTTGTCTGCAATGTGAAATGGCTTGTTCCTATCATGCCGAAGGAGTGTTTAACCCTTCAAAATCACGCATTAAAGTTTTTACATTCCATGACGAGGGGCGTTTCGTTCCTTATACTTGTACCCAATGTAGCGAGGCTTGGTGTTTGCACGCTTGCCCTGTAGAGGCAATAGTCATCAATGAGGCAACGGGTGCAAAAGAAGTCATTGATGATATTTGTGTAGGGTGCAAGGTTTGTACGATTGCATGTCCGTTTGGGACGATCAATTACAATCAGGATGCAGGCGTTGTCCAAAAATGTGATTTATGTGGCGGCGCGCCAGAATGTGCAATAGCTTGTCCAACAGATGCAATTACTTATGTTGATGCGGATCATACGGGTTTAAATCGTATGCAATCACATGCAGCAAAGTCGCAAGATAATTCAACAAATGTTTGAGGTGGAGGTATAAAAAATGGCATGGACTAGAAAAATAGTACGAATAAATTTAACCACAGGCGATGTCAAGCATGAGCCATTAAATATGGAATGGGCTAAAAAATATATTGGTCAGCGTGGTTTGGCATCCAAGTATTTGGTTGATGAGATTGACCCAAAATGCGATGCGCTAGGCGAGGATAATATCCTGATTATGACCACTGGCCCGTTGACGGGGACGATGGCATCCACAGGTGGGCGTTATTCAGTGGTGACTAAAAGCCCGTTGACAGGTGCAATAGCGTGTTCTAATTCAGGTGGCTTTATTGGTAATGAGATGAAAAACGCTGGTTTGGATATGATCATTTTCACCGGCAAGGCAAAAAAACCTGTTTATCTTTATATAGAAGATGATCAGATTGAACTGCTGAGTGCCGATGAGATTTGGGGCAGGTCTTGTTGGGCAACAGACGAATGGATCCACACGACTCATCAAGACCCTTTGATTAGAGTCGCTTGTGTAGGGCGTTCTGCCGAACAAGGTTGTTTGTATTCCGGCATTGTGAATGATCTTCATCGCGCTGCTGGTCGTTCAGGAGTTGGCACGGTCATGGCATCAAAAAATTTAAAAGCAGTTGCCGTGCGTGGCACTAAAGGCGTTGGTAATATTCGTGATCCGTTGGCGTTTATGCAAGCGGTCAATGCAGGCAAAAAAGTCTTAGCAGATAATGCTGTGACGGGCGAAGGCTTGCCTAGTATGGGGACGCAAGTCTTGATGAATATTGTCAATGAAATTGGGGCAATGCCGACTAACAATATGCGCGATGTGCAGTTTGCAGGTGCAAGTAAAATATCGGCAGAGGCAATGCACGAACCTCGGGCGGGTGATGGCAAACCGAATTTGACAACGAATGCGGCTTGTTTTGGTTGTACGATTGCTTGCGGTCGTATTTCAACGATTGAGCAAGGGCATTTCACGATTGAAAATAAACCAGAATACTTTGGTAATTCTGGTGGTTTAGAATATGAAGCGGCTTGGGCATTAGGCTCTGATTGCGGCATAGATGATCTGAATACCTTGACGTACGCTAATTTTCTTTGTAATGAAGATGGGTTTGATCCGATCTCTTTTGGTGCGACTGTAGCGGCTGCGATGGAATTGTTTGAAACAGGCGCAATCACAACTGCCGAGACACACGGCGTTGAGTTTAAGTTTGGCTCGTCTGAAGCCCTTTCTAAAGCCGCTGAATGGGTTGCCAAAGGAGAAGGTTTTGGCAAAGATTTAGGATTGGGTTCCAAGCGGTTATGTGAAAAATATGGTCATCCCGAGTTTTCAATGACAGTAAAGGGGCAAGAGTTTCCAGCTTATGATCCGCGTGGGGTTCAAGGCATGGGATTGGCTTATGCAACCTCTAATCGCGGTGCTTGTCACTTGCGCGGATATACGGTTTCATCAGAAATTATGGGGATCCCAGAGAAGACTGATCCACTGGTAACAGAGGGTAAAGCAGGTTTGACTAAGGCATTTCAAGATGCAGCAGCTGTCGTTGATTCTACAGGCTTATGTCTGTTCACGACCTTTGCTTGGACATTGGAAGATATTGCGCCGCAGTTAGCGGGTGCTTGTGAGGGCGGTTGGACAGCAGAGAATTTATTGGAAGCTGGTGAGCGCATTTGGAATATGGAGCGCGATTTTAATATGGCGGCAGGGCTAACTGGGAAAGATGATACCTTGCCCGAGCGGTTAACGAAAGATATAGCGGCTAATTCGGGTCCTGCTAAGGGTAGATTCAATGAGTTAGATAAGATGTTGCCTGAATATTATGCCCTTCGCGGTTGGACAGAAGAGGGCGTTCCTACACCAGAAACGCGTCAGCGTTTAGGGCTTTAAAGGATAATATTATGCAACATATCATTATCGGCACGGGTCCTGCGGGCGTTATAGCGGCGGAGACCTTACGCAAAGTTGATCCAACAGCTTCCATTACGATGATCGGCGATGAGCCTGAACCACCTTACTCACGCATGGCATTGCCGTATTACCTGATCAATCGGATTGATGAGGCGGGGACTTATTTAAGAAAAGGGGCAACGCATTTTAGTAATAATGATATTGATATTATTCGTGATCGCGTGACCAAAGTTGATCCTAAAACTAAGTCCTTGACACTAGCCGAACATCAACCGATGAGCTATGACAAACTATTGATTGCGACAGGTTCTCATCCGACTAGCCCGCCGATAGAAGGCATGGATATGGCAGGCGTGCACAGTTGTTGGACGCTCGCTGACAGTCGTCATATTATCAAAAAGGCTGTGCCTGGTGCAAAAGTTGTATTAATGGGGGCGGGGTTTATCGGCTCAATAATTTTAGAGGCTTTGGCATCCAGAAAGGTTGAACTGACGGTGATTGAAATGGGCGATAGAATGGTGCCGCGCATGATGGATCAGACAGCGGGTAACTTGATTAAAGATTGGTGTCTTAAAAAAGGAGTTGCCGTGCATACATCAACCCGTGCAAAGGCGATTATACAACGCGGTAGTGCTTTAGTTGTACAATTAGAAAATGGTATGGATTTGGAAGCGGATCTCGTGATCTCGGCAACAGGTGTGGCAGCTAATACAGCATTTTTGGATGGCAGTGGAGTGCAAACAGATTTTGGTGTGTTGGTCAATGATCATCTACAAGCAAGCGATCCAAATATCTATGCAGCCGGCGATGTTTGTCAGGGCAAGGATTTTTCAACAGGCGATTATAGTGTTCAGGCGATTCAGCCAACAGCTGCTGATCATGGGCGTATTGCAGCGTCTAATATGGCGGGTAAAAAAGCCGTACATCAAGGCAGTGTAGTGATGAATGTATTAGATACCTTAGGCTTGATTTCAAGTTCGTATGGTTTATGGATGGGAGTTGATGGGGGTGAGTGTGCGAGTCTATGTGATCGCGACAGGTTTCGTTATGTAAACCTACAATTTAAAGATGATGTTTTAGTTGGCGCTCAATCGTTGGGGCTAACGCAACATGTTGGCGTATTGCGCGGTTTGATTCAAACCCGATTAAAATTAGGTAAATGGAAAGAAAAATTGCTTGCCGATCCGACTAGAATTATGGAAGCCTATCTTGCCAATACTCAGGCGATTGGTCACAATGCAGGCATTATTTAATTTCATAGATGCACATCACATTGAAACTTTATGCTTCTCTGCGAGAGCATTTACCTAAAGATGCAAAAGATCAAACGATAAAAATTGCCGTTTCTAAGCAAGAAACAGTTTTTTCAATCCTTGATCGCTTTGCCGTGCCGAGGGGTGCTGTGCATTTAGTCTTATTAAACGGTCACTATCTTGATGAACAAGCGCGCAATCAATCCGCTTTTAGTGAAGGTGATATTCTTGCTATTTGGCCGCCTATTGCAGGCGGTTGATTTTTTGCCAACAAGTTCAATTTATACAAGTAATACTTGTAATAGTTAATCAATTAAAGTTAAATTAAGTACAGAATGATTAGCAATCATAGAAATAAACAGGTGAAAAGCAAACCATGAACCGTAGAAAAAAACCCTATTTTGTTAAAGCAGTTTGGGATAACGAGGCAAAAGTATTTTATTCAGAGAGTGATATTCCAGGCTTACATATTGAAACAAAAACTATTAAACAATTTGAGACAGTATTATTTGATGTTGCTCCAGAATTGATAACGGAAAACTGTATCTCAAAAGCGGATATTCTGAATAAGCCATTAAAAGATCTGATTCCGTCTTTTAGTTTTATAGTGCCAGAAAAAAATCAGGCGCATGCCTAATTGCTTTGATTCACAAGTTAAACGCGCTCTAAAACAAAACGATTATTCACTATTACGTAAAGCCAAAGGATCGCATGAAGTTTGGCGCTGTTCTAAATCAGGTAAAAAAATCACTGTCCCGCATAAAATAAAAAGTCGGCATACGGCAAATGCAATTTTAAAAAGTGCGCATATAAAGCATAAATTTTAACAGATCATGCCAACCAGTCATGAGTCCGAGATGGGGATCACCCGTGATGATTTTTTGAGATTATTGCCGATTGCCTTGCGAGATCATGACTATACTCTTGTCTCTAATGAGATCAGTTTTTGTTATCAAGATGGCAGTATCCAGATTAAATTTAGCGAGCGACAACAAAGGATACTCGGTGCGCTGGTCTTACCTGTTTTGCAGGTAGATTTCATTTTCTCTAAATTGTCTGATCCCACAATAACCCATTTTTTAAATCACTTTAGCCGTGTCTATCAACGTGGCGGTGGTTAAGGGCATTGCAGTTTCATTCACCTTGTATTGATTGGGCAGGCGTGATGTTCTTAAAAAGAAATATCTGTTAAAGATATTAGATAAAGATTATTTGCCGCCCGTTCTATGTTTTTTGATCATCGGATTGACATCTTTACGAGTGCTTGATTCTGTCAATCTTTCCCAAATGCTACGGTTGCTATCTTCATTATTTTTTGGCTCGGAGTTTGTAGAAATGCTTGGTGTGTTCGGTGGGGCTGCTTCTAAACGGGTATAGATTTTGATGCAAGTATGCTTTGCTGCCATACGAGCGATTTTAATGTCATCATTGCTTAGTGTTACATTCTTTTGAGCTTTTAATTCAAGACTGGTTTCTATGGCTTTTTGAGTGCAATATTCAGAGAGCGGATCAGCTTTTGCATTAATGGATAAAGCAAACAGTATGTTAAACAATAAGAATTTATGAGTGAATGGCATTATCAGTTTTTAAGGTTGTGATGAAATTTTCGCTACATTATAGTATGAATCATCTAATAAAAATAGATCACTGGACTTTAAAAGAATGGACTATTAAAGAACGGCTGAACATAATAAATAGGATTTTAAGTATTCGCTACGATAACTTGACAATAATGCGCTCCTTAGAGTATTTTATTATTCTGTAAGTTACTGATTAAAATAACTATTTACCATATTACTTAAGCGTTACCTCTAACTAGAAATTGATACTTTTCAACTAAAATATAATGCTACTCACAACATATAATGCTACTCACAACATTTAAGTCGTGATTCGTTGAGTCATTATTGAAGAATATATTGAAGAACAAATAGCGGGAGTGTAAAACATTGTTTCCAAAGCATAGTAAGTATCTGATTGTTGGTGCTGGCATTCATGGGCTGAGTACGGCATACCATTTAGCCTTGACGTTAAAAGCAACGAACAAAGGCAGTGGCGATGATATTCTGATTTTAGATAAAAGTGGGATTGCCGCAGGTGCAAGTGGGATTGCTTGTGGTGTTATTCGGAACAATTATTTTCAACCTGCGATGCGTGAATTGATGGCGCATAGTGTTGAGGTTTGGGATTCTGATCCTGAAGCCTACAGTTATCACCAAGTTGGTTATATGCAAATCAGCCCAGAAGTCATGCATGAAGATGTCGCTAGTATTGCGCAGCAACAGAAAGACATCGGTTATGAATCAACCTTTATTGAAGGTGAAAAAGATTGTATGAACTATATGAAGGGTTTGTTTGATGATTGGCAAGCCAAAGAGATTACATCTGTTTTACATGAAAAGCGTGGTGGTTATGCGAACAATACTAAGTCCATGCATGGTTTGGCATCTAAGGCAAAGGGTGAGGGCGTGCGTATTTTAGATGGTGTAACCGTTACTGGTTTTCAACAAGCGGCAGGAAGCAATAGTATCCAGGCAGTTGAAACCGATAAAGGCGTGATTGAATGTGATTATGTCGTGATTGCTGTCGGTCCGTGGGTAAAAAGTTTTTGGGATATGCTGGAATTGCCAAACACAATCAGCATTAAAGAGCCGAATGGCAATATTATCAATGATGTTCCTATGTGGGTCTATTGGTCGCTACAGGAAGGGACTTTAGGCGTTGATCCTGATTTTCAAAAAATGAATGATGGGCAAGCCTCGCCCGTGTTACATGTTGACTCTGTTGCGCCATTGTATTCAGACAAAGACGGTCAGTTAGTAACGGATAAAATGTGGGGCATTTATTATAAACCTGATTTTGATTTTGGCGGTGTTCAAGGTGGCGCAGCACCATTTAAAGTAGATGAAGATCCGAATCAAGTCAAAGTAGACCCCTATGGGCCAAAGTCGCCTTATTATGTCGTTGATGATAGTTTTATTGAAATGTGGGTGTCCGGACTTGCGCATTGCCAAAAACGTTTTGAAGGGACTTTGCCGCATTACAAACGAGAACCATCAGGTGGTTTAGGTGCGCTTGCCCCTGATAACTTCCCCGTGTTTGATGTGTATCGTGATAACTGTTACATCATCGCGGATTCTAATCATGGTTATAAAATGTTGGGGGTTGGTAAATTAGTTGCTGAAGAAATTAGTAGCGGGAATCGGTCAAGGTTACTTGTGCCATTCCGATTCTCAAGATATGAGGAAGGCGAGTTACATCCTACATCTAATAGTCCTTACCCATGGAGTTAAGGTTTTTTAAAGATGAGTGTTTGATTTGCAAAATAAAGATAAATATCAATTTAGAATGACAAGGAGAAAATAAATTATGACAGACCTACAAGCACATGTAGAAGCAGAAGGTCGTGCCGAGTTAGTGAAACAAGTACGAGCTAAGATTGATGATTTAGGCATTACTTATATATACTTCCAATTTGTGTCCGTGACGGGGCGTATTGTTGGTAAGGGTATTCCAGCAGACCATTGGGAACGTGTCGCTGAGAAAGGGTTTCAATTAGTTTATGGTTCAACGGCAAATTTATTTGTTGATCGTCATGGTGATTATATAGGCTATGGTCCTGAAGCATCTGAATTAGTAGGTATCCCCGATCCTGAAACTTTTTGTCAATTACCGTGGGATAAACGTATTGCTCGGGTTTTTTGCACTTGTTTTCGTAACCGTGAGGAGTTGGAAAATCCAGGCCAGCATCTTAGTTCAGATTGCCGCGGTAATCTGCGCATTATCCATAATGAGTTTAAGAAGAAGCATGGTGGAATGCATCTTCGTGCAGGCACTGAGCCAGAAATGATGTGGTTAAAACGAGGCGAGGATGGCAAGCCTGATGGCGGGGTGACGAAGCCAAATTGTTATCATATTGATCAGTTTGAAGAATTACGACCTGCCTCTATGAAGGTTATTGAGTATGCACAACAAATGGGGTTTGACATGATCCAAGGGGATCACGAGGACGCGCCAGGTCAGTTAGAGTTAAATTGGATGTATGATGATGTCCTGCGTAATAGTGATCGCTTAACGACGTATCGTCAGATTTGCGCTCAAGTAGCTCGTGAGCAAGGTTTGATTGCTTGTTTTATGACGAAGCCTTTTATGAATGTCTCGGCATCGGGTTGTCACCATAATGTTTCTTTATGGAATGGTGGCGAGAGCAAAATTAATAATCTTCATCAGGACTCGTTACCAGCAATGGACGATGTATTCAGTTATTTGGAGGGCGGCGAAAACTTATTTGCGCCAGTCCCTGAAATTGATAAGCGTAAGCCGGGCCCAATTGGGTTGCAATCTATTGGTGGTGTCATTGAGCATTTAGATGCCTTGACTGCAATAGGTTCGTCAACGGTAAATTCATATCGCCGTTTATGGGATACTGGTTTTTGGGCACCTGTCTTTGCAGATTGGGGTTATCAAAATCGTACTTGTGCTTTGCGTGTTTCAGCACCAGGTCGTTTTGAATATCGTTCAGTGGATTCTATGGTCAACCCATACTTGATGGGTGCTGCTTTGTTAAAGGCGTTTGATGATGGGATCAGTCGTAATTTAGATGCAGGCGATCCTGAAGAGCGTAATATCTATGATGCGATTGATGCAGGTAAAGAAGTTAAGAAATTGCCGATGTCATTAGGCGATGCACTTGAAAGTTTAAAAGCAGATGAGGTGATCAAATCTGCTATGCCGGATGAGATGTATAAGGTTTATATGCATTATAAAACCGATGAGTGGGAGAAATTTAATTACACGGTTACAGAGTGGGATCAAGAAATGTATATGGATTGTCTGCCATAAATTACAAATTGACCTTTTTCATATTGATGAATGAGGGTTGATATTTTTTTCAATGCTGTGTTAGCAGCGATAATTTTTAAATTACATTAGAGGAAATTCTTATGTGTGGTATTGCAGGAATAGTTTGGAAAGACAGTCAAACTTCTAACATTGGTTCGGAGATGACTTCTATGCTGCAGGCTTTGGAGCATCGGGGTCCTGACTCAACGGGGTTTGCCTTGTACGGCAATTCAAAATCAAAAGACGGCGATTATATCATGCGTTTCAAAACTGCTGAACGACAAGAATTAGAGACTGGTTTTGATATTCATAAGCAGGTTGAAGCGCGTGAGGAAATGGTTGAAGCGCGTTTGCAAGAGATGGGTGTGAAAATCAAGGATCAAACAGCAATGACCGAGTATGCACATCGTTATACATTTAGTTTTGATGGCGACATGACTCGTTTGATTGATTATGTTGAAGATATTGACGGGGTAGAGGTCTTGTCTATTGGTAACTCTTTAGAATTGGTTAAAGATTTAGGCAACTCAAATGTTGTTTCATCACGATATGGCTTAGATAATTTTCAAGGCACTCATGCTATTGGTCATACGCGTATGGCAACAGAGTCTGATGTTGATATTCGTTCAGCGCATCCTTACTGGGCTTATCCATTTAAAGATGTCTCGGTGGTGCATAATGGTCAATTAACCAACTATTGGACAAATCGCCGTGCGCTTGAACGTAGTGGTCATCGTTTTATATCTGATTGTGATTCTGAATTGATCGCTGTCTATATAGCGGACCGTATGGAGCAAGGGCAAACATTAGAAGAAGCGATGAAAGATTCAGTCGCTTATTTAGACGGTGTTTTTTCTTATTTGGTGGCAACCATTGATCAATTAGGGATGGCGAAAGACACGATGGCTGCAAAACCGATGGTGATTTATGAGAGTGATGAATTTGTTGGTTTAGCATCAGAAGAGATTGCAATTCGTAGCATATTCCCGCATGAAATTGACACGTTTGACCCATATGAAGGGGAGGTTTTAGTATGGCAAGCATAAAACAGCATAAGTCGCATACAATGGGTATGCACGAGGAGCAACTAGCAGGTCGCACTCAACAGAAGTATTTTTCTGCTTCTGAGGAAGAAAATTTTGTCCATGCTTATTCTTATGAAGTGGACTTTAATAAGGCAACGGAATTTGATTGTGCCGATATGACGAATACGGCAATCAACGGCAAAATCCGTGAGTTGATGAAAGCGGGTTATGGGACAATTACAATCAAAAACCCAATGGGCAAACACGCGCTTGGAGTCGGAATCCTCAATCGTTTAAATTTAAACTTTGAAGGTAGTCTAGGCTATTTTGCATGTGGTTTATTAGATGGTCCAAATGCTCATATCAATGGTCGTGTTGGTTGGTCTTGCGGCGAGAATATGCTAGCCGGCACAATCGTTATTGAGAAGAATGCAGGGTCTTTGTTTGGTGCTGCGATTCGCGGTGGTGATTTGGTTTGTAAAGGGCGTGCTGGGGCGAGAGTTGGGATTGATCAAAAAGGTGGCACGATCATGGTCGGCGGTAGTGTTGGTGCATTTACGGGTTTTATGATGCAACGTGGACGCATGATTATCTTGGGCGATGCGAGTGAAAATCTCGGTGATTCTATGTATGACGGGACAATCTATCTTGCTGGTAAGGCGAAGAGTTTAGGGGTTGATGCCGTTGAAGCTGATTTGACTGATTTAGATATTGAGTATCTAAAAGGCAAACTAGCATTATATGGATTTAAAGCACCAAATGGTGTTGAAAATATCACTAAAATTAGTTCGGGCAAGCAGTTGTGGAATTACGATAACCTTGAGCCGACTGAAAAGAAATTAGTGCTTTAATAAATTTGAAGGAGTGAACAACATGTCTGCTGTAAAAGATGATGCAAAAAAATATAGCCTAGGTAAGAGTTTCATGTTTCCGCCAGAGGTGATGAACGACATTCATGTCAAGGCTGAACTTGGTCGGTATCGTATGCGTGGGTTTTCATTATTTAAGAAAATTCCGACTTGGGATGATCTGACATTTATGCCAGGCACCTTGACACGTTTTGTGATTGAAGGCTATCGGGAAAAATGCACGACAAAGACTGTTATCGGTCCGTGTGCTAAACGTCCGCTAGAGTTAGATATTCCTGTTTACATTACGGGTATGAGTTTTGGCGCGTTGAGTTATGAAGCGAAGACGGCGTTGGCGCGAGGTGCGACAATGGCGGGTACAGCAACTTGTTCGGGCGAGGGTGGCATGATCCCCGATGAAAGACGTTATTCAGAGAAATGGATGTATCAGTGTATTCAATCCCGTTATGGGTTTAGTCCACAGCACTTGCGCTTGGCTGATGCGGTTGAGTTTTTTATTGGGCAGGGTTGTAAAGTAGGGCTTGGCGGTCATTTGATGGGGCAAAAAGTCACGGATCAAGTCGCGGAGATGCGATCATTGCCAGCAGGGATTGATCAACGCTCACCTGCACGTCACCCTGATTGGCTAGGGCCTGATGATTTATCATTAAAGATCCAAGAAATACGGGAAGCCACTGATTGGCAGATTCCCATTCAGTTAAAACTCGGTGCTGCGCGTGTTTATGACGATGTGCGGATGGCGGCAAAAACAGGTCCCGATTCTATCTATATAGATGGTATGGAAGGCGGGACTGGGGCAGGCCCGCATTTGGCAACAGAAGACACAGGTGTGCCAGGGATAGCGGCGATCCGTCAAGCCCGCCGCGCAATTCAAGATGTCGGTATGGAAGACAAAATCTCTTTGATTTATGCAGGGGGTATTCGTAACGGGGCAGATGTCGCAAAGGCGATTGCCCTAGGGGCGGATGCCGTTGCCATTGGTCATTCCGCGTTGATGGCTTTGAATTGTAATAAAGACATTCCTGAAGCTGATTTTGAGAATGAAATGGGTGTTGAAGCAGGTCACTGTTATCATTGTCATACGGGGCGTTGCCCAGTCGGTGTTGCCACGCAAGACCCAAAATTACGGGCTCGGTTGGATCCCGATAAAGCAGCTATTCGGGTTTATAACTTCCTGCATACCTTAGCGATTGAGGCACAATTATTTGCTCGTGCTTGCGGGAAAACAAACATTCATTCCCTTGAACCAGAGGATTTGTCTGCTTTGACAATGGAGGCATCGGCAATGGCACAAGTGCCTTTAGCGGGGACTCAGCATACAGTCGGTCGGCCTGATTTGACGCGATTCTAGGACAATATTTAGGAGAATAATTATGGCTAAGAAAGAAAACGCTGATCAGTTTTTAAAGACTGATGGGCTGGATAGTAAACGAGAAAAGGATATTGGTCAGCATATTGGTTATCGTTATGATGTCAACCTTGTGCCCGACATGAATAAGATCACGCCGTACCTGCAGAAATATATTGACACGATGGGTTGGCGTGACCTGAATTGGTTGGAAGACGTGCACATGGGGTATGAAGAGGGACGTGCTGCCGTATTTGATCGCAATATCAATGGTTGGGTTACTGTGCCAGAGGATATGGATTTGCCTGATAACCAACAGGATAGAGATATGATTGCCAGAGAATTACTGGTTAAGTTTCAGATGTCCCCAAACCATCCGATGGTTGACTTGAGAAAGGCGTACGAGAAGTTTAATTAGTCTTGTCGCGTTAAACGCAAGCATAAAAAAAGCCCTCTTTACGAGGGCTTTTATTTGTCTAACAGATAACTGATTAGAAACTACGAGAGATAGTAAAGACGATTGTATCATCGGTAATATCTGTTGCCCCTGTAAAAACAGCAACGAGATCATCAGTCGCTTCATCGTCAGATGTGCCGTGATAACGGAGATCAAAGTCAAACCCGACTAATGATTTACTCAACCCGATTTCCCAATGGGTATAAGTCCAACCGCTTGTCAATCCAGGTGCTTTCCCGCCATCAACGGTTTGTACACCGACACCGCCATTAATACTAAAATCACCAGGCAGGGCTACCGTAATATCTCCTTTGATATAATGGGCATCGCCACTTTCAAAAAAGAAATCAGGTGAATAGGCATATAAGGCATGGACAGAAATGGTATCGTTGATTGCCCTTGAGACATCAAACCATACTTCAAAGACATCCGCATCAGCATTAGGAACAACAGAATTGTCTTTGTCAAAGCCCCAGAAATGATAATAAATCGGCATGACATACCAATCAAACCCTGCAATGGAATCAGCGTAACCTACATAAAAATCTGATTCCAATTCATATTCTGAACCAGGCCCCCCAAATCCATCTGGATGCGGGCCGACACCAGGATCTTGGTCAACGATACTTGAACTCCATATTCCCGCAAAAAAGTTACCATAACCCCAATCAAAGCTACCTTGCAGAGCAACGTTATCATCTGAAAAAGAAATGCCACGATACATATAGCTTGAGGTCAGCGTTAATGTTGCACTAAAGTTCTCGGCTGCCAATGCGCCACCATCTTCTGCTAGTGCTGAGTGGATGCCTGTTAAGGACAATACAGCGGTTAAAAATAAATTTGTTATTGTTTTCATTTTATATGATCTCCCCTTAATATTTGAGTATAAAATTTATTACAGCTAAAGATTAGCAAATTATCTGTGATAAGGCAATCTGATCTTTATTTTTTTTGTCAATAAATTATTGACTGACAATGTATTCGTCAATGTATTATGAGGGGGTATCCCTGAAGCGATAAGGTTTAATGCTTCTGTTTTATGTTAGCTTCTTTAAATGATATTGAAAAAATTATATTCTGATGTCTAGTGATTTAGAGCAAGACAGATTGTGGCAAAGTTTTATTGCTTGGCAATGTCGGATCCGTAAGCAGGTCATGCGTGAGCGAGAAGGTCGCCCTGCCTCTGGAATGTGTCCAACAGTGTTGATTGGCAATGTCACGCAAACCCAAATCACGGTATTACTCAATCCTATTGACGCGATACAGGTGGCAGGGCAGTTTGAGTTTGCCTATAAAAAAACACAAGACCGCGCGCAAAGACAAGAAGGCGCAATCAAAATATTAGCCGAGACCTATTTTCAAGATTCCGAGCAGTTTTCTGATGAGATGACGGCATTGTTTTCAGCCGATTCTCTATTCGCCAAAACATTACTGGATGCAGATAACATGAGCTTGTTATTTAAACAAGCTAATCAGGAATTTAAGTTGTCTTGCGACACTCGTGCTTTGTCGCCGTCCGATCCCGTTTATCAGTTGACGTATTGGCATAATGCTCTATTCAATCCATATCTTTACGGCACGCCCATTATATTGGCATTGAAACCTGATTGGGCAACAGCTGAGAATGCGCAACTTTACTGATCGTCACCGATTATCTAAATGAATAAGACTCAAATCAATAGACCAAGCAATAGACCAAGCAATAGACCAAGCAATAGACCAAGCAATAGAAGTGGGCAATGCTTATGCGGCAAAGTGTCGTACACGATTTATGGTGATTGTCGGGATATTGTGCTGTGTCATTGCCAACAGTGTTTGCGTTTTCATGGGTATCACGGTGCTTATACTGCTGTTGCAAGGCAAGATATAAAGATTGCTGATACAGCGCAAAAATTGGCATGGTATCAGTCATCTGCAGAAGTCACACGAGGCTTTTGTAATGAATGTGGCGCCAGTCTATTTTGGTCAAAACAAGGTTTGACAACGTTGTCCGTTGCAGCAGGTAGCCTAAGCCAGCCAACAAAACTAAATATGATTGCCCATATCTTTACGGAGCAGATGGCGGATTATGATACGATTTGCGACGATCTACAGCAGTATGATTCTGGTTTGCAAAGCACTTAAACCAAACATATTAAAATGTTCCATTCGGTATTTTATGGCGTAGCAACGGCACTAGGGTGGGGCATTGCTGATTTTATTGCGCGGTTTACAGGTCGGGCGATGGGACATCAAACTGCCCTATTCGGGATGTTTAGTATCAGTGCTGTGATCTTCACGTTCATCTTTATTTTCTCGGATATTCATTTTGTCAACGACTATCAGCATATTTGGTTAATCATATTATCGGGGCTAGGGATCATGGTCTCAACCTTATTGCTGTATTGGGGGATTGTGCGCGGGCCGATTACCGTTGTCTGTCCGATTGTGGGTGCTTATCCTGCCTTTAATTTGTTAATTGCCGTGATTTTAGGCGTTCACTTATTGGCGATGCAATGGTTAGCGATATTGTTTGTTTTATTAGGAGTTGTTATCGTTGCGATATTTGCTGAGAGCCGCGACACCGATCAGCAAGATCATCATCCAGACATCCAGAAAACGATCATGATTGCGTTTGCCGCCTCGCTTGGGTTTGCGTTGGCGATCATCGCAGCACAAGCGGCAATAAAGGTTTATGGTGAACTGCAAACGGCGATGCTCGGTCGCTGGGTTGGGGTATTGGGATTAGTATTATTGTTTCTGGTGAAGCGAGAAAGACCGATGATCCAGTCAAGTTGGTTGCCGTTGCTAGGGTTACAAGGCATTATGGACGGTGGCGCGTATCTTTGTTTGTTACAAGGCAGTCAAGGAATAGGGGCACAGATCGCTGTTGTCATTGGCTCGGTTTTTAGTGTGGTGACTGTTTTATTGGCGCGTTTTATTTTAAAAGAGCAAATGAATGTTTATCAATGGTCTGGGGTAGGGTTGATTATTACTGGAGTAGTATTGCTATCCTGGTATTAGTTTTGATATAAAGAATTAATGATCTAAAATTTAAAGCGAGTAATGATATATGAGCGCAACGATCTTAGATGGTAAAAAAATTGCGGCTGAAATTTTGGCGACAGTCCGTGACAAGACAGCAATTTTAAAGGCGAATGGCTGGTCGCCTAAATTAATCTCAATCAAAGTCGGGGACAATCCAGCAGTTGATCTGTATATCCGTAATCAGCGTTTAAAAGCAGAGCAGGTTGGTATTGAGTTTGAAGAAAAACAATACTCAAACAATATCTCGGTTACTGAGCTAACGGCTGCCATTTATAACATGAATGTAGACCCAAGGGTCACCGGGATCATATTACAAAGACCGGTCGCTGAGCATTTACCCATTAAGGCTTTGCAAAAGGCGATTCATCCGCTTAAAGATGTGGAGGGGATGCATCCGACTTCTATCGGTAATATTGTTTATAACGATTTAGAACTAGGTCCTTGTACTGCGATGGCATCAGTGGAATTATTGAAGCGTACGGATATTAATTTAGAAGGTTGCGAGATCATTGTCATTGGGCATTCAGAAATTGTTGGGAAGCCGATTGCGTTTTTATTAATGTCAGAAGGGGCAACGGTGACAGTATGCCATCACATGACCCGTGATGTCCCGTCACATGCAAAAAGAGCCGATGCGGTGTTTGTGGCAGTCGGTAAACCAGGCTTGGTAACGGCTGATATGATCAAACCAGGTGCGGCATTGATTGATATTGGTATCAATCGTGTTGTCTCGGCAGATAATCATGTAAAAACTGTAGGTGATAGTGATTATGATTCTTGCGTGAAGGTGGCAGGTTGGATTACACCCGTGCCGGGCGGCGTGGGGCCGGTGACGGTTTCTATTTTAATGCGTAATACGATTATTGCCGCCGAGCGTTTAAAGGGTTATTACGAAACGCAGTTTGAAGATCATAGAAAACTATAGTTTGGAGCAGTAAAACGGGCGATCTTTAAATACAATTATTGAGGCTAAATGAGTGAAATTTTAATGCAACTTGCGCAGTGCTGTCTTTACAAGCCTGCATTTTATTTCAAAATATTCTATTATTAATAGGTTAAAAATTGAAGCATATATTCTAAAATAATATACTATTATTAATAAGGTATATCTTTTAAAAATATAGAACTTTAACAATAAACATAGGAGCGATATTACGTGACGATACGGGTTGCAGTTATTGGCGCAGGACCTAGCGGGCTTGCCCAACTTAGAGCATTTCAATCTGCTAAAGAAAAGGGTAGTGACATCCCTGAAGTTGTCTGTTTTGAAAAGCAGAGTGATTGGGGCGGTTTGTGGAATTATACTTGGCGTACTGGTTTAGATGAGCATGGTGAGCCAGTGCATGGGAGTATGTATCGCTATCTTTGGTCTAACGGCCCAAAAGAAGGTTTGGAATTTGCGGATTATACCTTTGAGGAGCATTTTGGTCGCCCGATTGCTTCTTATCCACCCCGTGCCGTATTGTTTGATTATATTATCGGTCGTGTTAAAAAAGCCGATATTCGTGATGTTATTCGGTTTAATACTGCTGCTCGCAGGATTAATTATGATGATTCTAGTGGACAGTTTTCTGTAACGGTTGAGGATTATAAAAAA
>VSKW01013150.1_pt1 | contig 19250 bp, 19 predicted proteins | sample 4798611 | NCBI WGS metagenome assembly VSKW01 (sample SAMN12179536, study PRJNA552185) | sponge metagenome | biome: deep-sea hydrothermal plumes; feature: spots directly above weak diffusing fluid; material: sea water; isolation source: sponge from the Crane site of a hydrothermal vent ...
CCATTCTGATTCTTTAATATGATTTTGTTTGTCTGAAACATAATCATTAGTGGTATTGGGGCTTTCTATTATTTTTTTAAAAGTGCTTTCGGACATTGGGCAGATTTCTAGTCTTTTCAGAAAATTTTTAAAATTAATGCGTTGCCCATCCAAAAATTGGCTATCAACGGAGTTAATGTTTTTTTGATGCTCGTATTTGTCCTTATCGTGAATATTGTTAAGACATTGGCGCACAGGATCAAAGTGAGAAGGTTCATGCCGACCAACGTTTTCACTGGAACAGTTTATTAAGTGGCGAAAATCCTCATCAGACACAGGGGCTGTTTTGAATAACTCAAGAAAACGCATCCATATACTATCTCCCGATTCATGTTTCCATATCAAAATTTCTTTGCGCATAGATATTTTTACTTTCCCTATAATTTATGACCTTTACTGCAATACCCTAATCGCAGGGCGTTGAGCGATTTTAGCTGATAACTCTCGTTCCTGCCAACCACGCAATATTTTGATTGTCACCTCATCGCCAGGCGTTAATGCGGTGATCATTGCAATGGCATGATCGGGCGAGCCAAGATGTTGACCATCAATATTGAGCAGGATGTCGCCTGGTACCAAACCCGCCAGCTCGGCTGGGCCATCACGCATAATTGCCGAGATCAATACGCCGCCTGTTTTAAGGTTTGCCGCCTCAATAATATCGCTGTCTAAGGTTTGTGCCTCAATGCCTAACCACCCTCTAACAACCTGCCCATTGTTGATGATCTGCTCCATCACATCTAACGCTTGATTGATCGGTGTTGCAAGCCCAATGCCTTCAGAGCCACCGCTTTTAGAAATAATCGCCGTGTTAATCCCCACTAATTCACCCGCAGCATTGATCAATGCCCCGCCTGAATTACCAAGGTTAATATCGGCATCGGTTTGAATGAAATCATCAAAAAACGAAATGCCACGCCGCTTACGACTAACCGCACTGACAATACCTTGCGTGACAGTTTGACCAAAATCATAAGGATTACCGATTGCCAACACAATATCACCGACAACCAATTTTGATGAATCCCCAATCGGCATGGTTGGTAACGCTGCAAGTTCAATCTTGAGCACCGCAAGATCCGTGTCCGTATCCATCCCGATCATGGTTGCTTGAGCTTGACGATTATCATTCAAGGTGACATGAATATCGTTTGCGACTTGAACAACATGCGCATTCGTCAAAATGTAACCTTCTTTATTCATGATCACCCCTGATCCGATCACATTATCCGCACGCCTTTTTGCTAGAGCAGGCGCATTACCAAAAAATTGACGGAATAATGGATCATCAAACAAAGGGTGTGGGCTTTGCTCATAAACCTGATTTGCATAAACATTAATAACAGCTGGCGCTGTTGCGATCACAGCATCATTAAATGAATAAGGTTTTGAGTTAGAAAATTTTACAAACGACTGTGTAGGACGATTATCTTGGAATAATAAAAATAAAAAGGCAGCAGCAAGACCAAAAGCGATGCATTGCAGAATAAATAGGACTGTTTTTTTGAATTGCATCATTTTAAAAATAACAATGTTGTCTCATTAAAATAGCATTGTTGCCGAATTGAAACGCCACTAATCCACAACAACACCTCGCTTTAAAGATACCTGATCGCGCCATTGAATACCAAGATATTTATTGACTGCAACAATTTCTGTATGACTTGCAATAACTGCGCAATTTCCACGATTGAAAAATATCATCATTGCACTTTTATTCAAGCTAGGTTATAAGTGCCGCCTAAAACTTGGCAATCGCAATCAATAATCTGTTATAAGATTATTGCCTGTTTAATTGTTAGTTTACATCTACTAAGTTATAATAGTCGGGTAACTAGAATTTCAGCAGCCCTTAGATATTAAGGAAACTTGAGGAAAAACGAATGGATAATAATGATGTTGACACAAAACGCCGACGCTTCTTGACTGCCAGCGCAGTCGTCTTAGGCGGTGTCGGGGTGGGAGCGGGCTCTGTGCCATTTATCGCCACCATGACACCCAGCGCAAAAACAAAAGCGATTGGTGCGCCTGTTGAAGTGGATATCAGCCGTTTAAAACCAGGCGAGCGTTTAATCCAAGAATGGCGAGGCAAACCTGTTTGGATATTGCGCCGTACCAAAGAAATGCTAGACGATATTGCCGCACAAGACGATGCCGTCAGCGACCCTTCATCCGATAACAGCAAACAGCCTGATTACGCCAAAAATGAATTTCGGGCACTTGAAGCAGAATATCTGGTGGTCATTGGGATTTGCACGCACTTGGGTTGTTCACCAACATTCGTCCTAAAAGGCAGTGAAAAAGCTCCTGCCTCGGATTGGAAAGGCGGTTTTTACTGTCCCTGCCATCAATCTCGTTTTGATTTAGCAGGTCGTGTCTTTAAAGGCGTTCCCGCACCGACAAACTTGCTGATCCCCCCTTATAAATTTATTACCCCAAGCCGATTGTTAATCGGTGATGATAGCGGAGCGGCATAATGGCAGACCTTGAGAAAAAAGTGATTGGTGGATTGCTAGGATTGCGCGGCTGGGTTGATGCCCGCTTCCCGTTGATGAAAAACTGGAATGAACATCTGGCAAAATACTACGCCCCTAAGAATTTTAATTTTTGGTATTTTTTTGGCTCTTTAGCCCTATTAGTCTTAGTCATTCAAGTCGTCACCGGGATTTGGCTAACGATGAATTACAAACCATCAACTGCACAAGCCTTTGCCTCCGTTGAATATATTATGCGAGATGTGAATTGGGGCTGGTTGATCCGTTATATGCACTCAACCGGTGCCTCTGCGTTTTTTATCGTGATCTACTTACACATGTTTCGTGCCCTATTGTATGGCTCATATAAAAAACCGCGCGAATTACTGTGGCTCTCTGGCATGGGGCTTTATCTGATCTTGATGGCAGAAGCCTTTTTTGGTTATTTGCTACCTTGGGGACAAATGTCCTATTGGGGGGCGCAAGTCATTATTTCCTTGTTCGGCGCACTACCTGTTGTTGGCGAACAATTAGCACAGTGGATCCGTGGCGACTTTGTCGTATCAGATGTCACACTCAATCGTTTTTTCGCACTACATGTCATTGCCTTTCCTTTATTAGTGCTGATGCTGGTCGGATTTCATATTTTGGCATTGCATGAGGTTGGCTCAAACAATCCTGACGGGGTGGATATTAAAAAGCACAAAAATGCCGATGGCGTGCCCTTAGATGGTATTCCATTTCACCCTTATTACACTGTCAAAGATATTGTTGGTGCCATTGTCTTTTTAATATTCTTCTTTGGTGTGGTGTTTTTCTCACCCGAGATGGGCGGATATTTTCTGGAACACGCAAACTTTATTCCCGCAAATCCATTAAAAACGCCCGAGCATATTGCCCCTGTTTGGTATTTTACCCCATTCTATGCAATCTTGCGGGCTGTACCGAGTCAGCTTGGCGGAATCATTGCTATGGGGCTTGCAACAAACATATTCTTGTTATTACCGTGGTTAGATAGAAGCCCTGCGAACTCATGGCGTTATCGTGGTTTAAATTATCGCCTTTCATTAACTGTTTTTGTGATCAGTTTTTTATGCTTAGGTTGGCTAGGAATGCAAACGGCAAACGAGTTGTATACTTGGATGTCACGCTTTTTTGCCATCTTATATTTTTTACACTTTTTCTTATTGCCTTGCTATAGCTACCCTATGGAAGGACGATTGATCAAATACTATCGCGCGGGTTTAAAGTGGGTTAATCGGATTTTGCCAATTTATTCAATAGGCATATTAGCCATGGCGATTTCTGCTGAAAAAGCTGCGCTCGGGCATTACTTATTTGTTATTGGCATAACAATCACCATTATAATCATTGAGTTATTGCAATTTTATAATACAGACATTGATCACCCTGTACCCGACAGGGTAACAGGTTGACGACGAGGACGTTATTGATGATCAAACAAATAAGTAACATGATTTTTTTGTTATTAATAACAAGCACGGCTTTTGCAAAAAGTGATGCGAACCTGCTGCAAATGAATGTCAATTTGTCTGACAAAAACTCCTTATTACGCGGTGCGAAGATATTTAATAACTATTGTTTGAGTTGTCATTCTGCCGCCTATATGCGTTATAACCGTATGGGGCAAGACTTAGGAATTGACGAGGATGTCTTAAAAACTAACTTCATGTTTGGCACGGATAAAGTCGGCAGTCTGATGACGATCTCTATGAGCGATGCTGACGCGGTGAGTTTTTTTGGTATTGTCCCGCCTGATTTGTCCGTCACCGCACGTTCTCGTGGGGCTAATTGGCTATACACTTATTTTAAAAGTTTCTATATTGATGAATCCGCCTCTCTGGGCGTCAATAATCTCGTCTTCAAAGGCGTTGGTATGCCACATGTATTATGGCAATTACAAGGGATGCAAAGTTTGGTATTAGATGATACGAGCAGTAACGATCCCCATTATTACCCAAGCCACAAGGATTTAAAATTAGTCACAACAGGTCTGCAAACTGAAGCCGAATATGATCGTACCGTCCGCGATTTAGTCAACTTTATGGTCTATCTCAGTGAGCCTATTCAATTAAAACGCGGCAAGATTGGCTTTATTGTTATACTCTATTTATTGATCTTTCTCGTGGTCGCATACCTGCTGAAGAAAGAATATTGGCGTGATATACATTAAAATATCCTAATGACTAAACTCTAGTTTTAGGAACCATCCTAATAATGTCTGTTTTTATTTTTCTGGAGATTTGAAAGCATGATTAACATGACGAATAACAGTCGTTCATTAATGATTTTATATTCGGATAGCACTAGCCCGCTTGGACATGCTGTCCGTATTGTCTTAGCAGAAAAAGATGTCAATGTTCAGATCAACTATATTGATCCTGATCATAAACCTGATGCACTCCGTGAAATCAATCCCTATAACACGAGCTTAATGATGATTGATCGGGATTTAGTGTTGTATGATCCTGAAATTATCATGGAATACTTAGATGAACGATTTCCACATCCCCCTTTAATGCCTGTTGATCCCGTGAATCGGGCGAATAACCGACAAGTGCGTTATCGTATTATGCGTGATCTTTATGCGACTGTTGATCTATTTGCCAATGATGATGAAACGATTGTTGCCGATGCAAAAACTGCACTACGCGATCACCTAACAGCTATCGTACCCGCTTTCTCGCAAATTCCTTATTTCATGTCGGAAGAATATTCATTGATTGACTGCTGTATGGCACCATTATTATGGCGACTAGCGCACTATGGTATAAAAATCCCAGTCGCTACAAAACCATTACAACAATATGCTGCAAGGTTGTTTGAACGTGCCGCATTTAAAACCAGCTTATCTGCCTTAGAAAAAGAATATCAAAAAATAAATGCGTTTTAACGACTCATTGACAATGTCACGAGCGCGACATTGTTTGTTTTAACCTTAGCAAGAAAACTCCAATAAAAACTATCTTGGCTTAGCCGACAATGGCATGTCATTTGAGTTTGAAAAAAACTTTGGCGCGTTATGAAAGGCTAAGTGTTCAGAGCGGGCAAGCCGCCCGCTCTCATTGAACACTGAATGTTTTCTAACGTGCGAATATTTCAACTCGCCTATTCTGGGCACGATTAGATGCCGTATCGTTTGCACTAACTGGCGCATTCTCGCCGTAACCTGTTGCGTTTAATTTTGTGCTACTAATACCTTTAGTGACGAGATAATCTTGAACTGATTGAGCACGTCTTTGAGATAAATCCAAATTATAGCTATCTGGTCCAGTGCTATCGGTATGACCTTCAATCTGAATAGTACCAACGCTTGTTTCAATCGCATGAATACTCTGATCCAGAATGGTTTTAGCTTGATGCGTCAAACGATCACTATCAAAGGCAAAATGGACATCCTTTAAAATCACGAGAGCAAAGCTACAACCATTGAGATCAACAACTGTACCAAGTGGCGTTTCTGGACATTGATCAAGATAGTCTGGCACACCATCACCATCATTATCATTTGCACAACCATCGCTATCAACCACAATACCATCTGGGGTAAATGGGCAGGCATCATACACATCTAAAACGCCGTCACGATCCTGATCATCTGGCCAAAAATAACCTGTTACACTATCTACTTTTGCAGCAACTGTAGGAGCATTGCCTACACCCTCACAGAAATAGTTACCTAATATATTGCCTGCCCCTAAACCAATCCCTGAAGCTAATGGACTAGCTGCGATACTACCTGCTACCAGCCCCACGACAGATGTACTGATAATACATTGATTGCGTTGTATGTCTTTAGAAGCGGACTCATGCCTCAAGGTCGCACAGCCCGAGAATAAAATTGTTACTAAGACGATAATGAAAGTTTTTGAAAATGACATGCTATTTCTCCCGTAAATAATCTAACTTTTAAGTAAAAATGAATGCTTAACTAATAAAATTCACCAAAATGAATGACTTTTAAATTGTAGCACAAACATTTATTTGAGTTTAACCTTGATTTAAGTTAATGATGAGAATTGATTGCTGTATAATTTTTTTTCACATATTCATCAACCATTGTACGAAACTGCCCTGCGATATCATCTCCTTTTAAGGTTGCAACTTTTTTCCCATCAATAAACACCGGAGCCGTCGGTGCCTCGCCCGTGCCAGGCAGACTGATCCCGATATTTGCATGTTTGCTCTCGCCAGGCCCGTTGACCACGCAACCCATCACCGCTAAATCCATTTCTTCTACACCGTGATATTGATCACGCCATATTGGCATCTGACTCCGTACATAAGCCTGAATGTTATCCGCTAATTCTTGAAAAACAGTGCTGGTTGTCCGACCACAACCAGGGCACGCTGTAACCAATGGCGTAAAGGCACGCAATCCCATTGTTTGCAATATCTCTTGCGCGACAATAACCTCTTGAGTCCGATCGCCACCTGGTGCTGGCGTTAAAGAAACTCGGATCGTGTCACCGATTCCTTCTTGTAACAAGACCGCCATTGCAGCTGTTGATGCGACAATTCCTTTAGAGCCCATGCCAGCCTCTGTCAAACCTAAATGCAAGGCATAATCACAACGTGTTGCCAACGCCCGATAAACCGCGATTAATTGTTGCACGCCACTGACCTTACAAGACAACACGATTTGATCTCTTGATAAACCAATCTCTTCGGCTCGTCTTGCGCTATTTAATGCCGATACAATCAATGCCTCACGCATCACCGCATCGGTTGCAAGCGGCATGGCTTGCTTTGCATTATCGTCCATCATGCTTGTCAATAAGGTCTGATCAAGGCTACCCCAGTTGACCCCAATTCTAATGGGTTTGTTATATTCAATCGCTTGCTCAATCATAATCGCAAATTGATGATCCCTTTTTTTACCAAATCCAACATTGCCTGGATTGATACGATATTTTGCTAAGGCTTTCGCACAATCGGGATAATCACTTAGTAACTGATGTCCGTTATAATGAAAATCGCCGACCAAAGGCACTAGACAACCTGCATCATCTAGCCTTGCGCGGATATTGGCGACTTGGGCGGCGGCGGCGGCGTTATTGACTGTAATCCTAACTAATTCAGAGCCTGTTGCTGCAAGCTGCAGGACTTGTTTAACTGTGGCATCAGCGTCTGCCGTATCAGTATTGGTCATTGACTGTACAACGATGGGATGATCGCCGCCAACGATAACAGACCCAATCTTAACGGGAATACTCTGGCGTTTTTTTAATGGTATCAATTTTGAAGACATATCATTTTTAGATATTATAATAGATTAGTCATGCAGTCTAATCGGCGTTAAGTTCGTGTCAAGTTCTGTTCGCCCTAAATAAAAATTTAGAGAAAATAAGCATAGCATGCGATAATAAAAAATTATGAGCCAAAAAAATAATTATACACATGAAGATTTGATCGCTTGCGGGCGAGGGGAATTATTTGGCGAGGGTAATGCCCAATTACCGTTGCCGCCAATATTAATGTTTGATCGTATCGTCAATATTACTGAAGATGGCGGAACTCACAATAAAGGTCATATTATTGCAGAGCTTGATATTACCTCAACATTATGGTTTTTTGATTGCCATTTTATTGGTGATCCAGTGATGCCAGGTTGTTTAGGGTTAGATGCCATGTGGCAATTAGTTGGCTTTTATTTAGGCTGGATAGGCGCGCTTGGGCGAGGACGTGCGCTTGGTTCTGGCAACGTCAAATTTTCAGGACAAGTCACCCCCGATGTACGCTTAGTTAGTTATCACATCAATATGCGGCGCGTGATGCAACGCAAATTAGTCATGGGTGTTGCCGATGCCAGCATGTCTGCCGACGGAGAAGAAATCTATGCGGCAAAGGATCTGCGTGTCGGGCTATTTCAATCAACCAAAACATTTTAGCGAGAAGAGTATTGAAAAGAGTTGTTGTGACGGGCATGGGAATTGTGTCTAGTATCGGTAATAATCAAAATGAAGTCTTAGACTCTCTTAACAACGGGAAATCTGGGATTGAATATTATCCCGAATATGCCGAACTTAAATTGCGATCACAGGTACATGGTTCCATTCATATTGATCTTGATTCATTGATTGATAGAAAGTTAAAACGTTTTATGGGCGACAGTGCCGCTTATTGTTACCTAGCGATGCGTGAAGCGATTGAGCAAGCTCGTTTAGAAAACGAGCATATTTGTAATCCAAAAACAGGATTAATTGTCGGCTCAGGTGGCGGCTCTAATGCAAACATGGTCGCTGCTGTGGATATATTGCGCAGTCGTGGCGCAAGAAAAATTTTACCCACTATGGTGCCGCGAGTCATGGCAAGCACAAACAGCGCGTGCTTATCTGTTGCCTATAAAATAAAAGGCGTGAATTACTCCATTAGCTCTGCTTGTGCAACTAGTGCCCATTGTATCGGTCATGCTTATGAGTTGATCCAAATGGGCAAACAAGACCTAATCTTCGCCGGCGGTGGTGATGAGATTCATTGGACTTCAACGCTATTGTTTGACAGCATGGGCGCGCTTTCAAGTAAATATAATGACGATGCCATGCACGCCTCTCGCCCTTATGATGCAGAGCGAGATGGTTTTGTCATTTCAGGTGGCGGCGGAATCTTGGTTTTAGAAGAGCTAGAGCACGCATTGGCACGAGATGCGAATATTCTTGCCGAGGTGATTGGTTATGGCGCGACTTCTGACGGCTATGACATGGTCAAACCTTCTGGTGAAGGGGCAACTCGCTGTATGCAGCAAGCCTTAACAAATGTACGGCAAGAAATTGATTATATCAATACCCATGCAACGAGCACGCTAGCAGGCGATATTGCTGAATTGTCTGCAATAAAAACCGTATTCAATGATCAAATACCGATCATCAGCGCAACTAAATCACAAACAGGTCACGGACTGGGTGCTGCTGGTGTCAATGAAGCGATCTATAGTTTATTGATGCTGAATAATGATTTTATTGCGCAATCGTTGAATATTAAAAACTTAGACCAAGATGCTTTATCTATGCCTATTGCACTTAAAAAAATACAACAACCACTCAATACAGTGATGTCAAACAGCTTTGGTTTTGGTGGTACAAACGCCTGCCTTGTATTCCAAAAAATGACTTAAACTCGTTTTAAGCATTCACACAAAATATTCTTTCAACACACCTTAAAAAATCATTGAGCGATGCAAAAATCACTCAAAACAATGATCAGCAATACATAGACACTCAAACTTCTTACATGGTACAATGCGATGTTTAAGTAAAGTCCACAAGCAACACAATCAATTTATGCAAAAAACTCATTTAACATCAACGACTGTTCAGGTGCGGACAGCGGCACGGTTGCATTTAGGTTTTTTAGATATGCACGGTGGGCTTGGTAGAAAATTTGGTAGCCTCGGACTTGCCATAAGCGGTATTGATACGACCTTAGTAGCAGATTATGCCGATGATATTAATGTCTTAGGCGACTCATCTGAACGAGCTAGTCATTATGCTGAGCAAATTTTGTCTCATTTTGGCATTGATGGCGGTGTCAAAATGCAGATCCAATCTGCCATTCCAACGCATATTGGGCTCGGCTCTGGCACGCAACTATCGTTAGCGATTGCAACGGCAATTACCAAACTGTATGGATTGCCTGCACAACAACCAATGCATTTAGCATCACTATTACACCGTGGGGCACGTTCTGGGATCGGCATTGGCACTTTCGGCTATGGTGGATTTATTGTTGATGCGGGGCGCGGCGGTGATACCGTCATACCGCCTGTCATCAGTCACCTTTCATTTCCAGAACATTGGCGAATCCTCATTGTATTTGACGACGGTGTGCAAGGGATTTGTGGCAACCCCGAAAGACGTATTTTCAACACCCTAACACCGATGCCAGAAGCAACATCTGGATTGCTCAGTCGTCTAACGTTGATGCAAGTCTTGCCTGCAATCAGTGAACATAACTGCCATCAATTTGGGCAGGCGATAACTCAAATTCAAACAATCATCGGCGATTATTTTTCTAAAGCACAGGGCGGGCGTTATTCCTCTCCTTTTTTAAACGCCATCCTGACTGCACTGACGGATGTTGGCGCAACAGGCATTGGACAAAGCTCATGGGGACCGACAGGCTTTGCATTCTTTGCTAATGAAACAACAGCCTTCCAAGCATTGAAAAAAATAAGAGCAGATTGGCGGCATAAACCACGTCTACGATTTATGATGAGTCAAGCCTGTAATATGCCCGCAAATATTTCAGTCACACAAACTGAAACAAATGAATCTATAATAGATAGTGCGCTGTCTAATTAATAGAAAATCTATAACCTCATAAAATTTAACTTAAATAACCTAAAGGAAAAAGCGAATGAAAGACCCTTATTTATTACACATATTTAACCCTACTAAAAATGTCAGTCCATTTGATGTCAACATGGCTTATGCTGCTGATTTTGATGGCGTGATACCCTATACAGAAGTTGCGCTTGAAGATGTCTATTCGTTGACTCAAGATACTATTTTCTCACGGGGCAAAAGAAGCGTTCTACGCACGGCAATATTTATTGGCGGCAGAGAATTTGGTTTAGCTATAGATATGCTACATCGGGCTAAAACAGCAATGATGTCGCCTTTTGAAGTGTCTATATTTACCGATCCAAGCGGTGCCATTACAACGGCGGCGGCAATGATTGCTTGTGTTGAAACGGCGGTAAAAAACAAGACCGGCGAATCTTTGTCAGGCAAACGTATTGATATTGTTGGTGGCACAGGTCCAGTTGGCGTTTGTGCTGGAATATTAGCGGCGAAATGTGGTGCTAAAGTCTACTTAACCAGTCGCCGTGGCGCGAAAGTAGCGAGAGAATACGCTGCCGAATACAATGCACGTTTTGGTGTGGATATGCAGGGTACCGATAGTAGTACGAGTGAAAAAATATTAGAGTTTATATCTGAATCAGAAATCATCATCAATGCTGCGAAAGCAGGGATACAGGTTATTAGTCAAACGCATTTAAAGCAGGCAAAAAATCTACTCGTGGCAGCAGATGCAAATGCCGTACCGCCTTTAGGTATAGAAGGCATTGATGCGCATGATATGGCTGTGGAAATCCCTAGTACCCCTAAAAAGGCACTTGGATTTGGTGCTTTGGCTATTGGAGATTTCAAATACAAAGTGCACTTTAAAATGTTTGAAAAAATGAATGATGAGAATGAACCACTTTTTCTTGATCATCAATATGCATTTGATATTGCTCGGGGGATCGTTAAAAAGGCGTAAGTCAAATGGCGAGTACCTGCAAACATTTTGACAGCTAGCTATCTGATCATTGCCCGCTCGGCTAGGGCATTAGTCACATCGGCTAAGCGGGCGGGGTATACAGTTCACTGTTTGGATTGTTTTATTGATGAGGACACAAAACAACAATCTGATTCAGTAGCGTGCCTACAATATCAAGATGGTTTTATTGCAACACAGGTGCTTGGGCTTGCCCAAGCACGGCTTGCCCGCGATCCCAATATCGTTATTGTAACGGGTACAGGCTTTGAATCAGAGCTCAAATTACTGGACCAATTAAACCAACTAGCACCTGTGCTCAGTAATAACACTAATACAATACGCGCTTTAAAAAACCCTTATCATTTCAGTCAACTGTTGGCAAAACATGCGATCAAACATCCCTTGCCACACGCTTCTGCGCCCGCGATTGGCACAGATTATCTAGTGAAAAAAATCGCGGGCACGGGTGGCGTTCATGTACAATGGTTGCAACAAGCAGATCGCAATAAAACAGATCATTACTATCAAAAGTTTATTGGCGGTGTTGTGTTGAGTGCCCTGTTTCTTGCAGATGGCAACAAAACCCAATTACTAGGATTGAATCAACAACTACAAACTCATCAGTTTCAGGAGATGCCTTTTTTGTATCAAGGAGCAATCGCATTAAACCTCATGCAATCAGAACCTATCGTGGCGCGGTGTCAAGATGAGATTACAGCGATCATTAATATCATCACGAGCGAGTCGGGTTTACGGGGACTTTGTGGGTTAGACTTTATTCTTGACAACCAGGGTGATATTCAAGTTCTGGAGATCAATCCAAAACCGCCTGCAACATTTGAATTATATGAAGATGAACAATCATTGTTTGATGCCCATATTGCTTGTTTTACGGAGCAAGGCATATCTGTTCAAACAGTTGCGAACGAGATTTTCAACGCGACGGCAATTTTATATGCTGATCAAAATTTGAATCAAATGAAACCTTGTCACTGGCCTGCTTGGGTCAAAGATCGCCCCGCCGTTGGCTTTGCCATTAAAAAAGGCGCGCCAATTTGTAGCGTCTATGCAAGTGCAAATTCAATCAAGACAACACAAAAATTATTATTTGAAAGATTGGCGCAGATCCAATCAACCATCATGACGATACAAAATGCGGCATAAACAATTAAACATGAGGATTGCAACATGGAACAAAATAACTTACCTAGCCTGAACAAACTTAGCACGCCATTAGTAGACTATTTAGTTACGAATGCGGCTGCCTTACGGCTTATTGTGTCTACACTTGACAATGGTTGCCGCATTATTGATGCGGGTATTCATGCGCTCGGCGGGCTGGCAGCTGGTCGTGTTATTGCCGAAGTCTGCTTAGGTGGGCTTGGTACTGTCAAACTGCGTGCCTCAACGAATTATCGTCATTGGTCATGGCATCTTGATGTTTATAGTAGCAATCCTGTTTTAGCCTGTCTTGGCAGTCAGTATGCTGGTTGGAGTTTAAATCACGGTGAAGGCAAAGAAGCCTTTAATGCTTTGGGTTCTGGTCCTGCACGTGCCATTGGTAGTCGTGAGCCTTTGTATGATGAGCTAGCTTATCGTGACACAAACGATCAGGCTTATCTTGTGATTGAAACCGATCGCTTTCCACCGTTGGCGATCACCAATAAAATTGCGGAACAATGTGGTATTGCAGCGTCTGAATTGACGATTATTTTAACGCCAACTTCTAGTTTGGCAGGTGCTGTACAAATTGTCAGTAGAGTTCTTGAAACTGCTTTGCATAAAGCCCATGCCTTACATTTTCCACTTGATAAAATCATTGATGGGGCTGGTAGTGCGCCGATTTGCCCACCTGCTAGCGACTTTTTGACCGCTATGGGACGGAGCAATGATGCCATCTTATTTGCCGGGCAAATTCAACTATTTGTTGAAGCCGAAGATGATGAGGCGCAAGCACTTGCAAACCAATTACCAAGTAGTGCATCAAAAGATTTTGGGAAGCCATTTAGCGAAATCTTTAAAGCCGTTAATTATGATTTTTATCAGATTGATCCAATGCTATTTAGCCCTGCTTGCGTTGCCGTTAGTTCATTGACAACGGGTCATACTTTTCATGCGGGTAACATTGATCTGGATTTACTGGATCAGTCATTTCACCACTAAATTGTGATTGAAACGCAAGCCCAAGTTGCAATCATCACTGATGATCCTGGTTGGCATGGACAACAACTATGCAACGCATTAAAAGCACGCGGGTTTGGTAGCCGCTATGTTTCATTGACAGAATGTTTGATTGAGATTGATAGCGGTAATGAAAAACTCTGCTTGCCAGGTTTTGCTAATTTGCCAGCTGCTGTTTTTGTGCGAGGGATTGCGAGCGGCAGTCTTGAACAAATTATTTTTCGGTTAAATATTCTCCATGCCTTGTATACCTTGCATCAGATCAAAGTCTATAATTCCCCCAAAGCAATAGAACGAACGGTTGATAAGCCGTTGACCAGTTTATTATTAAATCGTGCAGGGATTGCAACGCCTGCAACTTGGATGTGTGAGTCCATAACGCACGCTCGTACAATTTTAGATAAGCAAACGAGAGGTGGCAAGAAACTGGTACAAAAACCTTTATTTGGCTCACAAGGGATCGGTGCTCACTTGGTTGATGGGCAAACAGGTTTAATCCATGATGAGACATTTGCAGGGGTTTATTATTTACAGCGTTTTGTTGAGCGTCCAAATAATGAATACACCGATATTCGCGTCTTAGTCGCCGATGGACTTGCGAAAGCGGCAATGTTAAGACGTGGTCAAAACTGGCTCACAAACCGTGCGCAAGGTGCGCATTGTGAGGCATTCAAGTTAAATCCTGAAATTGCCTCGCTAGCTGAAACAGCCTGTAAAATTTTAGCGATTGATTATGCAGGCGTGGATATAATGCAAGATCAAACAGGTCAGTTTTTGATTATAGAGGTCAATAGTGTGCCTGCTTGGTATGGCTTACAACAGCATGTAGATTTTAATATTGCCGATTGCTTAATTGATTCATTGATTGGACATATCAATCAAAACCAGTCATTAAAAACTATTTAATGGACAGGCAAAAAATCATAGCCGCTGTGATGAGCAGTTTTAAGGCAGAGGTGGCAGCATTTAAACCTGGCAATGTCAGTGCTTATGCCGATGGGCATAACATGACCGTACAGGATTTTTTAACAAGTGCCGAGGTGTCTGTGCCACATTTATGTCAACCAGGCAAACCTGTCGGGCAACGGGTGCTGGGGAGCGTTAAAGCGACTCAGGCGGCAGTCGGTTGTAATACGAATTTAGGGATGTTGTTGCTATTTAGTCCGTTGATTGTTGCAGCAGAATCTAATTTTAAAACGGCTTTTGAGTTGCGTTCACAGCTTCAATTAGCGCTAGATTCCTTAACAGAAAACGACACACAAGCGGTTTATGAGTCTATTTGTATTGCAGCACCAGCAGGCTTAGGGGAATTGCCAGTGCATGATGTCAGACAAGCACCTGCCTGCTCGCTCCGCCATGCCATGCAACTGGCAAGCGACCGAGATGCGATTGCGACACAATATTGCACGGCTTATCGTGATCTATTTAGCTCAGGTTTAGATCAGATTAAGTATTTTTTTAAGCGATGGAATAGTGTAGAATGGGCAACTGTTTCTTGTTTCATGTATTATTTATCATCAATACGAGATTCTCATATTGAGCGAAAATACGGGCAGGCTATCGCTGAACAAATAAGAATTAAAGCGATGCTCATTGCAAAAAAGTTTAATGATTTAGAGATGCCTGAAACAGGTTTGGCGTTGCTACAAGATTTTGATACAATGTTAAAAGCAGAACATTATAACCCTGGCACGAGTGCTGATTTAACAGCGGCGACGTTATTGGTTTATAATTTATTAAATCACTAATTTACCGACAACGAGACTCGTTATCGGTTATACTTGGCGAAGGGACTATTCCCTTTTAACTTTAAACTTAAAAAATAGGAAGTGAAAAATGTCCATATTGACAAAAATTTGTAACTTTTTATTTGGAGGAGATGAAAAAATGGCAGTTATTGATAGAGTATTAATTGGTGAGTCATTAGTGGGTGACGGCAATGAAGTTGCACACATTGACTTGATGATGGGACCGCGTGGTAGTGCGGCAGAAACAGCATTTTGTAATGCGTTGACGAACAATAAAGATGGGTTTAGCACACTGCTTGCAGTGGTTGCGCCAAATCTTGCTTGTAAGCCAAACACCATTCTTTTTAATAAAGTCACTATCAAAGGTTCAAAGCAAGCAGTACAGATGTTTGGCCCAGCCCAACGTGCTGTTGCAATGGCGGTGATGGATTGTGTTGAAGATGGAACGATTCCTGCTGATGAGGCGGATGATATCTTTATTTCTGTAGGGGTATTTATCCATTGGTTGGCGGAAGATAATGATAAAATCCAAGATTACAATTATCAAGCAACCAAGGAATCAATCAAACGTGCTGTTGCGCGCGAGCCAAAAGCAAGTGATGTTGTGAGCAAAAAAGGTTCTACAGAACATCCATTTGCAGCACACGCTTAAACCACATCTGGGAGTCTTCCCAAATAAAACAAGCCTCAATTATTTACTTAATTGAGGCTTTTTTATTGCTTTTTTTCCTATGAATTTCAAACTCATCGTAACCTTAAAAAAACACAATCACGAGACTTAGAAAAACCTCTTAAAATACGCCTAGCACTAGACTGCATTAATTATGAAGCTCGTGCTAATTTAGAACACGTTTTCATGCTTGTGGATTGTAGTATATTTTCCGAGTGCAATTAAATAACCTGTTTGGATTAGTTTTAACGGAGGCAACAGGAACAGGGGGCAGGTTTACCATTACGCTCTTAGCTTTCTGATTGGATACTAGATTTGTGGTTTGTAGCCGTTCCATTGCACGAAAAACCTTAATGAATGTTTGAGCCACTTAACGCTTGCTTAACCAGTGGTGCGTCTTTTTGCGCCATCTGGGTTTAAGCACTGGTTAGGTTTTTTCTGTGTGCCCTACACCTTCTCACAAGAATGTTTAGCATCTAACTCAAGAAGATAGGGAGCCACAAATCCTTCATACTCTTTTTTCTTTTCGTTTGGCAAGTTCTTCCATCCTACAATCCTACCTCGACATTTCTTAGAACCACACATGCACTGTTTCGGAAAATAATCAACACTATAATTTCTCATAGCATAATCGAAGGTTATTTCTTCACTAATACCGATTTGTTTTATAGCCACAAAGTCATGGGCACCTGTTTCATTTACTCTAATACCACAATTCGGATCACAGGAATGATTAACCTTAATTATCAATCCAGCATGAAGTACATACTCATTTTCGCCTATCTGTGAAGCGTGAGAGTGATTTTCACTCAGTGCTTCCTTGATAACTCCAACCACTACTATTTCACCCGCCTTAAATGATCTTGTAGCGAAAATACCCGCACCCTTTTCAGAAGTGCTTCTTAATTCAATTCCATTTTTCATATTTATACATAACCTCGTTTAAAAAACATAACACTAGAATTCAGCGGCTTGCTAATTGTAACTGACTAAGGTCTACATGCACAACTAATGATTATGCGGCGAGTTTGTATTATAATCGCCCTCGCATCGCTTACAGTGCACAATGACTGATACAATCCGATCAGAATTGAATACCAACTCATTATGAATAAAGAGATTGAAACAAATAAAAACGATCAGCGTGAAATGCCTTTTGCGTTAGTCTTAGGCTCGCCGTTGACTGAACTACCGAAAGATCTCTATATTCCGCCCGATGCTTTAGAGGTTTTTTTAGAGACATTTGAAGGTCCGCTAGATTTATTGTTATACCTCATCAGACGGCAAAATCTGGATATTTTGGATATTCCAATCGCTAAAATAACCGCGCAATACATGCTTTATATTGATCTGATGGAAGTCTTACACCTGGAGCTCGCAGGCGAATATCTATTGATGGCAGCCATGTTAGCCGAGATCAAATCCAGAATGTTATTGCCTCGTTATGATGAGGCAGAAGATGAAGAAGCCGATCCCAGAGCCGAATTGATCCGCCGTTTGCAAGATTATGAACGTTATAAAGAAGCCGCCGAGCATTTAGAAACCTTGCCGCGCCTGGAGCGCGATCTATTTGCCGTTAGCGTCCAAGTGCCTGATCAGCCACAACTACAAAAACAACCCGAAGTGCAGATTGAATCCATCTTATTAGCCTTTACCGAAGCACTAGCGCGCGTGGATCATTTGTCTCATCACCTCGTCTACAGAGAAACCTTATCTATTCGGGAGCGGATGGGGATCATCCTAGAAAAAGTCAATCCTGATAGTTTTATTAATTTTAGTGATTTATTCAGTATTGAAGAAGGGCGAGCGGGCGTGATTGTTTCTTTGCTTGCTATCTTGCAATTAATTAAAGATAGTTTAATTCAAATCGTACAAAATGAAACGGATGGTTTAATCTACGTTAAAGCCGCATGATGAGTCCCGAAAAAATAAAAAATATTGTAGAAGCCGCGCTAATGATTGCAACGCATCCGTTAAGCATTGCTAATTTATTAGCCTTATTTGAAAACGAGCAACCATTATCTGTTAGCAAAGATGATCTGCGTGCGATCATTGCTTCTTTGCAACAAGACTATCAAGTGCGCGGCATTGAATTGATTGAAGTTGCAAGCGGGTATCGTTTTCAAGCAAGACGAGAGTATATGGAATGGCTTAGGCGTTTGTTTGATGAACGCCCGCCTCGCTACTCCAGAGCATTGCTTGAAACGCTGGCGATTATCGCTTATCGGCAACCGATTACGCGCGGTGAAATTGAAGCCATTCGTGGCGTTAGCGTCAGTAGCATGATCATCAAAACACTACAAGAACGGCATTGGATCAAGATAGTCGGGCAACGCGATGTCCCTGGCAAACCTGCATTATTTGCAACCACAAAATCTTTTTTAGATTATTTTAACTTAAAACAATTATCTGATTTACCCACTTTAACAGCCATGAAAGATATTGATTCAATCAACCCTGATCTGTTTGAGGTTTTGGCAAAAGAACCTGCACAACAAATCACAGAAAATCTTGAAACGCACAATGGCGACCCTGATGAGACTGCAAATAATGAGATGTTATGAGTGAACGAATACAAAAAGTTATTGCGAACGCAGGACATGGCTCAAGACGCAAGATTGAGACGTTGATCCGTGCGGGCAAGATCACGGTCAATGGCAAATTAGCGGTGCTTGGTCAAACAGTCAAACAACAAGATCGCATTCGCATTGATTCAAAATCAATCCGCTTACCATCACCGCAAAAAATCAAAGTATTGGCTTATTACAAACCGATTGACGAGGTCTGTACACGCAATGATGAAAAAAATCGGGTGACTGTTTTTAGATCATTACCGCATTTACATAATAGTCG
>VSKW01011186.1_pt1 | contig 19157 bp, 21 predicted proteins | sample 4798611 | NCBI WGS metagenome assembly VSKW01 (sample SAMN12179536, study PRJNA552185) | sponge metagenome | biome: deep-sea hydrothermal plumes; feature: spots directly above weak diffusing fluid; material: sea water; isolation source: sponge from the Crane site of a hydrothermal vent ...
GCTAATTACGCGAGACTCTTTGGTTACTTGAGATAGCCGGGTGTTTAATTTTTCTTTCCAATTTAGGGTAGAGGTTACAGACTGCTCTAAGCGTTTTAAGTTTTCTAATAAAGATTTTGATAAAATTTGAATTTTACCAAGGCTGCCTTTTTTAGGATTCTTTGTGGTTTTGGCCAAATTTTTTAATGTGGAGGCTAGGTTTTCGCTACTTTTTTTTACAAGAACTGTGGAGGCTTGTACTTCTTTTTTTGTTTGTGAAGAAAGTAGGCGAGGGGCTATTTCTGTTAAGGCGGCGCTTTCTTGTCCAATTTTAATGGCCAAAGAAAGTTCGGGAATGCGCTCTTGAGTAATTGCCCTTTGAATAGTGTTCATCTCGGTTAAAGATTTCCAGCCTAAAAAACTGGCTATAAAGATAAGACCCACAAATATAAATAGACCTAGGTACATTTGGGCGCCAATAGTCCAGCGTATAGATAGTTTTGAAAGTAGGCTTTTAAGTGACGGCATAGTATGGCGGGCTTGTCAGTTGACCTTAAACCTCTTGCTATCTTTACAGCCATGGGGTTTTTGTGGCAAGCCCTTATAAGGGGTATGAACTCTTGACAAAGTAGGCCTTCCCGTGGCAAAACTTTCTTTGGCGGAAGGCGCAAAAACTGAGGTTAAGCAATGTATGCAGTTATAAAAACAGGCGGAAAACAATATAAAGTGCAAGCTGGTGAGTCGGTGTGGGTAGAAAAAATAGAGTCTGACACTGGAAAGTCTTGTAATTTTGAAGCTTTGTTGGTTTCTGCAAAAGGTGAAGTTTTTGTAGGAAGCCCTACGGTGAAAGATGCCAGTGTTAGTGCCGAAGTTCGTCGCCACTTTAAAGCTCCTAAAATTTTAGTATTTAAGAAAAAAAGAAGACAAGGTTATCGCCGTCTTAATGGACATCGCCAGCCAATGACAGAGTTATTTATAAAAGAAATTACCTCTCCTAATGGTGAGGTTGCAAAAGCTGCTAAAAAAGCGAAGAAAACCGCTTAGTAAGTAAGGAGATTTGGTATGGCATCAAAGAAAGCCTCAGGTAGTACCCGAAATGGTCGTGATTCACAAAGTAAACGATTAGGTGTAAAAAAGTTTGGCGGGCAACAAGTAAGGCCTGGCATGATTTTAATTAGACAGCGGGGAACCAAAGTATTACAAGGTGCCAATGTAAAAATGGGCCGTGACCACACTCTATATTCTGTTATTGAAGGTCGTGTGCAATTCGAAAGAGTTAGCAAAACTAAATTACGCATTGCTGTTTATCCCCAAGACCAGTTTAAAAAAGCTGTAGCTTAAAAATAGTCTTTAATTAAATGTCCTTTATTGATGAAGTTAGTATTACCGTTGCCTCTGGCTCTGGCGGGTCTGGTGCGGTAAGTTTTCGTCGCGAAAAACATGTCCCTCGCGGTGGTCCTGATGGAGGAGATGGAGGCCGTGGCGGCGATGTGGTTTTTTCTGTAGACCATAACATGCGCTCCTTGTTGAATTATCGCTTTACAAAATTTTATTCAGCAGACTCTGGCGGCAAGGGCGGCGGACAACATAGCCAAGGTGCCGACGGAAAGCCGTTGGTTTTAGAAGTTCCTCCCGGAACTATAGTTAAAGACGAAAACCAGCGCATTTTAGTAGATTTAAGTGACCAATCTAAGGTGATTTTGCTAGGGGGAGGTCGCGGAGGAAAGGGAAATTCTTTTTTTAAAACTAGCGTTAACCAAGCGCCAAGGCACGCTCAGCCAGGGGAACCAGGAGGCTCTTTAAAAATTAATTTAGAGTTAAAACTAATTGCCGATGTGGGTTTATTGGGTTTTCCTAACGCAGGAAAGTCTACCTTTTTGTCCGTGGTATCTAAGGCTCAGCCAAAAATTGCAGATTATCCGTTTACCACTTTAAAACCACAATTGGGAGTTGTGGGTTGGAGAGAAAAATCTTTTGTATTAGCCGACATTCCAGGGTTAATTGAAAAGGCCGCACAAGGTAAAGGTTTGGGGTTTCAATTTTTAAGACATGTGGAAAGAAATCAAGTGCTACTACACTTAATTGATGTTAGCGAGTTTGCAGAAAGGCCCGCTTGGCAAGCCTACGAAGCCTTAAATGCAGAATTATCAGAGTATGATAAGCGGCGACAAAGTACAAATGTAGAACATAAAAAGCTAAGCCAACGGCCACAAATTATTGTACTCAGCAAAGTGGACTTAGCTACCAACTTAGAAGAATTAAAAAAACCATTTTTAGAAAAAGGCTTGTTAGTGTTCGAGGTATCCTCTATGACAAAGTTAGGTATTTCTAAATTATTAGACCACATTGCTAAAGTGTTAGAATTATAAAAAGGCAGTTTATGAAGAAACAAAATATTGGTATTTTTGGAGGGGCGTTTAACCCTCCTCACGAAGGTCACTTACAAAGCTTACGGTGTGTTGCCAAAGCTACGGACTTAAACAAAATACTTGTAGTGCCTTATTACCAAAGCCCCCAGGGGAAATCATTAAGCAACGCTTTGCCAACAGACCGATTACACATGTTATCGCTGTTATTGTCTAAAGAAAAAAGCATGAAGGCAGAGGCTTTTGAAATAAAACAAAAAAGCATTAGCTACACCTATTTAACCATAGAAGAATTTCGAAAAAAAAATGCAGAAGCTAATTTATTTTTAATTATGGGAGTAGATTCTTTCGAAACCTTTAGCTCGTGGAAAAACTTTGAACAAATTTTAAATCATGCCAATGTTGTTGTAACCACCCGCGCAGGAGTATCTTTTTCTGATTTAAAAAATTACATTCCCTCAGAAATAAAAGCATATATAATGGAAGACATTAACTTTGCACCAGAACAGCCCGCAAAAAAAATAAAAAAAGTTTTATTAGCCACAGGAAAGCACTTGTATTTTTTAGAAGTACCTTCGGTGTTTGCATCTTCTACAGACTTAAGGAGTTTTATTTTTGACAAAAAAACTTGCCCTCAACATTTATCAAAAGATATTTTTTCTTATATTGAGGAACATAATTTATATTTAGAAAAATGCAGAAAAGTGGTGGACCTAAAAGCCTTTACTGTTTTTTGTTCACAGTTTTTAACTCAACAGGGCGGGGTTGGAACTTTGGCCTTTAATCTGCCCAAAGAAAACAGCTTGTCTGATTTTTCTATAATTAGCTCGGCAGACAATAATAAAAAAGTTAATTTTTTAGCAGAAACTTTAATACAAGGGGTTTTAAAAAACTACGGGGTTAAACCTCAATATGTGGAGGGTTTGGCCGAGGGGCGCTGGGTTATTTTAGATTACGGGTTTTTAGTTATTCATTTATTTCACGAACCTATGCGTGGAAAATATTATATGGAAGAGCTTTGGAAGGATTGCGAAGAGATTAAATAGGTAAAGTTTTTGCACTTGTAGCGAGTGCTTAAAGAAAATTTGTTAAAACTCTTGCCTGTGTTGCGACACTGTCCGATTTGTGGGCAATTTTTTTCTTTAGTGAGCTTTGCCTGCCCAAGCTGTCGAGAAAAATTATTTTATAGCATTTGTCCTTCTAAGGCCGAAACAAACTTGCCCTTTCCGGTGTATAGCTTGTGGACATGGGGAAAGTTAGACCATTTTATTTCTTTTTTTTTGTACTCTTTAAAGGGTGCGGGCAATTCGTGTTTTTACAACAAAGTTGCAAAAGAATGTTTTTTTCACTTTTCTTTTTTAAAAAAATCAGTAATTTATATACCAGCAGCAGGAAGAGAAAAGAAATTAGACCACGCAGGGCACTTTGCAAAAGCTTTGGCCGACACTACTGGCAAGCCTTCTATTTTTTTAAACATTTTGCATCGACAAAAAAAACAAAAACAAAAAAGATTGTCTAAAGCAGAAAGAATAAAAAGCACAGTAACTTTAAAAGAAGCAGCAACAAAAGAAGATTTAAAAAAATGGAATACAAAAAATATTATTTTTGTTGATGATGTGTTAACCACCGGCAGCACGGCCTTGGCAGCCTATAAGGCACTAGACTGCCCAAAATCATTTTGTGTTTTAGTTCTAGCCTATCGACCTAAAATTCGATAAACTTTTAAAATGATTGTAAGACTAGTTTTACTGTGCGCCATTGTATTTTTTACCCCTCTTACAGAAGCAAAGTCTTTTAGTACTTTAGAAAAACTTTTAAATTCTTATGTAAAATCTAACGGAATAAAAATTTTTTTATTAAAAAAAGAAACCCAAAAATTATTAGGAACTAAGTCTGCTCATAAAGCTTACTTATATATTAAGCACAAAAGAATAAGACTTACTTACTTAAAGCCCGCAAAGGCAGAAATTATTTTTAATAAAAAAGATTTGTGGATAATTAACAAAAGAGCCATTAAGCACACCAACAAAAAAGCTTTGTGGTCGCAAATTCCTTTAATTCAATTATTTAGCTTTAACTTAGATTTAAAAAATTATTTTTTTATCAGATGGAGTGAAAACAAATTTAATGTGAGAGTTTACACTTTAAAGGCAAGGCTACCTTCTTTAAGAAACAAGATTAAAGATTTTCGCATAATTATTAACACGAAAGAAAAGAAGATCATAAAAATTTCATATAAAGACGATATAGAAAACCTTACGGAGTATCAATTTTTAAAAACGACATTTAAGCAAAAAATAAAAGATAGTTTTTTTAACTTTCGGCCCAAAAAATCAGCAAAAGTTATTAGGCTATAAACTTTTGTTTAATTTTAAAAATTTTTTATTAAAATTATTAAGATTATTGAGAAAAGTTATAAAGCTCTTTGTAATTGCGGCCTTGTTCGTTGATGTCTAATCCATATCCAACAATAAATCGGTCATCAACGGTGTACCCAGTATAATCAGAACTAATTGCTAATTCTCTTCGCGTAGGTTTATCAAACAAAGTGACCAGCTTTATACTTTTTGGATAACTTAAGCTTAAGTGGTTTTGTAAAAAATAAATACTGCGGCCTACATCAAGCACAGTGGTTACAATTAAAATATTTTTATTTCTTATATTAATAAAAGCATCTTTTATAACTTTTACGCTTTCGTTAGGGGGGGAGCTTAAAAATACAAAGTCTAATTCTTGTGGTAGAGAAATTTCTTTCATTAAATCTACACAAAACATAAAATGACTTTTTAAAGGACAAATAATAGATAACTTTTCGCCTTCAAAATCGTTTTCAATTTCTCTGGCTAATTTTTTAACAGTGTCTTTAATGCTGTCTTGAGAAATGCTGGGAACTAGTTCTGATTTTAACATATTATACTGCCTTTAGTGCTTGGGTTAGGTGGGTTAGTGCCACAAGTTCTTTTTTGTATGGAAACTGTTTAGATAAATTTGTCCAAATAATTATAGCCTGCAAGGTTTGTTTATTTTTATAATAGGCATGAGCTAATTGAAAAGGAATAATATATGAATGAGGGTCTTGGCTATTTAAATATTTAAAAATAGAAATAGCTTGGCTGTATTGTTTTAACTCAATAAGAACTTGGCCCAAAGCTATAAAAGTATTTTTATCTTTTGGGTTAAGGCTAAGGGCTGTTAAATAGTATTTAAGGGCTACCTGTGGCTGTTTATATTTAGAATAAATATAAGCAAGCTCTTGATATTTTTGCACAACTTCGTTTTTTAGAGGAAGAAGGCTGGGGTTTTGTTGTGCTTTAGCCTGAACAGCTTTTGCAAAATACACTTTTGCGTTTTGGTACTGGCCTAAATCATTGTACAACACACTAATAGCAAAGGCAGCTTCTGCACAGGTTGGTTGTGCTTTTAAAATTTGTTTATACTGTTCAATACTCTCTTTAAAGGAACCCCTTTGGTGCAAGGCTTGAGCTTGTTGCAAAGCTTTAACAGGCCGCGCGGGCATTGGGTTTTTTTGGGTATAGCCAGTGTTCGCAGCGGTACTAGAAAAAGGGGTTCTTTTATGAAAGCTACTGTGCGGTGTGGTTTTTTGTAACATAGGTAAATTTTATAAGTTTAACAATGTCTTTAGTCTACCAACTTCAGAACTTTTTGGAAAGCGGCGGCGCAATTTTTTATAGTAATAAGTCCAGTTGTCATAGCCGGCTTTATAAGTGCTTAAAGTAGCCTTAAATAGCAAAGGAGCCGAGGAGTGGGCCCGACTGATTTTTTGAAATCTTTTAGAGGCCGCTTTAAATTTTTTTTGTTCAAAATAAAAATTGGCCACATACAGGGCTTTTTTAAATAAAAGGCTTTGAATTTTGGCTATATATTTTTTAGCATCTTTTGCCAAAGGGTTTTTGGGATAAGAAATAATAAAATTTTGAAACTGTAAAATTGCTCTGGGAGCATTGCTTAAATCACGCTGATATTTTTCGGGTAGTTGTCGGTATAGACTAAGTGCTTTTTTATATTGAAATTGTTTTACTAAGGGGCTTTTAGAAAAAATTTGTAAACCTTGGTTGTATTCTAGCTCGGCTTGTGCAAATTCTTCTTTTTTAAAACTAATTTCTGCAAGTTCCCATTGTGCAGAAGCTTTAGCCGAATAAGGAGCTGTGGAGTTAATAATATTTTCTAGCTCTTTTCTGGCTTCTATATATTGCCCACTTTTACTTAAATATTGCGCTTTTTTTAAAAGGCCTTGGCTTGTACTTGTGTCAAAGCTGTGGGAACATGCGCTTAAAATAATACTAAGAATAAGTAGTCGAAAAAACATATTAGTATATTTATCTGTGGGTTGGTAGAAGTCAATAATTAGTGCTTTTATAAGGGGCAGTATGTGTATTTTTTGTCAGATAGTTGCTGGTAAATCTCCCAGTTACAAGGTGTGGGAGGATAGTAAGCACCTTGCTTTTTTATCCATTTTTCCCAACACCAAAGGGGTTACTGTTTTGGTTACTAAAGAACATTATTCTAGTAACTTTACCAAGCTGCCCACTAAGGTAAGAGAAGATTTAATAGCGGCTAGCGCAAAAGTATCAGACTTGCTGGTAAAAGCTTTTCCCTCTGCTGGCCGATGCGCCTTGGTGTTTGAAGGTTTTGGAGTAAATCATATTCATGCCAAACTATTTCCTTTGCACGGAACTAATGATGAAAAATGGAAACCTATTTCTTCGGGCAGAAAAGATTTTGTAACCAATTACGAAGGTTGTGTATCCACCCATGACGGAAATTTAATGGACAGTGCAACTTTACAAAAGTGGGTAGAGCAAATTAAATCTGTAGGTTAAAGTGGCCTTAAGAAATATCTGTGTTAAAGCGATATAAGTAAAAATTAATTAAGCTAATTTTTAAAATATTAGCCACGGGAATAGCAATGATCATTCCCAGCACGCCTCCCCATTGAGAGCCAATGATGATTGCGATAATTACAATAGCAGAGTTAAGGCCCACGGCGCGAGCCACAAGCCACGGAATAAGTAGCACCATGTCTACTAGTTGCGCTAACGAGTAAACTAATATTTGTGTGCCTATATAAAATCCAGAATAACCTTTTACAAAAGAAATAACAACAGGAGGGAGCATACCAATAATAGGCCCAATGTAGGGAATTAAGTTGGCAATGGCGGCGAAAATAGCAAGAAATAAAGCTTGAGGTGTGCCAAGTATCACAAGGCCTGCCCAAACAATTATGCCAACAATGACGGCTTCTAAAATACGCACTTGCACAAAGTTAGTTAAGTGTTTGTTAATTTGTTCTTGAATATTAACCCACATTTCAAATAAATTATTGGGTAATAGTTTAAATAAAAACAAAATCAATTTATTTCCATCGATTAAAATAAAAAAGGTAAAAAGAGGCACCATGATAAACATGGTGGTAAGCTGTGTAACATTACTTATAATCACTTGTGTCCAGCCAGTAATTTGTTGTGCCGATGTATTGGGCAGAGGTAATTTAACGGGAATATTAAACAGCGAGGTTAAATATAATTCTGCCCTTTGTGTTAAGTCTTGAAGCCCCTGAATATAGCTAGGCAGCTCTGCCTTTAGTTGTATAAAGTTGTTAGATAAAATTGGACTAATATATAAAGCTCCAAGAAAGCCAAGAAGCCCTATAATACAAAAAATTAGCATTACCGAAACGGGTTGGTTTAAGCCCAGGGGCTGTAGCCATTTTAATATGGGTTTTAAAAGGTAACTTAAAACTAAGGAAAGCAGTAAATAAATAAATAAACTACTTACAGTGTATAGCGCCACAAGAAAAAAAGACAGCGTGAATAAAAAAATAATAGTTTGAAAAAAATATCTTTTGTTTATAGACATATATTACAAATGCGTTTGTGTTATTTGCATTATGCGAGTGCTTAAAATTTCATTGAAATTTAACAATAACTGCATGGCAATTTTAGGTTTACAGGAAGTCATTTGTTCTATGTCGGCCTTGAATAAACTAAGCAAGATAGTTTTTTTTATGCTAGTGGCGCTAACTACTCTTGTTCCTGTTTTTTGATATAAATTGGTTTCTCCAAAAAAAGATCCTGCGGGTAAAATACTAATGTCTGTATTTGTTAAATTGGATTCAGCCTTTGCTTCTTTATAGTGAACTTTTACATTTCCTTCTAAAATGATATAGGCTGCATTGCCCGAGCTGTCTTGTTGAAATATATTTTCTTCTGCTTGATAAGTGCGCTTGTGAAGGTTTTTTAATAAGTAATAAATTTGACCACTGCTTAAGTTTTTTAATAGCTCACACTGTTGTAAACTATGGATATAGATAGCCTCTTTTTGGTAGAGGGCATTGTTCCACAAACTTTTAATCATAGTTCCCATAGAATATCGAGACTGTGAAAATTTGTAAAGAATAAAAACTTTTTGCGAACCCACCCTGCTTGACCTTGGTCTTGCACCAAAGCCCAGTCAGTAGTTAATTTATTAATTTTTAATAATCGCACAGAAGAAAGCGTAAAAAGCACAGGGCTGCTAAGGTTAGGGGTTAGGTGTAAAGAAAGTTTAGGGTTTAAGCTAATCGCTTGTGGCTGAAAGTAAAAGCGGTATTGTTTTTTAGTGGCAACAACGCAAAAGCTACTAAAGACAATCAAGCTTATCCAGTATTTAAAAGTTAATGTGTTTTTTTTATAAACGGACACCAAAGCTTTAAATAAAAATAGCAACAGGCACAATACTAAAAGGCTTGGGCTAAGGTTCCAAGGGCTATTTAACTGCGGCAGGTTAAAGGCTTTTGGTATTTGTTTTGTAGACAACATTTTTTGTTGAACCTCTTTTAGCAGGCTGCTTACTTCAAGAGGGTTGTTAGCGATTTTAGAAGCTTTATATAGGTTTCCTAAGGCTAAGTTATAGTCGCTTTTTTGAAAAGCCAGCTGAGCGTCTTTTAATAAAGGGGAAAGCGTATTTGTCATCTTTGTTTTTGCTTTTTTATAGTAGAAAGCATATAAATAGGGTGAAAGATTACTGTTCTTTTTGTTTATAACTATATCAATAAGGAATTATATGTTAAATGTCAAAAATCTGTCTAAAAAATCTAACCAGCTAATAGAAGAATTAGTAGCAACAAAGTTAGAGGAAAATAACGACATTCAAAATATAAAGTCCGCAGAAGAAGGCAAAGCGGTTTCTTACAAAAAGGCTTTAGAAGAATTGGGTAATGTGCGGGGGCGCCCATTGTTTTACCCGTATTTATCTGCAGGTAAAGGAAAGGGCCCTTTTGTAGAGTTAATGGACGGTTCTGTTAAATTAGATTTAATTAATGCCATAGGGGTTTATTTATTAGGGCACAACTCGCCAATCTTATTAAAAGCTGGTGTAGAGGCAGGTTTAGAAGATGCGATTATGCAAGGAAATTTACAAATAAGCCAAGGCTATTATAAGCTGGCTAGTAAATTAAAAAGCATTGCCTCTAAAAACAGCAGGCTTGAACATGTTTGGATAAGTCCCTCTGGTGCAATGGCTAATGAAAATGCGTTAAAAATTTGCCGACAAAAAAAATCACCAGCTAAAAAAATTATTGCGTTAACCGCCGCCTTTGCAGGAAGAACAACATTCATGGCAGAAATTACCGATAACCCTGCATATAAACAAGGCTTGCCCGCATATGACGAAGTGTTAAGAGTTCCTTTTGTTTCTAGCTATTCTCTTGCACAATGCGAGGCAAACCCCAAGTTGTTAAAGCAAGAGGCCGACAAAGCTTTAGCAGAATTAAAAAAACAAGTTAACGATAACCCGGGCGATATAGCGGCCTTTATGTTTGAATTAATTCAAGGAGAGGGTGGTTTTAAAATAGCAACGCGAGATTTTTGGGTTCCTCTTTTAGAATTTTGCCAAGAAAAGCAAATACCGGTGTGGGTCGACGAGGTACAAACTTTTTTACGCACAGGAGAATTTTTTGCTTTTGAAAAATTACAATTAGGAAAATATATTGATGTATGCACTGTTGCCAAGGCCGTGCAGGTAGGAGCAACTTTTTACACTAAAGCGATGAACCCAAAACCAGGGTTAATTGCCGGAACTTTTGCTAGCTCTTCGGTGGCTTTGTCTGCAGGCTATGCCACCTTAAATTACTTAGAAAAAGAAAACTGTTTAGGAAAGGGCGGTGCAATCGACCGCATTAATACAGAAATGACCGACGCACTAACGGCCTTGTCTAAAGGAAGTTGCAAAGGCTTAATATCTGATATTGGAGGCATGGGGCTAATGATTGCGCTAACTCCTTTAGATGGGTCTAAAGAAAAAACTTTGGCTTTACTAAAAACACTATATAAAAATGGATTAGTTGCTTTTAGTTGCGGACATGGCCCTTATCGATTACGCTTTTTATGTCCAGCCATTTTAACGACCGAGCATATTCAATTAGCAGTTTCTATTTTAGAAAAATCATTAACAGAAGTGTCTAATAGCTTTTAAGGATTTTAGCATGGTATTTATTGTGCGCATTGCAGAGCCCAAAGACGAAGAAGATATTTATAATTTAGCGCAATCGGCGCAATTATTTAATTTACCAGCAGACAAAGATGCTGTGAAAGATCTTATTGCTTTAAGTAAAAAAACGGCAACTAGTGATTTACTGCCAAAAACAGAAGCGCAGTATGTATTTGCTTTAGAAAATTTAGAAACAAAAAAAGTGATTGGTACGGGGCAAGTTAAAGCACAAAAAACTCACGAAGAAAGAGCCAACTACACTTTTAAAATTTTACAAGCAAAAAAAGAAAGTCATTCTTTGGGAATTTCTGTAGATCATAAAAAACTAAAACTAATAGCCGACTGGGAACCTTTAACAGAGTTGGGAGGGCTGGTAATAGAACAAAGTTTTCAAGGATCGCCTTATAGCTTGGGAAAATTATTAAGCTTTGCAAGGCTGTTTTATATTGTTCAATTTTCAAAACGATTTAACGAAAGGCTTTATGTAGAAATCGCTCCAAAGTCTAATGCCTTGTGGGAATCTTTATCTTCTAAATTTATTCCACTAACTTATAAAGAGGCGGATGTAAAAAGCAAAGAAAACCAAGAATTTTTTTCTGCCCTTTTGCCAAAAGAAGACATTTACTTAACCTTGCTTTCCAAACAGGCACAAAAAGACATTGCACAAGCACCAGCCAAAAGCTTGCCGGCTATGAAACTATTAGAAAAAGCAGGCTTTGTATATAGCGACGAAGTAGACCCCTTTGACGGGGGAATTTGTTTGCGAGCGCAAATTAAACATCTATTTTTTTATAATAGTATTTTTCAAACTACTATTTATAGTATGGATGACTTAAACAAGGTTGATAAAAATTCAGAAGACACCGATAAAAAATTTTTTGTATCCGTGGGCGATGCTAAAAGTTTTCGATGTGTTTTAATTCGACCATCTAAAGTATTTTATGTTAACTCTAAAGTACAAATTTGTTGTGAAAAAGAAATTTTAAATGCATTGCAGGTTAAAAGCGGAGAAAGCGTTACGGCTTTTTCTTTATAACAAAACTTGATTAGACAAAGGGGTTGTATGAAAAATTTAGAAATACCTTATAAAGGATTTTATTTTAATTCAAAGTTTCACGCGATAAAAAATTTTGACGATCAGTGGGAGGTGCGCTCCCCCTCCAATTTAGAAGACACAGTAATGCGGGTTAGCAGCAATAAAAGTTTGTTAAAAGAGGTGTGTGTTGCAGCTCATAAAGCCTCTACTTTGTGGAAGTATAAAAGTTTAGAAGAGCGAATTGGTTATATGGAAAAAGTAAAAGCTTTGTTTGTTAAAAATGTGGATGTAATAGCTAAGGTTATTGCACGAGAAACGGGCAAGCCGCTATGGGAATCCACAGGAGAAGCTAAGGCCTTGGCTTCTAAAATTACTGTGACCATAGAGCATTCGCTAAAGTTAGTGCGCACAGAAAAGATAGAAAACATTTTACCTCAAGTTACAGGATTAACGCAGTTTAAACCACAGGGGGTGCTTGCGGTTATTGGTCCATTTAATTTTCCCGCGCATTTGGCAAACGGGCATATTATTCCCGCCTTACTTACAGGAAATACGGTTATTTTTAAGCCTTCAGAAAAAACTCCGGCCACGGCACAGATTTTAACAGAAATGTTTCATCAAGCAGGCTTACCCCAAGGAGTATTTAATTTGGTTCAAGGCCAAGCGCAGTTAAGCCAATCTTTAGTGGAGCACGAATTAGTAGATGGTGTTTTGTTTACAGGCTCTTATGATGTAGGGCTAAAAATAAAAAAACAATTATTAAATCATCCCAGCAAAATACTAGCTTTAGAAATGGGAGGCAAAAACTCTAGTTTAGTGTGGAAAGACACAAACATTAAAAAAGCCGTTTATGAAAACATAGTAGCTAGCTTTATTACTTCGGGACAAAGGTGCTCTTGCACTAGTCAAATTTTTATTCACGAATCGGTATATGATAAATTTACAGAGGCTTTTATAAAAGGCATTGCTAATATTAAAATCGGTCATTGGGCGGACCCGGTATTTATGGGCCCTTTAATTGATCAACAAGCAGTGAGCCGTCATTTAAGCGCGCAAAAACAAGCAGTGGCCGAAGGCGGGGAATTATTGCTACAAGGAAAGGCTTTAGAGTTACAACACAAAGGGCATTATGTAGGCCCAGCGGTTTTTGGTTTTTCAGAATATAAAAAAACTTCTGTATACCAAAACAGCGAATGGTTTTCCCCCCAAGTAAGTTTATACAAAGTTAAAGATTTTGATCAGGCCAGCTTTATAATTAATAGTTCTGGCTTTGGTTTAGTGGCGTCTTTATTTAGCAATGATGAAGTGTTACACAATAAAGCATTTTTAGATTGGAAGGTGGGCCTGTTAAATATTAATCGAGCAACCACGGGGGCTAGTTCTCGCCTTCCCTTTGGAGGTTTAGGTAAGTCGGGAAACCACAGGCCTTCGGCGCATTTTTCTGTACAATATTGCACCACTCCCGTAGCTTTATTAAAAAGCGATGATAGTTTTTTGGGGTCTAACATGACAGGATTTTCTTTTTAAACTAAGCAATTATTAATTATGCGCATATTTTTTTTAACTACAGTAAGTGTTTTTTTGTCTTTGGGCTGCGCAAGGCAATTGCCTGATTTTTTTACCGAAAAAGAAAAGCAGGTTGTTGTAGATATTAAACCAGAACAAGGTTTTCACACCCTTAACGCAAATTTACAAAAACAATCTTTGGTTAGGTATCCTTTTATTTTTAAAGCCGTGGCTAAAATTACCAGCATGGATAAAAATGTGCGCCCAGGGGAGTATGTTGTTTCTAATAAATGGTCGTATTTAAAATTATTAAAAATTTTTAAACAGGGTTCGCGACGAAAAATAAACTTAACTATTCCAGAGGGATTTAATATTTTTCAAATTGCAGAGCTGCTAGAGCAAAAACAACTAGGCAAAGCTAAAGTATTTTTGCAGCTATGTACAAGCACTAAATTTGTTAAACAAATTTTTAAAAAACATAGCCCCGAAAAACAATGGCCAACTAATATTTTTAGTTTAGAGGGGTATCTTTTTCCAGACACATATCATTTTTATAAATACGATTCTGAAAAAAGCATTATTAACACTTTAGTTGCAAAGTTTTTTTTTAATTATCAAAAACTGGCATTAAAAAAACATAGCAAGCTTAGCCGACACAAAGTTATTACTATGGCAAGCATTGTAGAAAAAGAAACCGGACAAGCCAAAGAAAGAGCTTTAATTGCGGGGGTATTTTTTAACCGCTTAAAAAAAGGAATGCGATTACAAACCGACCCCACTATTTTATATGGAATGTGGGTTAACGGATCTAAAAGCAATAATATTCGCAGAAAAGATATTTTAGCTTATACCAAATATAACACTTATCGCATTAAGGCTTTGCCCATAGGGCCTATTGCTAATCCGGGGACAAAGGCAATTCAAGCGGTTTTTTTTCCTAAAAAATCTAGCTTTTTATATTTTGTAAGTAAAAATAATGGAGAGCATGTTTTTACATCTACTTATCAAGAGCATTTAAAATATGTTCGTCAGTATCAATTGCGAAGAGCACGAAGAGCACGAAGAGCACGAAGAGTACCAAAAACACTTGCGCCAAAGTAAAAGTAGTTTTTTAAATTATTTTCTGTAAAGAAATACCAAAGAATTAGTGTCGTAATTAAAGTTATAAATACTTAAATGACCTTTTTGATTTTTATCAAAGCCCACCGAAACAATATCCAATACCCCATCATTGTTAATGTCACTGAGCGCTAAATTAGAGGATTGTGTAGCAAATTGAAAGTAACCATCGTGGGGGTCTTGTAACTTTACTTTTGATAACAGGGGTTGAGCGTTACGCTGTTTTACACCGTACACCTCTAAAAACAAACCTTGAGAAGTTTGAATTTTTACTATTTTTATAGGTTGCTTTGCAACAACCTTAGATATTAAAACACTAGTTACTTTTCGAAACGGCGAATTAATTAAACTATAAGCTTGTTTTTTTAAATCAGCATTAAAGGCCAACATAAAATTAAGGCTTAATATACCTAAGATAGCTAGGCTAAAAAGAATGTGTTTTTTAAAGGCTTTTAATTTATGCATATTATTAAGTGTGTTTTTAAACTTCAAATAGATATCGGTTTTTTAAGCCGTTATATTTAAGTTTTTTGTCGAAAGTATCGGTAGCTATACTCTAGTCCAGAGGCAACACTTAAAATACTGGCAATCCATAAAAGGGCGTATCCTAATGGAAAAAATAAAGAAGTAGAAAGTAGGGGGATATGTGTAAGGGCGTTATACATCCAACCTTTGCCGGTGCTTATATCTAAATATTGAGACGCGAGTAGCAGGGGAACCGAAACCATTTGCAAAGCTGTTTTAAGTTTACCTAATGGGCGAGCGAAAATAATAATTTGATTAGAGGCGGCAACACTTCTTAACCCTGCAATAAGCGCATTTCTCATTAATAAAACAATTAAAATCGCAGGGCTAATAAGGTGGTTATAGGTTAGGGCAAAAATGCAAACTTGCATTAAAACTTTATCGGCTAGGGGGTCCATTAATTTACCCAGCTGACTTTCTTCGTTAAACTTACGAGAAAGGTAGCCGTCTAGCCAGTCGGTTAAAGCGGTGGGAATAAATAAAAAAAAGGCTATCTGATAACCTTGAGCAGTGTTTAACAAAATAAAATAACCGATTAGGGGAGAGAGTATAATCCGTAAATAGGTGGCCATCATGGCAAAGTTGTATTTTTTTTTGTACATGTTATTTATATACAGTTATTTATGAAAAATAAAAAGTCTGGAAGTATCAAAAAAAATCTCCCTTTTTCCATGGGAGAAATTGTACCCTTGTTTATTGACTCTGTGGCCACTGGCGGCGCGGGAGTTGGTCGCTACGAAGGCTTTGTGGTTTTTACTCCTTTTACTTGTCCTGGAGACAATGCTTTGGTTCGCATTGTACGCATTAAAAAAAACTTTGCACAGGCCGAGCTAGTGAGTATAAAAAAGCCCGCAGACACCAGAATATCTCCAAAGTGTGTTGTGTTTCAAAAATGTGGAGGCTGTACTTGGCAGCATATTTCTTACAAAGAACAGCTACTGCAAAAACAACAGATTTTAGAATCAGCACTGAAGAAAAAAATACCACTTCCCTTAGAGGTGATAAAAAATATTGTACCTAGCCCCAAACAGTGGAATTACCGAAACCGCGTGCAGTTAAAAGTGGACCAAAAAGGAAACTATGGGTTTTATGAAAAAAAATCGCAAAGCTTAGTTAAAATTAAAGATTGCCCCATAGCAGACACGGCTTTGTTTCGAGAAATAGATAAATTTATTTTAAGCCTTACGGGCAAGGCTTTGCTAAACAGTAAGGCGTCGGCCACGCGAAAAAAGCAGCAACATCAAAAGGTAGAGGTGTATTTGTCTGAAGACAATAAAGTGCAATATCAGGTGGACAGCGTGCAATTACAAAAAAGTAAAAACACTTTTGCCCAAGTTAACCAAGGGGTTAATCAAATTCTTATTTGTAATGTATTAAAGCATTTAAAAACCCACATTATGCCCAATCAAACGGTGTATGATTTATACTGTGGGCATGGTAATTTTACTTTTCCCATAAGCAAGACACTTCAGCCAAAAGAAATTATTGGAGTAGAGTTAAGTTTAAGTGCTATACAAAGAGCTAAAAAAGAAGCCTTAGATAACAAACACGATAGAGTAAAATTTATTGCACAAGATGTTCAACAGTTTTTACAAGAGTGCACAAAGCTTAATGGCCCAGTATTGTTAGACCCCCCTAGAATTGGCTGTGACCAAGGAGTGCTGCATTCTTTAAGAGAGTTAAAACCTTCTGTAATTTTTTATATTAGTTGTAATCCACAAACTTTGGCTAGAGATTTAGAAATTATAAATGGAACAGACGCGCTTTACAAAACTATATTAGTGCAAGCTTACGATATGTTTCCCCAAACAGACCATGTAGAAAGTTTAGTGATTTTAAAATTACAAAACTAATATTTAAAAAAAATTTTTTAATACAATAAAAGGTGGGGGTGTAAATACACCCCCTTATGGGAAAAGGATAAATAATAAGCCGGATTTTGTTGCCTTTTAAGTCCATACGCTTAAAAGTGTTCTGCCATTCATCTAGAAAAACCATTGCTGATTTTTTCATGCGGTCTACCCGAAGATTTTGCGCTAGTTACGCTCAGGCATCTTCCTATTTAACCTTGCTACGCACAGAGTTTAGCTGTTTTCACTCTGGTCACTTTTTAAAAGGAACTTCCCCTGATAAATACAAACGCGCCAGACATTCTTTCTGTTCCACTGGTCCTCACCTTTCGGTGGAAGGCCGTTAGCCTTTGTGCCACTATTTGTAGTCCGGACTTTCCTCCCCTTGCTCAAAAAGAGCAAAGAGCGACAGAATTTTTATCCTCCGGGTTACTAAATAACACACTTTAAGGGCTTTGCAATTTTTTTGTTATTGTAAAGTAATGCCAAAAGGCCTTTCTGCTTTAACAGAAAATTTTGGCAAACTGCGTCCTTTTTTAGAGAAAAAGCTAATTTTTTTAATTAGCCATTCAGAACTCATGTGTAAAAAATAAGCATTTTTTAAAAAAATGGATTTATTTTTAAAGTGGCTGCCTTTGGTTTTTTTTATCTGAGAAATGGGAATAAAAATGGGATCAATAAAATTAATATTTTTAGAAACATTACATAAAGCGGTTAACCTCATTTCTATAGGGTCACCACTAAAACTAACATTGCTAGAGTGTAACACTAACTGCAAGTGCGAGTAATGTTCGCACACTAAATTACTAACGGAGCTATCCATGCTAATGTGCCCTAAGTAAAGCTGTAGCCCATTTTGTTTTTCTGTAACATAGGCTCGGTCCACAAGGCTTTGTTGTTCAAATACCTCGGGGTGAATAGAAACCAATTTGGATAAATCAAAGTGCGAGCTAACAGAGGCCAATTGTCTTTTTGGTTTTGTAAAATTGTTGTAAACCACACCATTCCAAGACTCGTGGCCTTGAAAAACGCCAAAGCTCCACAAGCCTATTGTGGTCATGGCAGCAACACTATATTTAAGGCACTTGTTCATAGCAGGCTTTTCGGCACATCACGAAAAAAAATAAAACGGCCTTATTTTTGCGCTAGCTCGACAAAGGTCCTAACCATACAACCCGTTGCCGCCTTGGCAGGGGAATATTTTACACGATTGGCCGAGTTCCAAGCCGTTCCTGCAATATCAAAATGAGCCCAGGGAATGTTTTTATCCACAAAGTAAGATAAAAAAGCTGCCGCGGTAGAACTGCCTGCGCCACGAGAGGAAGATATGTTTGCTAAATCGGCAAATTGCCCCTTCATATCTTGGCGATGAAAGTTATCCAAAGGCATATGCCAAACTTTTTCTCCGGCAAGCTTTGCAGCGCTTTGAATTTTTTGCACCACTTTTTTATCATTACTAAAAACACCGGTATAAATATTTCCCAAAGCAACCAGTATTGCTCCTGTTAAGGTGGCTACATCATAAATGGCTTTTGGATTTAATTCGCAAGCGTAATTTAAAGCATCCATTAAAATTAAGCGTCCTTCTGCATCGGTATTTAATACCTCTACTGTTTTTCCGGACCGCGCGGTAATAATATCACCGGGTTTTATAGCGTCGCGACTAACTAAATTTTCCGAACTAGGAACTAGCCCAACAACATTCACTTTTAAATTTAATTTTGCAATAGCAAGCATGGCCCCAATAACATTGGCCCCTCCACACATATCGTATTTCATATCTTGCATTCCTGCCGAAGGTTTAATAGAAATTCCACCGGCATCAAAAGTTAAACCTTTTCCAACAAACACAACGGGCTTTTTACTTTTAGCTGCGCCTTTATATTCCATAATAATAAAGCGAGGGTCTTGAGAGCTTCCTTGTGTTACCGCCAGTAAGCCACCCATTTTTTCTTTTTTTATGCGCGCTTTATCCCATGTAGAAACTTTTAACTTAGTATTTTTTGCAGCCTTAGTAACTTCGTTTGCTAATATAGTTGGTGTCATGTGGTTACCAGGTTGATCGCCTAAGTATTTAGAAAAATTAATACAGCTAGATAAAATATTTGCTGTTTCTATAGATTTAACAATTACTTTATTTTGCAAAGCTTTTGTGTTGGTAATATTTAAGGGCATGTCTTTTGGAAGTGTTGTTTTTTCTTTATGCATTAAGGGTTGGTAAGACATTAACCCCCATGCCTCTAAAAATGCGGTTAATTGGCTTTTATAATTTTTATGTAAACCCATCCA
>VSKW01010542.1_pt1 | contig 19103 bp, 19 predicted proteins | sample 4798611 | NCBI WGS metagenome assembly VSKW01 (sample SAMN12179536, study PRJNA552185) | sponge metagenome | biome: deep-sea hydrothermal plumes; feature: spots directly above weak diffusing fluid; material: sea water; isolation source: sponge from the Crane site of a hydrothermal vent ...
CGGACTTTCCTCACCACCTTCTTACGAAGCCAGCGCGATGACCCAACCATCCGACGCCATTTGGGTTTAGACTTTATGGATAAGGTCGTCAATAATTGATTGCAGGATTGATTGCAGAGTGGCACAGGCGATACCATCAATTTTTTGCGGCATAAAGTGTCGTTGGAAGGCGATTATCACTTGCTGCATTTTCCCCCCAAAGATGCCATCGCAGACAATATCATAGCCATAGGTGGCGAGGTTTTGTTGCAGCGCCATCACAGCCTCCCCCGCATTCTCCCCCGCATTCCCCATATACAAGGGCGGCACATTAAGCGGCATATTATTATCCACCCAAACCCCTATGCCTTTGCTGGCGAGGTGTTGCCAATCTAGGGCTTCGCCCGGATCGCGTTTGCGATAGGGGGCGACATCACTATGCCCCAATATATGGCGAGGCGGGATATTATGCCGTGCCATAATCTCTTGTGCGAGGGTGATGAGTGCGTCTATTTGTGCGGCGGGATAGTCTGCCATCACATCGCCTTTATGTCCCTCGTGTTGTAGTTCAATACCGATGGAGGCGCTGTTGATGTCTTGCACCCCCCTCCACGATGCCACACCCGCATGCCATGCGCGGCGGTCTTCTTTGACGAGGTGAAAGATTTTGCCTCCCTCATCTATCAGATAATGGGCGGAGACTTTTGCCGCCCCATCGCAAAGTTTTTGCAAAGCCAGTTGCGCATTTTTCATATCGGTATAATGCACGAGCAACATATCTATGGAACGTTGGCGCACATCGTGATTGGGTGAGGGATACCACACCATAGATTACAACACCGACCCTGCGGGTGCTACTTCTCGTTTGCGCAAGGCTATCATAAGCACACCGAACAGAGTGATGCTGCCGCCTATCCAGAAGCGCATACTCAACTCGTCCCCCCACACGAGCACGCCGAATATCACGCCGAATACTGGTGCCATAAGTGTTAGTGGTGAGATGACAGAGACATCATATTTTTTGAGGAGATAATACATGCCTGCGTGTCCGATGAGGCTGGCACCAAAGGCGGTAAACGCCACCCCACCCCACGCGACCCAGCTGGCAGATTGCAAGACTTCTATATGATTATCTTCAAACACTAATGACACAGCGAATAAGGGGGCGAAGCTTAAAGTGGCTATCCATGCTTGCATTTGATAGACGCCGATTTGTCTTATCTGTTTCATTAATATCGTGCCGTAAGCCCCCAATATGGCGGAGCCCAGCACCAACCATATACCGATGCGTTCGTCTGCGACGGCGGGGTCAAAACTGATAATGACCACGCCTACAAAGGCGGCGAGGATACCGAATAGGCGACGCCCCCCTATTGTTTCGTTCAATAAAAAGACGGATAGCACGGTACTTATCGGCACACCTAATTGCGTAACGACAGCGACGGCGGATACATTCTCCGCCACTTTCATACCACCATAAAATAGCACGAAATGTGCCGAGCCTAGAAAGAAGGATAGCATTAAAATATAGGGCATACGCCCCGGCACTATTTTTAAGAACGGCAACAGCAGCAAGCATAATAATAAATAACGTAGCCCTGTGAATAATATGGGGGGGATTTCTTCCACAGCCGCCTTACCAGCGACAAAGGTGAAGCCCCAAATGACGCAAATAACAAACAACATCAGGAAGTGTTTTATAGACATAAATAGGCTATAGCATATTTAACGATATTTAATATAGGAAAGAATATGCCCGCTTTACTTTTTGATTTAGACGGAACGCTAGCCGACACCGCGCCAGATTTATGCGCCGCGATGAACCATGTGCTGGGGCAATATGGACACGCCGCCATCAGCATTGCTGCGATGCGCGCCATGATAGGCGGCGGGGCGCGGGTTATTTTGCAGCGCGGGTTCAATGCTTGCGGCGTAGATATAACGCCAACGGAATTGGATAAAGCGACAGAGTTATTTCTCACCTATTATGATGACAATATAGATGTGCATACAAAACTATATCCCCATGTTTTATCGGTGTTAGAGGCGGCACAAATGGCGGATATAAAAATGGCGGTGGTCACGAATAAACGCGAAGGCTTATCGGCGAAACTTTTATATCGTTTGCATATACACCGATATTTTATAACATTGGTCGGCGGTGATAGTTTGCCAACACGAAAGCCCGACCCCGCCCCCATAGCGGAAGCCTTGCGCCGTTTGCAAGTTCCCCCGCAAGAGGCGGTGATGATTGGCGATAGTGAAGCCGATGTTGAGGCGGCGAAGGCGGCGGGTGTCGCTTGTGTCTGCGTCAGTTTTGGCTATACACAAACCCCGCCTGCCCAATTGGGGGCAGACGCTTTGATAGATGATTTTGCGGAATTAATCCCCACCTTGCAGAGGCTTAAACCTACTTTATACAGCGTCTTTGATGTCAAGTGAATCGCGCAGTTCGCGTTTCACAAACTTACCACTGGCATTGCGAGGCAAAGATTCTGTGCGGAACCAAATATAACGCGGCACCTTAAACTTGGCGACAAGTTTGGCGCAATGGGCGCGCAGTTCTTCGCTTGTTAGGGTGGCACCTTGTGCGATGACAACGGCGATACCCACTTCTTCGCCCATTCTATCGTCTGGCACACCAAAGGCGGTGCATTCTGCCACGGCATTATGTTTGAAAACGGTGCTTTCAATTTCCGCACAATAGATATTTTCCCCGCCACGCAAGACCATATCTTTGACACGATCCACGATGTAGATAAAACCTTCTTCATCTATGCGCGCGATGTCGCCTGTGCGTAGCCAGCCATCTTGTATGCTTTCTGCTGTCTCTTCCGCCCGATTGAGATAGCCTTTAATAACATTAGCACCTTTGACGCAAAGTTCCCCTACTTCGCCTTGCGCCAAATCATTGCCATCGGCATCAATACATTTGCCTTCAAGAGTTGGCACTAATGGTCCGGCACTTTCGGGGCGGTCAATAAAGTAATCGTTGGCAACGGCAGTGATGATGCCGCAAACTTCTGTCATACCATAACCAGTGGCGGCTTTGCCATTCGCTAGGGCGGCATCAATCTTGCCGACCAAATCTGGCTGTAATTGTGCGCCACCGCCCCCCAAAGCCGTTAAGGATGATGTGTCGTATTTTTCAAAATCAGGGTGCGCCAAAATTTCGCGCGCCATAACAGGCACACCACTTATGCCCGTAATTTTTTCGCGTTCTACCAGTTTTAGTGCCTCGCCAGCGTCCCATTTATACATATGCACCAATTTACCACCTGTTAATGTTGCAGGTTGGGCGGCGCAATTATTCGCCGTCACATGGAATAAGGGTGTTGTCACAAGGGCGACGGTGACAGGCATATTTTCGGGGCTTGGCATTTGGTCTTCCGTGCCCGCCGTGCGCGCCAATGCCTTCGCCGTGCACAAATTCATAAACGCGATATTCATTATATTGATAACACAGCCGCGTTGCGTTAGCTGCGCCCCCTTCGGGCGACCCGTTGTGCCAGAGGTGTAAAAAATACACGCATCTTCATCACCATCAATCTGCGCATCGGGCATTGTGCCACCTGTCGCTTTGACATCGGCATAATCCACCACATCGCTAGGGCAGTTTTTCGCCCGCACCGCGACCACTTTCATATCGCCAAAGGCACTACGTATCGTTTGGAATATCTTTAGGCGTTCCTCATCGCAGATTAATAATTTCGGAGACGAATCTTGCAACGCATATTCCATTTCATCACCGACCCACCACGCATTCATACCAACAACCGCCACCCCGATAGAGGTTAGCGCCCAATAAACCAGCATCCATTCAGGATAATTACGCATCGCCACCGCAACCCTATCGCCCTGTTTAATGCCTTGCGCTAATACCCAATTCGCTATGCTCGCCGTTTCCGCATGGGCTTGCGCATACGTCCAACGTTCGCTCTCATAGACTAAATAATCACGTTCGGCATAGCCTGCGCTCAATAACCACACATCACGCAAAGATGAGGGCGCACCCGTAAATGTCTTTAAGGTTTGCCCGCGCACTTCAATCTCGCCTTGTGCAAACATACTATCTGGGGCAAGCATTTCCGCCCGAACGTCTCTGAGTTCTTTATACATTATTGGTATCCTCCCTTTTCGTTGATAGGATTTTACTCATTGCGGGATTAAGAGCAAGTATTTTTTTAACCAAAAGATTCTCGTTTTGGGAGCAAGCACCATTTACTGCACCTTCGCAAAGCCCTGTCTGGCTTTGTGAGGTGGCAAATCTATAAACCACCCCCTTATTAAATAAAACTTGACAACACCCTGAATTTCCGCTTTCATAGACAGCAAAGGAAAAATCAGATTTATAATCTTATAGAAGGACTAAAAAAATGGAAATTAGAAATATAACATTCTTTTCTCATAGAGATGGTCATACAAAGCAATTCAAAATTATAACAGATTTCTTTGCGCTTAAGTATGCAGACGAGTTGTACACATTTGAGGAAGTAGACACAAAGGACGAGGCTGACTTTGTTATTGTGAATAACATAACTGCCTTTAATGAAAAGCAAAGCACAAAGAATCCCCCCTTGTCCGTTCCCCTTGATGCATTTGAAACGCAAGGGCAGGGTACTGATTTGCTTGCAGATGTCCTACTGGTTAGACTTAATGCCCTACCGCCAGAAGGAACGGTGGTGGTGCCACCACCACCACCTGTGGAACCGACAATAATAAATTGGGCTATTCTTACAGAAAATGATGCACACTCAACGCAATTGGCGGAACTCTTAGCTACCTATGCAACGTCTACTGCAGATTCTGACACACCTTACACATTTGCGAAAACATCAGACCTTGAATCTGCCGACATTATTTTTGGGTATGACATATCTGCGTATAATGCGCCTATTATAGAGCGTAATGATAACGCACCAAGAGTGCCTGGTGTGCATACATCAAGAGAAGCCCTTGCACCATCAGAGACAATTGAATTTAAGGACACTAGCGATTATCGTATTCTAACTTCGGTGGTATCAGCAATTGAGGCGCCAACAGCACCAACAGCACCACCACCCCTACCCACACCTACAGTGGAGATTAAATTAGGGGCGCAGTTTCTAGATTCAGATGGCACTAGAACTATAGAAACAATTGATTTACCAGAAACTGGCATAGCATTAGAGGTATTTACAGATGATGTGCCCACAACAGCCACATTAAAAGATTTGCTTGAGAGCGGTTTGCTAGAGGCTGATTTTAACACCTCTGGTGCCAATAAATTGCTGACACTTAAATATGTAGATATTGACGGCGTTGAAAGTACTGTGAATATCAACACAACCTCAACGAGAGATAGTGCAGAAGAATTAGCCACTGTTTTAGCTAGAACGGGCGATATTCAAATATCTATAAATTCTAATGTTGTCGCCCCTGCTGTTAATAACGCCCCCGTTGATATTGTTTTCAATCTGCGCAATGCCGATAAAGACATAACCCTTGAAGATAGCGGTACAGCAATTTCAGTGGCTGATTTTTTCGCCGTAGATTCTGATGATTCTGCTATAACCTATGCCTTAAAGACAGGTAACGAGACCAGCACAAATACCCGCCTCAATAATATTGCCTTTACCGATAGCGGCTTCACAATTCTTGAGGATAACAATTATGGCAAACAAGTATTGCAATTCACTGGCGATAAAGACGATTACGCTGATAATGAATGGGTGCGAGCAACAATCATCGCCACAGACACTTCAAGCAACTCCTATGAAGAAACAATCTATTTCCAAATAGACGACCCAGACGTCATTTAATAAAGGGGAGCCAACCTCCCCTTTATCGGCTTTGCTAGGCACAAAGCCTTGTTGGGCTTTTCAGGGTGGCAAATCTATAAACCACCCCCCTTATAAGAGAATCCTTGACCGCAAGCCCTAGTTCGGGCAAAACAAAGGCGGATACATTAAAGGAGGAAAACCCATGAAATTAGATTTTACAGATAAAGTAGTGATTGTCACCGGCGCTGGTGGTGGTCTGGGGCGTTGCCATGCATTAGATTTTGCAAAACGCGGCGCGAAAGTTATCGTCAATGATTTAGGCGGCACGCTTGATGGCTCTGGCGGTTCTTCAGATGCGGCAGAGGCTGTGGTGGCAGAAATCAAGGCTGCTGGAGGCGAGGCAATTGCCAATGGCTCCTCCGTGACCGATGATACGGGCGTTGCCAATATGGTGTCGCAAGCGATGGACGCTTATGGTCGCATAGATGTGCTCGTTAATAATGCGGGTGTGTTGCGTGATAAAAGTTTTGCGAAAATGGAAATCAGTGATTTCTCATTTGTGGTTGATGTGCATTTATTCGGCACATTAAAACCGACCAAAGCCGTTTGGCCTATTATGAAAGAGCAAGGCTATGGGCGCATTATGGTGACGACTTCTTCATCTGGTCTTTATGGCAATTTCGGGCAATCTAATTATGGCGCGGCTAAAATGGGTGTTGTTGGGTTCATCAATACTTTGAAACTGGAAGGGGCGAAAGATAATATCCATCTTAATGCTCTTGCCCCTGTCGCTTGGACTCGTATGACATCAGAACTTATGGCACCCGAAATGGAAGAGCGGCTACAGCCCGATCTCGTAACCCCTGCGGTCGTGTTTATGTGTTCAGAGGGTGCGCCTACGGGGCAGATTATTTGTGCGGGTGCGGGTGTGTTCGCCGCCGCCGCTATCATAGAAACACGCGGCAAATATATCGGCAAAAATGCTAGTGCAGAGGATGTCGCCGAAAACTGGGCGGAAATCTCGCAAATCAATGACCAAGCGGAAGCCCTAACCCATGGCGGGGAACAATCGCGACGCTTCTTTGAACTCATACAAGCAGCCGAAGGCAAATAAAGAGGAGGGCTGATGCGCCCCATACTCATCTCTACCCTACTCATGTATGGGCTATGGCTGGCGCTGTCCGACCAATACACCCCCCTATTCTTAAGTCTGGGCGCGGGTAGCGCAGTCGGGGTATCGCTGATTGCCTATCGCATGGGCGTGCTAGATGCGGAAGGCTTGCCTTTATCCATATTATGGCGGCTACCCCGCATCACAGCATGGTTGGTCTGGGAGATATTGAAATCCAATATCATTGTCGGGCGATATATCTTAAACCCGCGCGCTGTCGCCCCTGTCGTTATGCGTATCAAAGCCACACAAAAAAGCAAAGCCGCCCTTGTCACACACGCTAACTTTATCACTCTGACACCCGGCACCGTAACCATCGCCGTCAATGAAGCACAAAACGAAATACTGGTGCATGGGCTATCCCGCGCCTTTCTGGACGAGGCGATGATGAACCCACAAATCAATCTGCTGGAGGGCAAATAATGCTGCTAGAGATAAATCTTATCACTATCAGTTTCTGGACAGGAAGCGGGTTATTGATATTGGGATTGGCTGCCCTTGTCGCTTTTGCGCGCGCCATACAAGGACCTACGGCTTTTGATAGATTGCTCGCCATCAACATTATCGGCACAATCGCTGTGCTGGTGGTGTGCCTTTATGGGTTCTTTGATGGGCGCCCTGCTTTCCTAGATATTGCTTTGCTCTATGCTTTTATAAATTTTATCGCAACGATTGCGGTGCTACGCTTCTTCCGCTTCGGCACTCTGGGGGAAGAAGGCAGTGCCGCCAGCAAAAGCCGAGAGAACGATGATATATGGGGTAATCTCAATGACTGAAATGGGCAGCAGCACATGGGATATTATCCGCTTTTGCATCGGCATAGCCTGTTTAGGCATAGGGTGTTTGCTAACCCTGCTCGGCGCGATTGGTATGTTGCGGCTTCGCGATGTCTATCAACGTATGCATGGCGCGGGAATTGTAGATACAGGGGGCGCGGGGCTGGTGTTATTCGGCTTGCTTTTACTCAGCCCTGATTGGCAAACCAGTGTGCGCCTTATAATGATTGGCGCAGTTCTTGTTTTCACCGCCCCCACCGCCACCCATGCGATTGCTCGCGCCGCCAGATTTGCAGGCATTAGACCAGAACTTGCCCATGAAGAAAAAGAGACCTCATCATGATTGGCGATTTACTCATCAATGTTGGCGCTGTTAGTCTGCTGGCGATTTTTGCTTTTTGGATTTTACGCACGCGCTATCTTGTTGGGGTTGTTGTGGTGTCAGGTGCTTTTTCTTTGACGGCGGCGGCGTTATTCGTGGTGCTTGATGCGGTTGATGTCGCCTTTACCGAAGCGGCAGTCGGGGCGGGTATTGCTACCGTTTTAGGATTGGCGACGTTGACTTTCGTTCCCCATTTTGAAAAACCACATCGCTTTAAGGGGGCGGCATTAGGCATATCGTGGTTCCCCGCTTTGTTGGCGGTGGCGACAGGATTATTATTGACCCTTGCCGTTTCTGACCTACCCCGCTTTGGTAGTGCCGATGCCCCTATCCATAATCATGTGGCACCCCATTATATCAATGAAAGCCCAAACGAGATTGGCATACCGAATATCGTGACCGCTATTCTCGCCAGCTATCGTGGCTATGATACATTGGGCGAAGTCATTGTCATATTCACTGCCGCGCTGGCTGTGTTGGTCTTACTGGTCGGCAGAACCCGCTCGCGCCGCGACAAACAACGCAAAGGCAGGAGGCAATAATGCATGATGATCCCGTCGTTCGCATTGTTGCGAAAGTGCTTATCCCCTCCATTATGCTGTTTGCCTTCTATGTGCAATTTCACGGCGATTTTGGTCCGGGTGGGGGCTTTCAAGCAGGGGTGATTTTCGCCAGTGCCTTTATTTTGCACGCGATAATATTCGGTTTGAATCGCACCCGCCATGTCTGGGCGTTTCGCCCTAATCTGGCAGTCTTATGTGTGGGGGTGTTGCTTTATGGTGGCACGGGCATTCTTGGTATGTTGGGGGGTGGCAATTTCCTCAATTATAATGTGCTGGGGGATACACCACAAGCGGGGCAACATCTTGGCATATTACTTGTGGAGTTAGGGGTGGGTATGTCTGTTGCCGCCTCTATGGTTATGTTGTTTTTCGCCTTTGCCGGACGCGCCACACATAATCGCTTCCTATCCAGTAAGGAACGAAATGATGAGTGATATGGGGCAAGTTTTCGGACACTGGAATGTCTATCTCGTTATTTTCTTGATGATGCTCGGTTTTTACACCCTGATTGCCAGAGGCAATATGGTGAAAAAAATGGTCGGGCTGAATGTGTTTCAAACATCGGTGTTTATTCTTTATATCTCTATGGGCAAAATAGATAATAGCACAGCGCCTATTTTGACGGATAATCCATTGGCGATTTATGCCAATCCCCTACCCCATGTTTTGATATTAACCGCCATTGTTGTTGGGGTGGCGACAACGGCACTGGGCTATGCCCTTATTATTCGTATCTATGAAAACTTTGGCACAATAGAAGACCACGAACTCGTTGATTTTATGGAAGATGAGGAAAACACACTATGAATATCGCCCCGCATTTTCCGATTTTGCAAATCATCGTGCCATTGCTGGCAGCACCTTTGGCGGCGATGTCTTTATTATTCGGGCAAGTGCGGATGCGCCATTTAGCATGGGGGGTGACGACTTTATCACTGGCAATAGCATTTTTTATATCGCTGGCTTTGTTTGTGCAAGTCCAATCAGGCGGCACTATCAGTTATGCGCTGGGCGATTGGCAAGCCCCGATAGGCATTGTCTATATCGTTGATAGCGCCTCGTCTTTTATATTGCCTTTAATTTGTGGCATTGCCTTAGTGGCAACGCTCTTTGCACCGCGTTTATTGAAAGATGAAATATCCCTACACGACCAGCCGATTTTCTATACGCTATGGCTCTTAACCATTGCGGGTATGTTGGGGCAAGTCATCACAGGTGATGCGTTTAATATATTTGTGTTTTTGGAAATCACATCGCTATCGGCTTACGCTTTGATTGCGCTGGGTGTCGGGCGAGATAGACGCGCCCTACCCGCCGCCTTCAACTATCTTATTCTTGGCACACTCGGCGCGACATTTTATGTGATAGGCATTGGCTTGCTCTATATGTTGACAGGCACACTCAACCTTGATGATTTGGCAACACGACTGCCCGCCCTCGCCGATAATAACGCCGCCGCAGCCGCCCTCGCCTTCATCAGCATTGGTTTGTTTTTGAAAATGGCATTGTTTCCGTTGCACTTCTGGCTCGTGCCCGCCTATGGCTATGCCCCCTCTATCGTTAGCGTATTATTGGCGGCGACCGCTACAAAAGTTTCCGTCTATGTATTGATACGCTTTTTATTCGGTGTGTTCGGGGTGGAGTTTGACGGCATCGCAACATTAGGCAGTGTCATTATATTGCTTGGGGTGTTGGGGGCATTGGTCGGGACGCTCGCCGCTATATTTGAACGCGATATAAAACGTCTTTTGGCGCAATCCTCTATCGCGCAATTAGGCTATATGGCGATAGGTATTGGGTTGATGAGCCACGCAGGATTAACAGCCGCCTTTATCCATCTGTTTAATCACGCTTTGATGAAAGGGGCTTTGTTTATCGGGCTGGGGGCTTTGGGGCTGGGCTTGCTCGGCACAAAGAAAGCGCGGCTGACACTAGATAATATACGCGGCGCAGGACGCGCCGCCCCCATAACAATGGCTGGTATTTTAATCGGGGGTCTCGCACTTATCGGGGTGCCATTGACGGCTGGTTTTATTTCTAAACTCTATCTTATCCGCGCCACGATTGATGCCGATTTATGGGCGACAACAGCATTGATAGCCTTATCCTCTGTCTTGGCATTGGTCTATGTTTGGAAAATAGTTGAAGCCGCATGGTTGCAACCACCAACAACGGAAATTGTTATCGGGCAAGAAAAAATATATCACTGGTTACCCGTCTGGATATTTGTGGCGGCGACAATCGGCTTTGGTATTTATGCCACGCCCTTGATTGAAGCGGCACAAGCGGCAGCCTCCTTATTTGTGGAAAATAAATGATGACAGGCGAAAATCTTATTTATGCTTTGCTTGGTCTGCCCGTGCTGGCGGCATTGGGGGTGTTGGCATTGCATCGCTTGCCGAATATGCGCGATGGTTTTGCGTTTGTGATAAGCCTCATCACCGCTTATTGTGCCGTGCAAATCTATAGTGATAGTGTAAATGCTACGGCATACGGCTTTGCGATTATCCCCAATCTGTCTGTGCATTTTGCGGCAGAACCTTTGGGCTTGCTATTCACTTTGATTGCGGGTGTTCTCTACCCGATTGCCACGCTCTACACCATCGGCTATTTACGAGGCGCAGGCGAAGCAAATCACACACGCTTTATGTTCTTTTATGCTTTGTCTATCAGTGCCGCTATGGGGATTGCGCTGGCGGGGAACTTGCTCACGTTATTCATTTTTTATGAAACATTAACACTTGTGACATATCCGCTCGTGATACACAACGGCACAGATGAAGCACACAAAGCAGGGCGAGTCTATTTGGGGATATTGCTGACAGGATCGCTTCTATTCCTATTACCCGCCCTTGTCGCCGTGTGGGCGATAACGGGCACACTAGAATTCGCCGCAGGCGGTATTTTGGCAGGGCATATGCCCCCGGCTTATGTTCCGCTATTGCTCGCTTTGTTCGCCTTCGGCACAGGCAAAGCCGCTTTGATGCCTCTGCATCGCTGGTTGCCTGCCGCTATGGTAGCACCTACACCTGTAAGCGCCTTGCTACACGCCGTCGCCGTCGTGAAAGCAGGGGTTTTTACCATCGCTAAAATCATCATCTATATTTTCGGCACAGAATTCCTAACCGATGTTGGCGGTAGTGAATGGCTGGTATGGGTAGCAGCATTTTCTTTGTTAGCCGCCTCCTTCGTGGCATTGCGTAAAACAAACCTAAAGGCACGGCTCGCCTATTCCACCATTAGCCAACTGGCATATATCATTACGGGGATGGCGATGGCTTCGCCTTTGGCAGTCGCAGGGGCAACACACCATATCGCGACACACGCGGTGGGTAAAATCACTCTATTCTTTTGCGCAGGTGCTATCTATATCGCCCACCGCTTCACCGACATAAAAGAAATGGACGGCTTGGGACGGCGCATGCCCTTCACCTATGCCGCTTTCACAATAGCCGCTTTGTCTATTATCGGTGTGCCGCCTCTGGCGGGTATGTGGTCTAAATTTCTGCTGATGGCGGGGGCTATAGAAAGCCAACATCTATGGGTGGTGGCAGTGCTGATAGTCTCTAGCCTATTGAACCTGATTTATTTGGGCGAAATCGTATTGCGCGGCTTATTTCTACCCGCCCCCACACAACAAACCAGCATAAAAGAAGCGCCGCTTGCTTGCGTGATACCCTTGCTTATCACAGCCGCTTTAACCATAGCATTATTCTTCTATGCTGATTTATTCATACCAAATATAGGGAGCTAGAAAATGGATAATCTATTATCAATGCTGCCCTTGTTATCGGGACTGACCCTTATCATCGGGGGGGTGGTGGCGTTGGTATTGCCGCACACGATACGACAAATCTGGTTGTTAGCGGTCATCGCCATTTCTGCTTGGTGGTGCTGGCAGATTGATATTGGCACACATCTTACCACAAACTTTATGGGGGTGGAGATGATACTCAATCGTGCTACCGCTATCACCAAACCATTTGCGCTGGTGTTCCACATAGCAGCCGCTTTGAATGTGATTTATGGGGCAAGCGAACGCCTACGCATAAGCACCAGTGCCGCCGCCATTTATGCGGGTGCCGCCATTGCCGCCCTCTATGCGGGGGATTTTCTGACACTCTTTATCTATTGGGAGGCAACGGCTTTTGCCTCTGTCATATTGGTGTTGGCGGGCAATAGTGCCGCTAGTTTTCGTGCCGCCATGCGTTATCTGGCGATACAATTATTATCAGGGGTGTTGTTATTATCGGGGGCGGCGATGCTTTACCAAGATAGTGGCGCGCTCACTATTACAAGCCTTGCGCCCGATACATTGGCGGGGGCGACATTATTTTTAGCCTTTGCGATAAAAGCCGCTTTCCCATTATTGAATGGTTGGTTGCACGATGCTTACCCGCAAGCCTCTGGCACGGGCACGATTGTGTTGAGTGCCTTCACGACAAAACTGGCAATTTATATGTTGGCATTATGCTTTGCGGGAACACATATCCTCGTCTGGATTGGGGTGGTGATGGCGATTTCCCCTATTTTATTGATTGCAGTAGAGAAAGATTTGCGCCGCCTATTAACCTATCTGTTGAATAATCAACTAGGCTTTATGGTGATTGGCATAGGCATTGGCAGTGAGTTAGCGATGAATGGTGTTGTCGCCCATGCTTTCGCCAGTATTATTTATCAGGCATTATTATTTATGGGGACAGGGGCGATATTATTACGCACAGGCACAACAAACATAGATGAACTAGGGGGGCTGGCACGAAAAATGCCCCTGACGATGTTATTCACCATTATCGGGGCGTTATCCATTACGGCTTTTCCCTTATCCAGTGGCTTTGCGACAAAATCGCTAACCATTGCGGCAATCGGGCAAACACAAAGTCAATTGGTGGTGGCGTTGGTGTTGCTGGCAAGTGGGACATTGGTATATGCTACCTTAAAATTGGTGCTATTTGCCTTCTTTGGCGACGATTCAAATAAACAAGTGCAAGAAGCCCCGCCGCCCATGCTGGTGGCGATGGCGCTGGCGGCTTTGCTTTGTGTTGGCATAGGCATTGCCCCCGCTCCACTTTATGCGCTGCTACCTTATGAAATCAATCATGAGATATGGACATTATCGCATCTGTCATTTGATATAATCTCGACGGTTTCTATCGGCTTGGTGTTTGTATTTTTATGGCGGCGGGGTTGGTTGCCCCCACACCTTGACACTTACCCTATCAGTAGTGATTGGTTTTATACGCGATTTGCACCCCCCCTAATTGCTGCAATAACCCGCCCCTTTTATGTGGCGTGGCAAGGCGGCATCACATTTGGGCGCGATGCGGTTGTGCGTTTAATTATGCGCCTAGAAAACCTGAATGCGCGTAGCAATATATCATCGGGCGGGCTAGAAACAGGTATTGCGGCAGGCGTTATTCTTGCCGTGCTGTCCGCCATATTGGCGTTGCGTTATTTCCTATAAACCAAGAACCGCTTTTGCGATGATGCTATGTTGTATCTCGTTAGAGCCCGCATAGATTGTCGCCTTGCGTCTATTGAGATAGCCAGGGACAATCGTTGGCGCGCCGTCCATACCAATATCGGCTTGGTTAGCGCTTGCCAAAGTATCCTCCACAAAGGGGAAGCCATAATTGCCGATAACCTCCACCCCCAATTGCGAGATGTCTTGTTGCAATTCCGTGCCTCTTGTTTTCAGCATTGATGAAGAGCCGGGTCCGATGTTTTGCCCCGCACTGACTTCAGAGAAAATACGAAGTTCTGTCGCTTCCATAACGACAATCCGTGTTTCCAATTCTGTCGCTTGGCGTATGAAATCGGCATCGGTGGAAAGCGGGGCGCCATCTGCCATAATCTCTGCCGCTAGGGCTTTGATTTGCTCTAACCCCCGCATAAGCCCCGATGAGTAAGGATTACCCCGCTCAAACTCCAACAGATATTTGGCATAAGTCCAGCCCTTATTCTCTTCCCCGACCAGATTTTCTTTTGGCACTTTAACATCTTCAAAGAAAACCTGATTAACCTCCTGCTGGTTATTGCGAGAGGCATCTAGGGTAATAATCGGCTCTACCCGCACACCAGGGGCGTTCATATCTATCAGCAGAAATGAAATGCCTTGTTGCGGCTTTTCTGTTTTCGCCGTGCGCACAAGGCAGAAAATCCAATCTGCGTGTTGTGCCATTGATGTCCATATTTTGGAACCATTGCATAGATAATGGTCGCCCTTATCTTCCGCCTTCATTTGTAGCGATGCCAAATCCGAACCAGAGCCCGGCTCAGAATAACCCTGACACCACCAAACATTGGTCGCCAATATATCGGGCAGAAACCTTTTCTTTTGCTCATCAGACCCGAAAGCCATTATCACAGGGGCGACCATAACCAGCCCAAAAGGAATGGTGTGTGGCGCACCCGCCGTATCCAACTCCCGCGAGAAAATGAATTTCTGGGTCGGGGTGAAACCCGCACCGCCATGTTCGGTTGGCCAATTAGGCGCCGCCCACCCTTTTTCAAATAAACGCTTCTGCCAAAGTATATGCGCGTCCTTATTCATATAATTATTCTTTGAGCGCCCCATCTCTCTTTGTAGATCTTCGGTGAACGCCTCTTTGATGAAAGCCCGCACTTCATCACGGAAGGCAAGGTCTTGTTCGCTAAATGCTAAATCCATAATCTTATCCTCCCCTAGACGACATCAACATAAATGAGGTCTGGTTTCGCCGCCATAATACCGCCGCCCAAAGCACCCGCCGCCGCCTTAAACGCATCCGACTTACCATGTGCCGCTAGGGCAGCGTCATCTGTATATTGCTCCATAACACGATAGGTCGTGTTATCTTCTTTATCGCGGCACAGGCTGTATAAGAGACAGCCCTTTTCTTCCGCCTTCACAACCTTTGCCATTTCAGCAAATGCTGCCTCAAATTCTGTTTGTTTGCCGTCTTGCACTTTTAGTGTCGCTATAATTCCTAAAGCCATAATCGTTCTCTCTTTCTATTTATTATCCTTATCGCTAGAACCAGTTTTGTCAAGCATAGACGCAACCGCCGCATGATGGGCGTCGCTTTGGTGAAGCAAGGCTGGCGTTCCCCAATGCCTCCCCCAATGCGTTGCGCATAGCGGGGCGATTGATACGCAAAACAACAATCGCGTCTTTTTGTTCGTATTGTAAAATGTCTGCCATAAACAATAAGGGGCGAGACTAGTTTTGGGCGAAACGTTTCAGATGATAATCTATATTACCGAAAAGTGTGTCTATCATTGTAAGGCGCTTGAAGTAATGACCGACACTCAACTCTTCCGTCATACCCATACCGCCATGCAATTGCACGGATTCTTGACCGATGAAACGACCCGCTTTGCCTATCTGCACCTTCGCCGCAGATGCCGCTTTGCGCCGCACATCCGCGCTCTCGTCTAGTTTCATATTGACCATATAGGTCATAGAAACGCTTTGTTCGTAATCCATAAACATATCAACCATACGATGTTGAAGCACTTGAAAACTGCCTATCGGCACACCAAACTGCTTACGGGTTTTGCAATATTCAACGGTCGCATCATTAAGCATTTTCATATGCCCAACCGCTTCCGCACACAAAGCACCGATGCCATAATCTAGGGCTTCCTCTAATAGGGAAAGACCCGTATTGGCTGTGCCGATTAACGCATCGCTGGCAACTTCCACATTTTCTAATGTGATTTCACTAGCGCGACCGCCATCAACGGTGGGGTAGTCTTGTGTGCTAACGCCCGATGCGCTTTTATCTACGATAAACAAAGCGACACCATCTTTATCGCGTTGCCCGCCAGAGACCCGCGCCGAGACAATCAATTTATCTGCCCAAGGCGCACCCATAACCACACATTTTTGACCATTCAATACATAAGAACCGCCTTGTTCTTTCGCACTGGTCGTGATGTCTGCCGGATTAAACCGCCCCTGTGGTTCGCTATAGGCTAGCGCCCATATCGCTTCGCCAGAGACCATAGAAGGTAAATGCGCGCTTTGTTGTTGAGGTGACCCATGACGGCTCAAAATACCACCGCACAAAACAATTGTCGGTAGATAGGGTTCAACAACCAGACCACGCCCCATCTCTTCCATAATAACCATAATATCAATCGCACCACCATCGAGACCACCCATATCTTCGGGGAAAGGCGCGGCAAGCAAACCCAATTCCGCAAACTGCTGCCAAATTTCTTTGCTCATACCTGTATCGCTATTGACGATTTTTGTCCGCGTATCAAAATCATAATTATCTCTTACAAAACCCTGCACCATATTGCGAAGCAATGTTTGCTCTTCTGTAAAACTGAAATCCATTTGTCGTCCTCCCTTATGTGTGAATTATAATCCCAACACCATTTTTGCTATAATGTTGCGTTGAATCTCGTTAGACCCCCCATAGATGGAAGTCTTGCGAGTGTTGAAATATGTTTGCGTCGCCCCATACGCCGCCTCTGGTCCGATAGCCATATAATTATCGCCTATCATCGTTTCAGGAACCCAAGGGGAAGCATAATTACCAACCGCCTCCATCGTGAGTTCCGTTATGCGTTGCTGGATTTCCGTGCCTTTAACCTTCAGCAATGAACTCTCTGGACCGGGACCTTGCCCCTTACTTTCAGCCGCTAATGTCCGCAATTCCGTATATTCAAGCGCCGTGAGGTCTATCTCTAGTTCTGCAATTTTGCGAGAAAAATCGCCACTCTCTATTAGAGGAGCGCCATCATCTAACTCGCCGCGCGCTATTTCACGCAGACGCTCTATCGCCTTCTTAGAACGCGCAACACCCGCTATACCCGAACGCTCATTACCAAGCAGGAACTTTGCTATCGTCCAGCCCTTATCTACATCGCCCACAAGGTGAGACGCAGGAACACGCACATCGTCAAAAAATACCTCATTGACCTCATGTCCGCCATCAATCATGATGATAGGGCGCACATCAATACCCGCCGTGTTCATATCTATCAGTAAAAAGGATATGCCCTCTTGGCGTTTCTCGCCCGTCGTGGTGCGCACAAGACAAAATATCCAATCCGCATGCTGTGCCAAAGTCGTCCAAATCTTATGACCATTCACAACATATTCATCGCCATCTAAAACAGCCTTTGTCTTTAGAGCGGCAAGATCTGAACCCGCCCCCGGCTCAGAATAGCCCTGACACCACCACACATCACCAGAAGCAATACCTGGTAAAACATTTTCCTTCTGCTCCTGACTGCCGAAAGTGTAAATAACAGGCGCCAACATCTGTATGCCAAACGGAAGCGGCGCTATCGTTCCATAAGCCGCACTCTCTTCATTGAATATGTATTTCTGTGTAACACTCCAGCCCGTGCCACCAAACTCCTCTGGCCAAGAAGGCGCAACCCAACCCTTCTTATACAATATCTTATGCCACGCTAAAAAATCCTCCTTAGAAAGATTGCCACGCTCCTTACCCAGCAAATGCTTCGGGTAATTTTCCTCTATAAAAGCCCGCACCTCTTCACGAAATGCCATATCTTCTTTGGTGAATTCAACGTCCATAACACGCCCCTTTTCCCTTAATGTCTATATTCAGGCTCTCTTTTTGCCTCTGTTGAGGCTATGTTTTAACGCATTTAACAAAAGCGTCAATGCCTTTTATTGCGATATGTGCCATAAGGAGAAGGGCTTTTGCGATTTACTTTATCACATCCCTCTAGTAGATATTATGTGATATGAGCAATCTTGATAAACATTTTGAATCTCAGCCGCCCTCGCCTTGTGTGGGGTCGTGTGCAATATCGGCACGAGCGGGGTTTTGTATCGGATGTGGGCGAAAATTTGCGGAAATAGGGGGTTGGCAAGGGTTCAGCCCCTCCCAAAAGCAAGAGGTTTTGGCGGCGCTGCCTGCCCGTTTAGCCTCGCTTAAACCCAGTTAATCAGGCGCCCCATATCCACGACCTTACCGACAACGATGATAGCGGGTGGCTCTAATTTATGGGTGGCGACAAGCGATGCTGCCTCCCCTGCCGCTTCGCCTAATGTAGAGAATACGACTTTCTGGGCGGGGGTGGTAGCGTGTGTGACCACTGCCAGAGGCTCCTCTTTATCGCGTCCTGCTTTTAATAAGAGGGCGGCGATAACCGCCAGCCTATGGAGTGCCATATATATCACTATCACAGGCGAGCCTTGTGCGATTGCTGTCCAATCCATAAGTTCGGGGCGATTATCCCCTGCCAGATGTCCGGTCACGAAAGTGACCGCATGATTTATATCGCGATGCGTAACAGGAATACCAGCATAAGCCAGCCCCCCTATCCCCGCCGAAATACCCGGAATAATACGAAAGATAATCTCTGCTTCACGCAGGGCTTGGGCTTCTTCCCCACCTCGCCCGAATAAGAAGGGATCGCCGCCCTTTAGGCGCAACACCCGATGCCCCGCTTGGGCGAGGGCGATGAGTTGCTCTGTAATATCTGCCTGATTGCGAG